>Ga0334722_10007281_pt1 | contig 10748 bp, 9 predicted proteins | sample C3_bottom_MG_FD_207210 | JGI IMG/M metagenome (GOLD analysis project Ga0334722, IMG submission 207210) | Sediment microbial communities from Yellowstone Lake, YNP, Wyoming, USA - C3_bottom | ecosystem: Environmental > Aquatic > Freshwater > Lake > Sediment | place: USA: Wyoming | collected...
AAGCACAATAAATGCGCATCCTCATCTCAACAAAGAAAAAACTCTCTTTCTCATTCACAATGGAATTATTGAGAATTATCTCTCATTGAAAAACGGTTTAGAAAAAGAGGGTTATAAATTTATTAGTGAGACCGACACTGAAGTTCTTGCTCATTTAATTGACCATTATTTAGAACTGAAACACTCACTCTTTCAGGCTGTAAGGTACGCTCTCAATGAAGTAGAAGGCACATACGGCATTTGTGTTATATATAAAGAAGAGAAAGATAAAATCATTGCCGCACGTAAAGGTTCTCCTCTTGTTTTGGGTATTGGTAATAATGAAAACTTTGTGGCTTCGGATGTTAATGCTCTTATAGCTCACACAAAACAAGTCGTTTATTTAGAAGACGGAGAGATTGCAGAAATTTACAAAGATCATTTTACTACAAAAACCATTTCTGATGAAACTATCATCAAAGAGATATTTCAAGTTGAAGTTGGGATTGATGAAATTACTAAAGGTGGCTATCCTCACTTTATGCTGAAAGAGATTATGGATCAGCCAGATTCGATCTATAATTCTTTAAGAGGAAGATTGGTTTACGATGAAGGAATTTCCAAGCTTGGCGGTCTTCAAGGTTTTGAAGAGCGTATAATAAACTCAAAGAGAATTTTAATTACTGCTTGCGGAACATCATGGCATGCGGGATTAGTAGGCGAGTATATGCTGGAACAATATGCCGGAATTCCTGTTGAGGTGGAATATGCTTCAGAGTTCCGTTATAGACATCCGATCATCACCAAAGATGATACTGTTATTTTTATTTCTCAGAGCGGTGAAACAGCAGATACGCTGGCGGCTATGAAAGAAGCTAAAAAGAAAGGCGCTCTTTGCATTGGTATTTGCAACGTTGTAGGAAGTTCAATTGCTCGTGAAAGCGATGCCGGAGTTTATATCCACGCCGGACCGGAAATCGGAGTAGCATCAACAAAAGCATTTACGTCTCAAATTTCTGTGCTTGCATTAATTACATTGCTTCTTGCTCGTAGAAGAAATTTAAGCCTTCCTGAAGGGCAAGAAATTATCACTCAAATGAAAAAGTTAACCGATAAAATTGGAATAATCCTAAAACAGAATGACTATATCAAAGAAATAGCTGAGAAATACGCGGACTCAAAAAATTTCTTATATCTAGGAAGGGGATATAACTTTCCGGTTGCGCTCGAAGGCGCTTTGAAACTAAAAGAAATTTCTTACATACATGCTGAAGGTTACCCTGCAGCAGAAATGAAACACGGTCCGATTGCATTGATTGATGATAATATGCCAGTTGTTTTCATTGCAACAAAAGATTCAGTTTACGATAAAGTTGTTAGTAATATTCAAGAAGTTAGAGCGAGGAAAGGAAGAATTCTTGCTATTGTAAATGAAGGGGATGATCAAATAGAAAGTATGGTTGATCATGTTATAAAAGTTCCTAAAACACACAATATGTTAACACCAATTTTAACAGTAATACCGTTGCAATTAATTGCGTATCACATAGCCGTTAAGAAAGGATTAAATGTTGATCAACCGCGTAATTTGGCAAAAAGTGTCACAGTTGAATAAACCATAAAAGAGGTAAAATATGTCACGTAGAAACGTCCTTATCATGGGTGCAGCAGGACGGGATTTTCATAACTTCAATGTATTCTTTAGAGATAACGAGAATTACAATGTTGTTGCCTTTACTGCTACTCAAATTCCAAACATCTTTGGCAGAAGCTATCCCGCAGAATTAGCAGGGAAATTATATCCTGATGGAATTAAGATTTATGAAGAGTCGGAACTTGTTGATCTGATCCGCAAATTAAAAGTGGATGAAGTTGTGTTTGCTTATTCCGATATAACTTTCAATTATGTTATGTCAAAAGCGTCAATAGTTAATGCTGCCGGAGCTTCATTTCGCTTAATGGGTGCCTCTGAAACTATGATTAAAAGCACCAAGCCTGTTGTAGCAGTTCTTGCTGTTAGAACCGGTTGCGGAAAATCTCAAACATCAAGAAGAATTGTGAAACTTCTTCAAGATGCAGGTAAAAAAGTTGTTGCCATACGTCATCCTATGCCTTATGGTGATTTAGTAAAACAAAAAGTTCAGCGCTTTGCTACAATAGAAGATTTAAAGAAACATGAATGCACTATTGAAGAGATTGAAGAATATGAACCGCATATAGCAAGGGGCGGAGTTATTTATGCCGGTGTGGATTACGAAGCAATACTGCGCGAAGCGGAAAAAGAAGCCGACGTAATTTTATGGGATGGCGGCAACAATGATATGTCGTTCTATAACGCAGATGTAACATTTACAGTTGTTGACCCGCATAGACCCGGACATGAAATGAATTACTATCCAGGCAACACTTCTTTGCGTATGGCGGATGCGGTCATTATCAATAAAATGGATTCTGCTACTAAGGAGGGAATTGAAACAGTAAGAAAGAATATTAAAGAAGTTAATCCAAATGCGATTGTTATTGATGCTGATTCTCCGCTAACAGTTGATAATCCGGAACTCATAACAGGTAAACGTGTTCTTGTAGTTGAAGACGGACCGACATTAACTCATGGTGAAATGAAATATGGAGCTGGAACAGTTGCAGCTGAGAGACTAAAAGCGAAAGAAATTGTAGATCCGAGACCGTTCACTGTAAATTCAATATCAGATACTTTCAAAAAATATCCGAACATTGGCGTTCTGCTTCCTGCAATGGGTTACGGCGATGAACAAATTAAAGATCTTGAAGAAACAATCAACAAAACTGATTGCGATTCTGTAGTAATAGGAACTCCTATTGATCTCGGTAGAATTTTGAAAATCAATAAGCCATCAACCCGTGTTATGTATGAATTGCAAGAAACCGGTAAGAATACATGTGAATCTGTTCTTAAAGCTAAAGGTCTTATATGAAAAAGATTGCAGTTGTTGCATTTGGTGGCAACGCTCTCTTACGTGCTAATGAAGTTGGTACAATTGAACAGCAAGAAAAGAACACGCTTGATACATGCAATAAGTTGATCAGTTTATTACGGAACGATTATAATCTTGTTATAACACATGGCAACGGTCCTCAAGTTGGAAATATTCTTCTGCGTAATGAAGCCGGTTTTGCTCAATATAAAATTCCAAAAATGCCGTTAGATATTTGTGTAGCCGATTCCCAAGGCGGAATCGGTTACATGATAGACCGTCAGATGCGCAATGCAATCAGCAAAACAAATTTGCGCAGAAATGTGGTTGCTATTATAACCGAAACTTTAGTGGATATTAACGATCCGGCTTTTCAAAATCCTACAAAACCAATTGGACCTTATTACTTAAAAGAAGAAGCAGATCTTCTTGCTAAGGCAAACAATTGGGTTTTTAAGGAAGACCCGCGCAAGAGAGGATGGAGAAAAGTTGTTGCTTCACCTAAACCGATAGATATAATGAATAAGAAGGTAATAAAGGATTTAGTTAAACACGGTCATATTGTTATTGCGGTTGGCGGCGGTGGAATTCCTGTCTATTGGCATGCCGACACCAAGTATCTTGAAGCGATTGAAGCTGTAGTGGATAAAGATTTGGCTTCTGCGGTTTTGGCGCGGGAGATTAAGGCAGACCGGTTCTACATTATTACAGACGTTCCAAAAGTTTTTATAAATTTCAATAAACCTAATCAGAAAGCTCTAGATCACTTAACAGTTGCAGAAGCAAGAAAATATTTAGATGCCGGGGAATTTCCTTCCGGTAGTATGGGACCAAAAATTCTTGCCGCTGTTGAATTTGTTGAGAATAGCGGAAACGAAGCAATAATAACCTGCGAAGAAGATATTGAAAAAGAAAATTGCGGAACGAGAATTACAAAGAATTAAAAATAATTTAGGAGAAATATAAAGTGGCATTCAATCTAAGAAACAGAAATTTTTTAAAACTTCTTGATTTCACTCCCAAAGAGATCAAATATTTATTAGACCTTTCAAAAGATTTGAAAGCTGCAAAATATGCCGGTACAGAAACTCAGAGACTAAAAGGGAAAAATGTTGTTCTTCTCTTTGCAAAGGATTCTACACGCACAAGATGCGCTTTTGAAGTCGCTGCTCTTGACCAAGGTGCTGGAGTTACTTTCTTAGGTCCTTCCGGTTCTCAGATGGGGAAAAAAGAATCTATGAAAGATACAGCACGTGTTCTTGGCAGGATGTATGATGGAATTGAGTACAGGGGCTTCGGTCAAGAGATTGTTGAAGAACTTGGTGCTCATGCAGGTGTGCCGGTATGGAATGGTCTTACAGATGAATTTCATCCTACTCAGGTATTGGCTGATTTTTTTACCATCATGGAACATTCTAATAAGCCATTGAATGTAGTTACATTAGTCTATTTAGGCGACGCAAGAAATAATATGGGCAATTCTCTGATGGTTGGTTCTGCAAAAATGGGAATGAAATTTAGAGCTGTTGCACCAAAAAATTTATGGCCAAATGAAGAGCTTGTAAAAAAATGTAAAGAGATAGCAAAAGAAACCGGTGCCGTAATTGAATTTTCAGACGATCCGGTTAAGGGCGTCAAGGGCGCAGATTTCTTATATACAGATGTCTGGGTCTCTATGGGTGAACCTGAAGCTATCTGGGAACAGAGAATTAAGGTGATGAAACCTTATCAAGTTAATATGGAAATGATAAAGAATACGGGCAATCCGGATGTTAAATTTTTACATTGCTTACCTGCGTTTCATAATAGAGAAACTACAGTAGGTGAAGAAATTTTTCAAAAGTTTGGTCTTGAAGCTATGGAAGTTACAGATGAAGTTTTTGAATCGTCACACTCAATTGTTTTCGACGAAGCGGAAAACAGGCTTCATACTATTAAAGCAATCATGGTTGCAACGTTGGGTGATTAAAATTTCATTTCTGAAATGAGTTGAAAAAGATTCGATGTTATTTGAGTGATTTGAAAAAAAAAGAGCGCTTACGGGCGCTCTTCTTTTTTAATCTCATGATCCATGTGGAAATGATAATTGGGGAAATACCGTGGCAGCTTTATAATATTATTAATCATTATCCCCGTTGATAAGCGGTCTATCCATGAAGAGAGCGGCCAGCCAAAATGTAAATGTATTTCTTTTTCCGATGCAGGAATTTCATACTCAATAGTTTTGAGTACGGCGGTAATCATATCAAAGAGGTTTAATTTTCTCTCAATAGCTATCCAAAAATGGTTTTCACGGAATGGCGTAGGTGTATCAAGCCGCGGTGCATAGAAACTTACAAAAATTGAATTGTCAGCTGAAGTTGCGGTTTCTTCTTCCAATGGTCTCCGGAAGAAAATATTAACTTTTTTATTGTCAATCTCAGCAATTTTGAAAACAAGATCCATAACATTTCTTGTCTTACGGCGGACCGGTATATCCGGCGCGCGGTAACGAGATATTCTAATTCCAAGAAATAATACAACCATTGTAATAATAAACCAAAGAGTTGTACCGTATGGACGTGCTATCATTATATAAATTAATGTGCTGACTAAAATGAAAAATAAAATAAGAGTACCAATTTTGGATGTGTGATATGTAATCTCTTTGGTCCCTTTAGAGTAACGGTATTTTAAAAGAGAGCCGGTATTGATTGCAAAACTTGCAACAAGACCTACGGCGTACATTTCGGCAAGCACGGCTTGACTGCCGCTTGTGATAATTAAAATTATACTGTAAAAAACCGCGTTGATAAGGTGAATTCTATAAAGAGATTGATTTTTGTTTGAATGAATGAGCCAGTTGAAATGATATTTTTCAGCAACTTTTTCTATTAATTCCGCCGAAGCAACCATCGCAGTGTTAACAGCCATTATTAATGTAACACTCGCAAGAACCCCAACTATGATTCCGAAAAAATTGCCGTTTACTTTTGAAGCGAATGTCGGGATCAAATCTGTTTCGTGTTGGCTAAGATTAATTCCGGACGATAGAGCAAATAATGCTATAAGCGGTGTAACAATCCCGACTGTAACAGCTAAGAATAGATAAGCCTTGCGGATCTGTTTCCAATCCTTTACAAGTGAAGCAGTTTGCAAGACAGATTCAATTCCAGAATAAGCGAGAATACAACTGCCTATGCCTATAATTAAATTTTCATAGGCGATAAATGGATTTTGACCTTTGAAATCTCCCAAGAATGAATGAAAACTGTCACCGATAATTGCAACGGAAGTCGAATCTAAATGTGAAACTCCGCCGACAAGAAGATTAACTAGAACAAACGCCGCAAATACAAATATGAGAAAAGTAAATTTTGCATTTTCTTTGATGCCGATAATATTCAATCCGGTAATTAAACCAATTACTCCAAACTTTAGAAAAAATCTTATCTCCGGACCCATTCCTAAAAAGTAAGTTCCGTTTTCCACAGCACTAACAGTAGAAATGGTAGCAGTTAATATATAATCAACAAGAATAGATGAAATAGCCACAAAAGAGAAAGTGGGACCAAGAACCAAATATGAGAACGAATAAACACCGCCGCCTCTAATATTGTTTTTTTCAAGAATTTCTCCAATCTCTACCATTCGAGTAGAAAGAAATCTAATCAGGAAAGATGTTAGTGCAATATAAAAGATTGCTTTTATTCCGATAAACCGGAAAGCTTCAAAAGGTGCGTAGTAAATAGAAGTGAGTTCATCCATCAAGGTAATGATGCCAACGGCAAGCCATGTAAGCATCCATTTACCGTTATAAAGGAATGAAAGAAAATCCTTTTTACGTGCCAAATAGACAAATGCAATTACCAACGCAAAGTTGGCAACAATAAATAAGAGTGTTTCCATCATTAATCAAAATTTAACGGGCTTAACTTAATAAATTTCTACCCGAACGCAATAAATATTTAGAAAGATGAATTTAGTTTTTGGTTTTAAGTCGAAAATATTTATTTTTACGCCGCGTTTTTGATGGGCAGATAGCTCAGTCGGTAGAGCAAAGGACTGAAAATCCTTGTGTCGGCGGTTCGATTCCGTCTCTGCCCACCAGAACTTGAAAGGGATGTGAAAACATCCCTTTCTCTTTTTAAATATTTATCTAAATTGTTTCAAAATTCTAAGCAAAAACCGATGTCAACAAAAACTATTGTAATCAACGATATAGAAATTCGTATTAAGAAAAGTCCCCGGGCACGTTATATGAATATTTCCGTAAAGCCGTTTGGAGGTATTACGGTTTCAATTCCGGAAAAGATATCGTTTTATGATGGAGAAAAGTTAGCTCACCAGAAAATTAAGTGGATAGAAGAACATGTTTCTAAAATGAGAGGATACGAAAAAACATTTTCCATTTATGATGAGAATTCTAATTTCAAAACGCGCAATCACCGGTTGGAAATAAAATCATCTGAAAAAAATAAATTTTCTGTTAAAGTGAGAAACGGAATTATAAAGGTTAGTTATCCGGAAGACTTGGATGCAAAATCATCAATTGTTCAGAAGGCAGTTAGAAAAGGAATTGAAACCGCCTATAGGGAAGAAGCTAAAGAATACTTGCCCAAAAGATTAAACGATTTATCTGACAAGCACAATCTTCCGTTTAGCGAGTTATTCATTAAAAATGTTAAGAGCCGTTGGGGAAGTTGTTCGGGGAAAAATAATATAAATCTCAGCATTCATCTAATGCGTTTGCCGGATCATTTAATTGATTATGTCCTGCTTCATGAACTGGCTCATACAAAGATCAAAAATCACAGCAAGAAATTTTGGCAATTTCTAGATACCTTAGTTGGGAACGCAAAAAAAATTGATAAAGAATTAAGACAGTTCAGAATTAGCATGTATTAGAATAGCTAAAAGCTTGCATCTATTTAGTTGAATCCTGCACCTGCACTATTTATATTTCTGCCGCAAAAATGAAAGGGAAATATGTCATTTCAAACAATCACAACAACTGATTTTACCAATCTGAAACTCTTCAAACGCGGTAAAGTACGGGACGTTTATGATTTAGGCGAATATTATTTAATTGTTTCTACAGACCGTCTTTCTGCGTTTGATGTAATCATGAACGAAGGAATTCCTTCAAAAGGGGAGATACTTAACCGCATTTCCAAGTTTTGGTTTGAATACACAAAAGAGATAATTCCGAATCATCTTGTCTCTATGAATGTTGATGAATATCCCGCTGTATGTCAGCCGTATAAAGATGTACTGCGCAACCGTTCAATGCTGGTAAAGAAAGCAGAATTAATTCCTATTGAATGTATTGTAAGAGGATACATCACAGGTTCCGGTTTAATTGATTATCAAAAGACCGGAAAAATTTGCGGTATTGAATTGCCGAAAGGATTAGTCGAATCTGAAAAACTTCCCGAACCGATCTTTACGCCTTCAACAAAAGCCGAAATCGGTCTTCATGATGAAAATATTTCTGCCGAAGAAGCAACTAAAATAATAGGCAAAGATGCGTTTGAATTTATCAAAGAGACAACAATAAAAATATATTCAAAAGCTTCCGAATATGCTTTGAAGAAAGGAATTATAATTGCCGATACAAAGATGGAATTTGGTTATTACGACGGAAAAATTATTTTGATTGATGAATTGCTGACGCCGGATTCGTCAAGGTTCTGGCCGCTGGATGAATACCAAAAAGGGAAAACCCAAAACAGTTATGATAAACAATATGTGCGCGATTATCTTCTCTCTGTTAATTTTAACAAGAAACCGCCGGCACCAACACTGCCCCAAGAAGTTATTCTAAACACAAGCAAAAAATATCAGGAAGCATTGTTCAAAATTACCGGAGAAAATATTTAAGGATGACCCCGGTTGAAATAAAGGTTCAAGAAAAATATTTGCAGATAAAGTGGGATGATAATTCCGAGACAAAAATATCACTTGCTGATTTAAGAAGATTTTGTCCGTGCGCTATTTGTACATCACAAGAAGATAGTCATCATCATGATTACATAAAAGTTTTTTCGGATGCACAAATTGTTCTAAAAAGTATTAACATTGTAGGCAATTATGCTGTTGGAGTTAGTTGGGCGGATAATCATAACACCGGCATTTACGATTTCAATTACTTAAAAAAAATCTCCGATTTATAAAGGAAATTATAAACTCACATTATGGTTCTCCCAAATCAATTAACAATATTGAGGATAATTCTAACGCCGGTTTTTCTTGTGCTGTTCCTTATGGGCGAACCGTTGACAATCCAAATATCATATGTGGTTTTTCTTGTTGCTGCAATTACAGATTGGTACGACGGCTGGCTTGCCCGTAAATTCAACTATATTACAGAGTGGGGTAAGTTTATGGACCCGCTTGCCGATAAAATTTTAACATCAACCGCGTTTGTTGCTTTTGTTATTGTTGGCGTTCTTCCTCTTTGGATGGTTCTGCTTATAATAATTCGGGACTTTCTTATTACTTTGATTCGGATTTATGCCGATTTCAGAAAAGTTACGTTTACAACAACTAGAACGGCACAGTTGAAAACATTTTTACAGATGTTTTTCCTTTATTACTTACTGTTAATCTACACACTAAAGACTTTTGAGACACTACAATCCTCATACAAGAATTTATTTGATTTCCTTCTGAATCCAGTCGGCATTTATATTACAATGTTCTTAATAACTTTATTTACGGTAATAACCGGCATTACTTATATATTCAGTAATCGTTTTTTAATTAAAAAGCTGATTAAAGGTGAAAATTAATTTTTTAGAAAAACTTCTCGGTTCAGGATTTTATACCGGTTATATACGGTTTGCATCCGGCACCTGGGGAAGTCTTGCGGCGTTGATCATTTATCTGGTACCGGGATTTGAAAATCCTTCTCTGATGATTTTTATGATCTCGTTATTCATTCTTATTGGTGTTCCTATCGGAGATAAATTTGAATCGCTTTATGGTAAAGACCCAAAAGAATGCACAATAGATGAAGTAGTAGGAATGTGGATTACTCTCCTTTTTCTTCCTAAGAAAATTTGGTGGATAGTTCTAGCATTTTTAATCTGGCGAGCAATGGACATTGTAAAACCTTTTCCCGCTCGTAAATTAGAAAGTATTAAAGGCGGATGGGGAATTATGCTTGATGATGTAATGGCGGCAATTTATTCTTTCATCACCATCCAATTAATAATTTACTTTTTCAACATTATGGTTAAATAAAAAATGAAAGCACACATTATCACCATTGGCGATGAAATATTGATCGGACAGACGCTTAATACCAATGCAGCGTTTATTGGCGAAAAATTAACTTATTCACAAATCCAAATAACTGCCACAAGCGTGGTACCCGATGATGAAGAGATAATTCTAAATGAATTCAAACGGACGCTTGATTCAAATGATGTTGTTATTGTTACCGGCGGATTAGGTCCAACACATGATGACGTTACAAGAAAATGTGTTGTTGATTTCTTCCAAACAGAACTGGTCGAAAATGAAGAAGTGCTTTCCGACATAAAAAAGTTTTTTGAATCAAGGGCAAGAATATTAACTGAAACAAACCGCGGTCAAGCGCTGGTGCCCAAAATTGCTATACCAATCCGCAATAAAAGAGGTACTGCACCGGGATTTTGGATAGAACAAAAAGGAAAAATATTTGTCTGCATGCCCGGTGTGCCGCATGAAATGAAGAATATGATGGAAACTTTTGTCATTCCAAAACTTAGTGGAATGTTGGAAAGGAAAAGCCACATATCAATAAGTAATTTACTTTCAACCGGAATTCCGGAATCTAATCTTTTTGAC
>Ga0334722_10007282_pt1 | contig 10746 bp, 14 predicted proteins | sample C3_bottom_MG_FD_207210 | JGI IMG/M metagenome (GOLD analysis project Ga0334722, IMG submission 207210) | Sediment microbial communities from Yellowstone Lake, YNP, Wyoming, USA - C3_bottom | ecosystem: Environmental > Aquatic > Freshwater > Lake > Sediment | place: USA: Wyoming | collected...
GACGGATTGTTCAGATAATATCGTGCGGAAATCCTTAGTTTACATAATAATATAGCTATATGCTGTACAGCCAGTTATTGGAAGAATCCGTCCGTTCTGTCCGTTCTGCCCTAAATCTAGCCACGTAATCCGCTTCGTACACGTTTATGCTATATCAGCACGTTACTAAATCGTAACATATCCGGTATAGCCACATAAGACGGATTATTCCGGCATGAGTGTGAAATCAACCTTGTTGACTAACTTAGTCAAGTATACCGAAACAGGTATAAACGTTATCAGACGCTGGAAACGTTATCAGACGCTGGGACATTATCGGACATTGGCCCTCATGCAAGTGTTGGACCTTGCTTCCGTATGCAAGGTTTGGGCCTATAAAATATCTTAACCAAGTAAGTCAAGTCTCTGACCCACCAAAGGTGGGGGGGGGGCTTTGTCGGCAGGCAGGGGTACCATGATAGGGACCCGACGATGACAGGTCTTCCCTACACGGCGCACAGGTCAGCCATAACGCATTGCGTCGTATCATAATGGGTTACGGGAAGGCTCAGGGGCCACGGGAGGGAGTTGACAGCAATGGCAGAGGTGTGCTACGGGTCACACATGGATACTGAGTTGATCGCAGATCCCGTACCGGAGTGTACGGCTCTGGGTGACAAAGAGAAGGTGACTGAGACGGAGGGCCGCTGTCGCTGGGCGGCGATTGCCGACGAGCCGAGTACGGCCACGGTGCTGTGGACGCGGATTGCGGAGGGGGAAACGCTCAGAGGGATTGCGGCGTCGTGGGCAGTGCCCGTGGGGCGGATGCTCGCGTGGGTGATGCACGATGAGGACCGCTACGCGGCGTATCGAAAGGCGACGGAGGTCGCGGCGCATGTGCTGATGTCGGAGGTAATTGCGATTGCCGATCAGGACGGGCCGGACTTGGGACGAGACAAACTCCGCATTGAGACGCGGTTTAAAGTGGCAGCGGCGCACGCGAAGGACCGGTACGGCGTGCAGGCGGCGCACGGGGGCAGTACGAATGTACAGGTAATCGTGCAGCGGCACGGGCCACCGGCGGGAGAGGGTGGAGGATGACGGCCCAGGAGCGCGTCGCGGTGATGATGGCGCAGCAACGAAGACGGATGAGTACGACGAGGCCACTGACGGACACGGGACGCGCCACCTATCTCGCGGAAATTGCGAACGTAAAGCGGAAGCACGACACGCTGATCGAGCGGGATCGCACGATGGCGAAGACCGTGGAGGCATGGGAATTGCAAACGATGCAGTTACGGGCCGCGCTGCGTGAGTCGGTGGCCGCTCGCGACACGCTGGAAGCACGGCTACGGGTGGTGGGGCAGGAGTTGCAACGGATGAAGCGGGAGGCGCGAGTATGAGTGAGGAGACGCGACGACGCGTGGCCGAGGCGATGACGGCCCTGGTGCATCCTATTCCGGTGAATATGCGGATGTATCTAAATAATTTTCGAGAGCATCCCACACCCCTCAAGAATGAGGACTTGTGGGAATCTGACCGTGACGCGATACGCCATGCCATTGAAGCTAGCCGAAAAAGAGATGCACGATCACTTCATCCATTGGATAGGAAAATGGCACCAGGGACAATCGGGTACGGGGACTACAGTGATGAAGATGTGATCGTAGAATCGCCAAGTGAAAATGTGGCAAATGTGATTTACCAAAGCCTAGTGAATCCTGCCTATCGAATGGAGACTACGCTTGGCCGAGCGAAGTTTCGTCAAGACCCATCTGGTCAGATTGAGGTCGACGATGCGTATGATTTTGCCTCGCCAAGGGCACACACAGATCTTATGAAGAAGGAGCCATATGGGGTGTTAGGGGTGATGGCAAAAGGCCTGATCGAACGCGGGCCGTTAGGCGTTGGCAATGTCATTGGCAATATTATGAGATCTCAAGGCGAAGGCACTCCGTTTACGTTCACGATTCCACCGAAATCATCGACTAGCACCGGCACACGATAGCCCACACACACACAAGGAGGATCACATGGCGATTACCCCAGCAGCCTGTCAAGCACAACTCGGCACCAACCCGCAGAACGCCCAGATTATTCGGGCAGACGAACTCGTCGGCACGACGCTCCAAGGGTGGTATGTCCTTGGGATGGTGGCGGCACCTGGTCGGGCACGGTATGTGACGACGACGCGGAGTGACTCAGCGGCGACGCAGGCGGCCGAGATCCTGACGAAGCTCAGAGCGTAAGAGGGAGGCGGTCATGCAAGACGATATTCAACGGCCTCGGTATTTAAGACCGATGGACCAAGCCATCGGTGGTGGCTCTCGCGGAGGCGGCCTAACTCAAGGCATGATACAAGGTCCAGCCGTAGAGATGGGCGGAGTGTCGGTGACGCCGTCTGTCCAGCATGTAGGCATCCCTCAAAGTCCCTATACTCCCGCAATGTATCGGACGGCTCCCGCGCTCGCCCTTTCCACGGAGATGCCCTTATTGGGAGGGACGCTCCGTGTGGGAGGTGAGGCACAACACGCAATGACCAACATCCCAGGGTTACGGAATCGCACCGATGTAAGCGGTGGGGCTGAATACACAAGGCCATTTGAGACGCCGGACGCCGTGAACCAAGTAATTGATGCCCTCATGGCAAGAGGGAAATAATGGCACCACTCACACAGCAACAGAAGGTGGCGAATGCGCTGATCGAGGCAAAGGGGCTTAATTATGGACCTCGCCATGATGACCCTCGACAGCTCAAGGGGAGCGGGTTTTACGGACTCCTCCCACGCACGGATAGGCGAGGGCAATACAGTACAGAATTCTCAGGCGAGCAGGACGGTCGGTCGTTTCCGCTGATCTACCAAGGCATCCCTGAGCAGGATCTTGCACGGCTGTTAGCAGGACAGAACACCACGCAAGACGACTATACCCGTGCGGCAGCGGCAGCGCAGGGGCGTGAGTCGGTGGGACTACCGGCGTTTGCACTCGAAGGAGAACAATCACCACGCAGCCAGATTGGGATGCCACCACCGAGATACGGGTTTCGCCCGTGAGCGTGGTCTTACCGAACGGATGGAAGCCGCGCCCGTATCAGCAGGCGCTGTGGAACTATTTGTCGGCAGGGGGACTCCGCGCGTCGATTGCCTGGCATCGGCGCAGTGGCAAGGACGACCTCTGCCTCCATCATGCGGCGTGTGCGAGCCAAGAGCGGGTGGGCGGTATTTGGCATCTGCTGCCGGAGTACTCGCAAGCGCGGAAGAGCATCTGGGACGCGGTGAACCCACACACCGGGAAGCGGCGTATCGACGAAGCGTTCCCGCTGGAGATGCGCGAAGTCACGCGTGAAAACGAGATGATGATTAAGTTTAAAAACGGCTCGACGTGGCAGTTGGCCGGCAGCGATAATTACAACGCGCTCGTGGGATCGTCGCCGTGTGGGCTGGTGTTTTCGGAATACGCGCTGGCGAATCCGTCGGCGTGGGCGTATTTACGCCCGATTGTACTGGAAAACAAGGGATGGGCGGTGTTTATCTCCACGCCACGCGGGAAGAACCACTTCTACGACCTCCATCGCGCCGCACGACGAGACGCGGGCTGGTTTCATCAGTCGTTGTCCAACCATCAAACACAGGTGTTTACCCCCGAACAGATGGAGGACGAGTTACGCGAGATGCAGGCGCAGCATGGCGAGCAGTACGGGCAGTCCTTTTTTGAACAGGAGTATCATGTCTCGTTTGAGGCGGCGATTATGGGGAGTATCTGGGGCGATTGCGTGGACACGGCGGTGCGCGAGGACCGCGTCACCGAGTTTGCCCCTGATCCGACCGTCCCCGTCTATACGGCGTGGGATTTGGGTCGGACGGACGATACGGCGATCTGGTTTTATCAAATGAACGGCACCAATCTCGACATTTTCGATCATCACGCCTCGAATACCAAAGATATTCCCTTCTATGTGCAGTTGTTGCAATATAAACGCCGACAGCATGGGATCACCTATGCGACCCATTGGCTCCCGCACGATGCGCGGCCCCGCACGCTGGCGGCAGGGGGCAAATCCATCCTGCAACAGTTCGGAGATGCGGCGACCCTTGATGGGCAATTAGGGAAGTTTTCTATTGGACCACGATTGGACAAGCAAGAGGGCATCCAAGCGGCACGGAAGACGTTTCCCCATTGTCGATTTCATGCGGTGCGGTGCGCGGCAGGGATCGAGTCACTGAAACACTACCATCGGGAATGGGATGCGGAGCATAAGGTGTTCCTCAACAGTCCCGCGCACGACCATTCGTCGCATAACGCCGATGCCTTTCGTTATTTGTCGCTGTCATGGAAGTATCAACAGCCGACACAACCCGACTCACCGCTTGTGGACCGACTGATGAGTGGCAATATCAACAACATGAATTTTAAGCAACTCCGCGAGCAGCATTTCGACAAACGACGGGCCGAACGAGAGTGGGCCTCTCTCACCTAGTTGACACGGTGCGTGAAATGTGTCATGTACCAGTACAATAAGGAGTATTATTATGGCTGACGAATCCATGACCCCATTTTACAATAACGCACCCAATCCAATGTTTGGCCCAGCAAATCCTGACGCACTGAGCCAGCTTTATGATAAGCAACAGGAACAACAGAAGAACCTCACCAACACGCAAGCCGTCAGCAATGCGCTCATGGCGCAACAGCAAGCCTTGCCGCAGCCGACGATGCCTGGTGCCCCGCAGCTCGGCAATAGCCGCGTGAAACGCCCAAACATGAACAGTGGATTTGCTGCGATGGGCGATGCGCTAGGAAGTTTAGGACGACAGGCAGGGCAAGGCATTCAGCAAGGTCAGTTGTCCGAACAGCAAGCCGCTGATCGGGAAGCACTTAGATTACAGATAGAGGCAATGTCGCTAAAGCAACCGACACCAGAAGCAACTGCAACAATGGGCGGTCCTGTCGGGTACGGAGATAATGAGGGCTAACCGTTTGCATTGCACGATCATCACGGAGGATTTTTATGTTACCGTATATGTGGGCCAGTCAGGAAAAGTGTTTTGGCACGGTGGCCGCCGTGATGACCAATGCGGATACGGCCTTTACGATTAGCGGGGGACCGATTCAGATTATCTCGCTGCTATCGGAGTGTATTACGGCCAATGGAGCAACGGCCTCCACATTGCAATGGCAAAGTGCGCCGACCGTCGGCAGTGCCAAAACAATTAGTGGAGCCAGTGCCAGCCTTGCCAGTGCGACTGCCGGCTCCACCGTGCGACTGAACCAAACGGCGTTGTCCACGGCACCGGACATTATTACCGCCGCAAATGGTGGCGTGCAGCTCGGCACCAATATTGCCAATCAAATGATTGTCATGCCCGGCACGCTGAAACTGGTCATTGGAGTAGGGACCACGACCGGTACCTGGAAGCATCATCTGCGCTATATGCCGATGAATCCTGACGCCATCATTAACGGGAACTAAGTATATGGCGACGCCACGGAACACAGACGACCAAGGCCGTCCGAAAGAGCCGTCGGACATTGTGCGCTATTGGGTCAACGAAATCACCCAAGCCCGTAAGCGCGAAAAAGATTGGCGCAAGGACGGACAAGATATTTTGGATATTTATTCGGCGAAGCACGAGACGCCGTTTAATATCCTGTTTAGTAATACTGAGACTCTCCTGCCTGCGCTCTATTCGGCGGTCCCACGCCCGGTGGTCACACGACGGTTTAAAGACGCCGACCCATTAGGGAAAGCGGCAGCCGATGCAGCCCAGCGTGTGTTGTCCTTCTTGTTGGACACCAACACGGAAGGCTACGAGACGTTTGACGAAGCGATGCGGATGGCGACGCTGGACGCCTTGCTGCCGGGACGAGGTGTGACGGTAGTGAAGTTCGACGCGCAGATTCGCGAGGACGAGACGAAAGAAGACGAGACGAGCGAGGACGCAGGCGAAGCTTCCATGCCGTATACCTCTGGCGAACTCGCGTGCCTCGACACTCGTGCGTGGGATCGCGTGTACTTTGGCTATGCGAAAAAGTGGTCGAAAGTGCCGTGGATTGCGTATGAGGAATACCTCGACAAAGAAGAAGCGACGAAGTTGTTTGGCGAGAAGATTGTCGAAGATTTAACGTTTTCAGCCGGAGATGTGCCAGAAGATAACGACTACCAGCGCAGTGCCAAGGACGAGCAGAATAAAGGGGACCGGAAAACGGCGTGTTTCTATCAAATTTGGGACAAAGACGGGGGCAAAAAAGTTCGCTACATTTCGCCCAATTACAAAGAGGGCTACCTTCGGGTTGATGATGACCCGTTGGAATTAACAGGCTTTTTCAACTGTCCCCGTCCCCTTCAGTTTATTGAAAAATCCAACGACCTCCGTCCGACTCCCATGTACGCGCTGTACAAGAATCAGGCGCGTGAACTGAATCGCTTGACACAGCGCATCCACAACATTACAGAAGCGATTAAGGCGAGGGGCGTGTATTCGTCGGACATGGGCGAAACGCTCGGCAATATCCTCAAAGGCGATGACAATACCCTAGTGCCTGCCGAAAACAGCTCGACGTTGGCGTTTGAAAAAGGCATTGGCAACGCCATCTGGATGTGGCCGGTCGAAACGCTGATCCAAGTGTTGATCCAACTGTATCAGGCGCGTGAAAAATGCAAAGTGGTCATTTACGAAATTACCGGCATTGCCGACATTATGCGTGGCGCGTCGTCGGCCAGTGAAACCCTTGGTGCCCAGCAGATTAAGCAAAGTTGGGGCACGTTACGACTGAAGCGGTTGCAACGAGAGATTCAGCGGTATAGCCGAGACTTGCTGCGGATGATGCTGGAAATCGCGGCGACCAAGTTTAGCGAAGACACTTGGGCGAAGATGACGGGGTTGCCGTACACGACCACGATGGTTGCGCAGCAACTCGCACAAATTGCGTTTGCGGCCCAGCAAAGTGGACAACCGCTCGATCCCCAGACGCAAGCGGCGATGCGTCAACCGAAGTGGGCTGATGTACTGGGCATGTTGCGTGACGATACACAACGCGCCTACCGCGTGGATATTGAAACTAATTCCACGATTGCGCCAGAAGCCAGCGAGGATCAGCAACAGATCACGGAGATGATGACGGCGATGGGGCAGTTCTTAAACGGCGTGGCTCCGCTAGTGGCGAAAGGCGTGATGCCGTTTCAGATCGCCCAGTCGATGTTGTTGGCGATTAGCCGACGATTCCAATTTGGCACTGAGGTGGAAGGCTTTATTCAGCAAATGGCCGAACCCCCAAAGGAAGATCCGGCGAAAAACGCCGAGGCGATGAAGCAGCAGGCCGAGATGCAGCTCGAACAGGCCCGATTGCAGTTTGAGACACAGAAGTTCCAAGCGGAGTTTCAGCAAACCACACAAGTGGAATTGGGCAAGCACCAACGTGAAGTGGAAGCCGCCAAGCAATCGCAGATGTTGGCGATGGAAACGCTGCGGCTCCAGCACGAACATGAAATGCACAAACTGGAAGCCGAGCGACGCTTGAAGCTGTCTGAATTGCAATCAGATAAGATGATTGAGGAAATGAAAGCGCGCATGCAGCAGGAGACGGAGTTACAAAAGGCGTCGATGCAGATGCAGACACAGCTCGAGGTCGCACGGATTGCCGCATGTGCGGCTGCCATGCCACCTGACGCACCTAAAGAGGAATTAGTCATAGGAGTGATGTCGTAATGCCGTTTTATACCTATCAATGCCCAGCGGGACATCAATTTGAATTGTTTTTGACAATTGTCAATCATGTCGATCATTGGCCGTGCCGTCATTGTTCCTCCCGCGCTAGGCAGGTCATTACGGCACCCATGCTGGTCAAAGCCTCTAGCGATGTGTGCTACGATAGCCCTATTGATGGACGCGCCATCACCTCACAGGACGCGCACCGAGAGGACTTAAAGCGAAACGACTGTATCGCTTACGATCCTGAGATGAAACGTGATTCGGCCCGACGGCAACAGGCATCGGAGCGCGCCCTTGAGCATGACCTGTCGTCCAGCGTAGAAGAATTTGTGGAGAAGCTCCCGACGGCACGGCGAGGGCAATTGATGTCGGAGATGACGGCACAAGGGATGGAGATTGTATGTCAGAGGCCGTAGCCAGTTCTGAAGTTCGACAGCGGCTCCTCCAAGCACTTCGGCAGCTTGAAGGGCTGAAACAAATGCTGAAAGCCTTGCTGGATCATAAGATGTAACCACGACGCCCATACACGCTTCATCCTCAGAACACGCGAGGACACAAGCCACGCCTCAGAGAACGAGTCTCTGGCGTGGCGTTGTTGTTTCTAGACCACAGGAGGTTAGTCTCATGGCTGATGATATGGACACTGGCGACACCAGTACGAGCGACGATACAAGTGTAGCCGAGGAACCCTCGATTGACATTGAGGCGGCGGCGGACCGCATTGGCGACAGCATCTTCCGTGACACCCCGCGTGAGGACAGCCATACCGAAGACGAGCGGTCTACGGCTCCAATCGCCTCCGTGGCAGAGGCACCGGCTTCGATGGCCGACCCCGAACACGCTGTCCCCAAAACGTGGCCGACCGACATGCACGCACATTGGTCGAAAACGCCGAAAGAAGTGCAGAACTATTGGGATGTCCGCGAGAAGCAGATGATGGCTGGATTGGAACAGTACAAGGAAGCGTCAAAGTACGGACAATCCTTGCGAGACATTATGACCCCCTATCGTCCCATTCTGGCTGCGTCCGGGATGGATGATAGCAAGGCCATGTCTACCTTGCTGAACGCGCACTATCGGCTCACACAAGGCTCGGCCAATGACCGACAGGCGGCGTACCGTGAACTCGGACAGAATCTAGGGTTTGTACAAGCCCAAGCGGGAGGGCAGCAGGCACCCGTCGATCCCGCCTATCAAGCGTTACAGCATCAAATCTCGCAGTTGACCGACAAATTGACCAGCCGCGAAACCTCTGAATACGAGGCGCGGCGTACCAGTGTGCAGGGCGATGTGGAGAAGTTTGCGTCCGATACATCGGCGCACCCGCATTTTGATGATGTCGCCGACGACATTATCGCCCAAATTCGAGCAGGGCATTCACTCCAGGACGCCTATGACCGCGCCGTCTTTAGTAATCCCGTGACACGGGAGAAAGAGTTTGCGCGACGTCAGACAGCGGATGCGAAAGCACGGGAGACGAATGGTCGGCAATCGGCGCTGTCCGCAAAGAAAGCCAGCAGCGTCAATATTCGGTCACGCGATTCACAGCGGAGTCCTACAGAGTCCGTTGGGGATATGCGCGACACCTTGGCTTCGACCTTGGCGTCTATTCGGGCGCGAACTCATTAACGATTAAGGAGACGATCTCATGCCTTCACCAAATAGCACTTTCACGGAGCTGGTTTCTACCACGTTTCGTAAGCATCGCAAGAAGATTGCCGATAACTTGTCCACGCGGAATGCGCTCCTCAAGTATATGGAGCGTCGCGGGAACATGAAGTTGGAAGATGGCGGTCTGACGATTGCCACGCCGCTCGACTATGCGGCGAATTCGACGTTTCAACGGTATTCCGATTGGGATACCCTCTCGATTGCCGCGTCTGACGTCATTACGGCGGCAGAATACAATTGGAAGCAGATCGCGCTCAACGTGGTCGCGAGCGGTCGTGAGCTTCGCATTAACAGCGGCGAGTCCCGCATCATCAATCTGGCACAGGCGCGTATCACCAACGCCCTTCGGACGTTTGCGAATACGTTCTGTTCCGATCTGTACTCCAGTGGCTCGGCCACAAACCAGATCAACGGATTACAGGCCATTGTGGCCGATGTCAACACTTGGTCGTTTTGGCAGAACACTGTGACGGATGCGTCGGTGTTGAGCGTGACCCCGTCGGCGACCACGATGGAAAACAGCCTCATGCTGCCGTTGTGGTTGTCCTTGGATCGTGGTCCTGACGATCAGCCTGACCTGATTGTGGCGGACACGACCTATTACAGCTACTTTGAATCCTCACAGGTTTCAATGAAGCGGTACACGGATCGCATGTCAGCGGACGGTGGATTCACCACGCTGAAGTACAAGAGTGCCGATGTGCTGTTTGATGGCAACTCTGGCATTCCGGCGAACCATATGTATATGCTGAACACCAATTACCTCCAGCTCGTTGTGCATAAGGATGCGAACCTGGAGATCATGGAAGATGTACGTCCAGTGAATCAGGACGGCAGCGTCACCGCAATCATTTGGATGGGTAATTTGACCTGTTCAAACCGGAAATTGCAGGGCGTCATTATTGCCTAATTGTGCGAAGCTTAACAAAGGAGTGACATCATGGGTCAATTAGCAGGAGTGATTCTCACCGCCAACGATAGCGCGGCACTGTTTACGCCTGGCGTGGTCTACGAAGCGCAGACAGGCAAGAAGTATAAGTATGTGCTACACAACAGCGGCGTAGGCGCCGTGGCGGCTGTGGCACAGCAAGTGGCCTACTACTACGCGCCAAGTGGCGCGTCGGCAGGAGCCACCACGACCGTGACCTCTGACCTGTCGGATTCGGCAGGATTGGGCGCGGGCGTGTGGCAGTACGCCGTGACTACGGGGTACTACGGCTGGATTCAGATCACGGGTACAGCCACGCTGGCTCTTGCGCTCACCGCCGGAGCGGATGGCAATGCGCTGACGCCCGTGGGATCGACCGACGGCGCGTTGGACGTATCGGCTCTTGTAACCGATAGCATCTGTGCGTATGCCGTCGATGCGAGTGCGAAGATCATCATG
>Ga0334722_10007284_pt1 | contig 10745 bp, 10 predicted proteins | sample C3_bottom_MG_FD_207210 | JGI IMG/M metagenome (GOLD analysis project Ga0334722, IMG submission 207210) | Sediment microbial communities from Yellowstone Lake, YNP, Wyoming, USA - C3_bottom | ecosystem: Environmental > Aquatic > Freshwater > Lake > Sediment | place: USA: Wyoming | collected...
CTCAACAAGAAAATATTAAATGCACTTCCACCAAGAAAAGAAGGAAGCGTTAGTGGCTTGAAGCTGTTAAGCCAGCCAATTTCTTTAAATATCACAAATACCGGGATCATAATAACCTGAATTGGCAGCATCATAGTTGCCAGGACTATAATAAATAAAAAGTTTCTGCCAGGCCAGTTAAGGCAGGCAAATGCATAAGCGACTATCGAACTGGATAACACTGTTCCTGTGATAATAATTGCAGAAACGAAAACAGAATTCTTTACGTATAGAAGGAACGGAATTCTATCAAAAACTTTTGCGTAATTATTCCAGTGAAAAGTTGCGGGAATCCATTGAGGCGGTATTGTAAATATCTGTGCATCACCTTTTAATGAAGTAGAAAGAATCCACAAAAAAGGAATAATAAAAAACAAAGCAAATACTGATAGTAACAAATATATAAATGTGTTCTTTACTATTTTATTTCCGGTCTTTGTTTTCACTTTGCACCTCCATCATAATGGACCCACCGTTTACTTAACCAAAACTGAATCACGGTTATGATAAGGCTGATGATCAACAAAAGCCATGCAAGAGCAGAAGCATAACCCATTTCAAAATCATTGAAAGCTTTGTTATACAAGTACAGATTATAAAACATTGTGGAGTTTAAAGGTCCACCCTGAGTCATAATATATGCTTCAACAAAAACTTGTAAAGAAAAAATAATTTCCAAAACTGTCCACAGGAATATTATCGGTGATAGCATAGGTATGGTGACATTCCTGAACTTAGCCCACCAGCCACCCCCATCAATATCTACTGCTTCATATAGATGTTTAGGTATACCCTGTAAAGCAGCTAAAAATACTAGCATTCTGCCACCCCCAATAGACCAGACACTCATTAAAACCATTGAAGGTTTTGACCAATTTGGATCAAGTAACCAGAGTGGTCCGGGTATCCCCATATAGGCAAGGAATGAATTTATCAACCCGAATTGAGGATTAAACATCCACAACCAAACCACCGATAATACAACACCAGTAACAATCGAGGGTATAAAATAAATTGTTCTAAAAACTTTCACGCCCTTTACAGCATTGTTAACTAATACTGCAAGAAGTAACGAGCCGATTATACATAAAGGTACTCGAAGTATGGTATAAATCAATGTATTAGATATGGATGTCCAGAAATACGGATCTTCAAAAATCAACTTTTGATAATTACCGAATCCAATAAATTGTGGAATTCGTAGCACATCATACCTGCATAAACTGTAGTAAACCGACATGATCATTGGGTATAACCCAAAAATGATAAATCCAATAAACCATGGCATCATAAAAAGTATTCCGTAAATTGCCTGCTGTTTATTAAACTTATTTAACTTGAATTTTTTCATAAATTTTTCAGTTAACTGAAACCTTACTTCTTACATAATTATCATAATCAATTGTCTCATTTAAAACCATCTGAATAGTTTTCTCCGCCTGAGAAAGGGCCTCCATAGGAGTTTGCATTTTATGAATTACTTTTTCCTGAGCACCCATGTATTCGCGCCAAAATACATCATGAGCAAGTGGAATAACTGTAGGAGTTTTACTATGTTCAATCATATCTACAAAAATCTTGTTTGCCGGATTAAGTGATAAGAATGCTGGATCATTTGCCGCAAGTTTATTCGCCGGAAATAATAATTCTTTCTGTCTTTCAGCTTCGGTTAGTTGAATATTTTTCTGAACAGCAAATTTCATAAATTGCCAGGCAGCTTCTATATTTTTGGCACCCCTTGGAATTGCAAGCCACCAGCTTCCCGTAGAGGAAACAGGGGGATGTCCTTCAAAAGTAGGAATATCCGCAACTCCATACTCAAGATTTTTATTGTAAAGTTTGATTTGGTCAGGAAATGAGTTATCAAGTATCATCATTCCAAGTTTTTCAGAAATAAAACCATGTTGCTCGGCAAATCCAAATCCTGCAACAAAAGTCGAAATGTCTTTAAGATTATATTGATTATAAAAATTAGCTATCCAGTTAAAAGCATCAAGTGTTGGTTTATTTGTTAAACTCACTCTAGTACCATCATTTAGTAACATTTGAGCACCGAGTTCCCAAGCCAATATAATAGATGTCTGAATGTTCCCATAAGTTGGAATGAAACCCATCTGTATGAAATTTCCCTTTGCATCTTTTTTAGTAAGTTTAGAAGAATATTGTAATACTTCATCCCAAGTCTTGGGAGGTTTCTCGGGATCTAATCCAGCTTCTCTGAATAATCTTTTATTATAGAAGAATGCATAAGAATTTGAATAGAGTGGTAAGGCATATATATGATCTTTACTTTTCATCTCATCCCATAAGGCAGAGAAGAAAATGGAAGAATCAAATGAATCACGTTTAATAAAATCATCAAGTGGTGTCAGGGCTAGTCTCGTTGCCCACTTTGCAACTGGAGTAACAAGAAAAACTACATCGGGCGGATTTTCACTTAGTATTGAAGTAAGAATTTTCTTTTCATGTTCATTCCACGGCAAAGGTGTTGATTCGACGATTATATTCTGATGTGTTCGATTAAATTCAGTTACATGAAATGGCAGTTCCCTCAAAGCACTAACCATCCAATATCTTAATCTGATCTTACCATCATCCGGGGGTTTACTATCAGGTAAGAAAAGAAATAAACCCATAGCAGTAAGAGCCGCAAGGCCCAAAACAATTTTAATTATCTGTTTCATTCTTTTGGATTTAGTTAGTACTAAAAATTTATTATTGCACTATCTCATCTGCACCAGAATCCTGTCATAACGAAACGTTAAATCGAAGTATCAAGTATCAAATCATTATCCCTTACCTTTTTGAATTTCAATAGAGTATACAAAATGCTCAGCATTGTAATACCCGATATTATACTCTACGGGTCTTCCACCTGGATCAAGAACAAATCTTTTTCTTTTCAGAACAGGCGAACCAACTTTAATTTGTAATCTCTTTGCAATGTTTTCATCAGCAAGTTTTGCACTTATCTCTTCTTTAGAGGTTGCTACGACAGTAGAATATTCTTCTTCCAGCATTTTATATAGGGGTTTGCTAAAATCTTCTTTGCCGCTCAAGCCAACTCTTGGATGAAAATAGGATATAAAATAGACTATCGGTCCAGCGTCAAGGCCACGAAGTCTTTCCATACAGAGAATTTCCTTGCTATGAGGTATGGAAAAAAATTTGGTAATTATAGCATCCGGTTTAATCCAATTTACATCAATCTCATAAGTTTTAAATGCAATTCCTTTAGCATTCATTTCCTGAGTGAAACTATGCCAGCTATCAAGTCTGGTAACTACATTGTTATTATTTGATACCTTAGTCCCAACTCCTTTTTTCCTAGTAAGAAGACCTTCATACACTAAACGATTGGTCGCCTGTCTTACAGTATTTCTAGATATGCCTAATCTTTTAGCAAGTTCTACTTCGTTTGGTAACATTTTACCATCATTATATTCGGGCAAAGCAATCATCTCTCTTAACATTCTCTCTACCTGAACATATAAGGGAAGCGCGCTTTTATGATTTATTTCTATTACCATATCAAAATTGAAAATTTTAATTGCACATTTAATAATTTATTATTTATATTACTACGTGCATATGTTCATACATTTGGACATACACAACATAAGATGTAATAAACATAATGTCAAGAAGAATTTAATAAATTAATATTTTTTAGATAAAATTCATGTCAGATGAAATTAATATTTCTTAATCAATTTTTTTTAATCTAGAAAAAAATCTGAAATTGAATAAATCTCACAATAATATTAAAAGCAATATGAATGACAAGACTGAATTCCTGAATAAGGTAGCGTTGGTTACCGGAGGCGCTATGGGCATTGGTGGTGCTGTTGCAAAGTTGCTTGCTCAAAGAGGTGCGAAAGTTCTTATAGTTGACAGAGCTGAAAATGAAGGACTTAAAAAACTCTCCGAACTCAAGTCCAATGGCGGAGATGTCGAGTTTTTCAAAGCTGATATTTCAAATATTCAAAATTGTTCAGATTCAGTAAATAAGGCTTTAGAACTTTTTGGTAAATTAGATATCATCTCTAATAATGCAGGTATTCAACGTTACGGAACTGTTGAAACAACTCCTGAGAATGAGTGGGATGAAGTGATGAATATTAATCTAAAAAGTGTTTTTTATATTTGTAAATATGCTATCCCTCATCTGAAAAAAACCAGGGGAACTATAGTCAATATGACCTCTGTCCAGGCATTTGCCACACAGAGAGGAGTCGCGGCATACACAACATCAAAGCATGCTTTAATTGGTTTAACGAGAAGTATGGCAATTGATTATGCGCGTGATGGAATACGTGTTAATTGCGTAGCCCCAGGAACAGTCGATACACCGATGCTTCAATTCGCTGCTTCTCTTGACCCTGATCCTGAATCAGTATATAAGACTTGTAGAAATATGCACCCTTTAGGAAGAATAGCAGAAGCTGAAGAAGTAGCTGAAGTTGTAGCCTTCCTTGCTTCCGAGAAAGCATCATTCGTAACCGGAGCTTGTTATCAGGTAGATGGAGGATTACTCCTTCCCATCGGCGGTGAACCAAAAACATCCCAGGAATAAAAATGAAAATAGTAGATATAAAAGCAACCACAGTAACCGTTCCGCTTGAAGCACCATTAAGACATGCTAACGGAGCTCATTGGGGTAGATTTGTAAGAACCATAGTAGAGGTAATAGCTGATAATGGTTTGGTCGGTCTGGGTGAAATGGGAGGCGGTGGAGAATCGGCAGAAAGTACTTTCAGATCATTAAAGAGTTATCTCGTCGGACACGACCCTCTTCAGCTTGAACAGCTGCGATGGAAGATTATGAATCCCGTTGCTTCTTTGTACAACAACAGATATCAGATTCACGCGGCAATTGAATTTGCCTGCATGGATCTCGCTGGAAAATTTCTGGGAATAAGAACCTGCGATTTATTAGGCGGTGCTGTCAGAGAAGAAATTCCTTTTGCCAGTTATCTATTCTACAGATACAAAGATAAGAAAAGCGGAATGGGTGGAGAATCTTCTGCCGTGCAAATGGTGAAGCACGCAAAAGATTTGACTAAAAGATACGGATTCAAATCGCACAAATTAAAAGGCGGTGTTTTCCGTCCAGAACATGATATAGAAGTTTATAAAGCCCTTGCTTCTGAATTTCCAAATTCATCACTCAGATTAGATCCTAATAGTGTGTGGAGTGTTGAAGAATCTATTAAAGTTGGTAAAGCAATCGAACATTTAAACAATGATTATTTTGAAGATCCGACATTTGGCTTAGAAGGAATGAGGCGGGTCAGACAATTTGTAAAGATACCAACAGCCACAAACACAGTTGTAATTAATTTTGAACAACTTGCTTCTAATATTCGTACTGAATCTGTTGATGTTATTTTATTAGATACAACTTTTTGGGGCGGTTTACGTCAGGCTCATAAAGCCGGACAGGTATTAGAGACTTTTCAGATGGGTGCAAGTGTTCATTCATCAGGTGAACTTGGAATCCAGCTGGCAACAATGCTGCATCTCGGAGCTTCACTTCCTAATCTTGGATTTGCTGCTGATGCGCATTATCATCATGTAACAGATGATATTATCAAAGGCGGAAAGATGAAATATGTAGACGGGAAAATAAAACTTCCCTCCTCTCCCGGTTTAGGGGTTGAACTCGACTATGATAAATTAAAACAGTATTCAGAGTTGTTTAAAGAACTCGGCGGTTATCAATATGACAGAGATCCCGGCAGACCTAACTGGTTTACTGTAATGCCCGAAAAAAACTATGCAGATCCAAACATAGATATGGAGATGTAAAATGCGATTAGATAATAATATATTTTATACAACACTGGAACTTATGCCCGATGTTCCGCTTAATATTTATGCTCTTCGCGGAACTGAATACTCAATTCTGATTGATACCGGAATAAAAAGTATGCGTGATCAGGTTCTGTCTCTATGCGAGGAAACGGGCAATATCAGAAACGTACTGATTACTCATGCTCATGCAGATCATATAGGCTGTAATACTGCTGTTAAAGAAAAAACCAAAGCTCAGTTTTTTGCTGCCGGTGCAATTCCCTGGATCGAAAATATGGAAACTCATTATCTCGAGTTTTGCATCCCATCCGAGTATCTGCCTGATTCACCGGAGCAGAGGGATGAAATTCTTGGTTTGATGGATGGTCCTGTAAATGTTGATGCAGTCATAAAAGAGGGAACAACATTTCACCCCGGTGATGGAATCGAACTTGAAACTATTGCTCTGCCCGGTCATAAACTTGAGGAGGTCGGATTTTTAAATAATTCAACTGGTGATTTATTTACCGGCGATATTCTCCTGGCTCTTGCTGCTCCTTTTTTCCATGGTTTTCAGACAGCAAGAGGATTCAGAAATAGCCTCGATAAAATAAAAGAGTTGATTACTAAGGATAAAGTTAAACGCATACTTGCAGCTCATCATCACCCTCTCGACAAAGAAAAAGCATTTGATGCAATTAAAACGACAGAAATATTTCTTGATGATATTAAGCAGGCCGTAATACAAGAAGCAAAAGGAATTCATTACCCTATACTTTGGAAACGTATATGTGAACGAATGAACAAACAACTTGAGTTTAGAGGATATGCAATGCTTAAGGTTCAGGTTAATGAGCTTATTGAAGACGGAATTCTCTACAGCGACGATGGCAGGATAATTAGAAAATGAAAACCCTGCTTCTAAAGAATTCAAAAGTTGAAGTAGGAATATTAGAAGAATGCGGTCATTTATTTCCTGTTCGTTTCTTTTTTGACAAAGATATTATTGAACCTCTGAACATCGCACCTTGGGCTAATGAAGAATTAGATCCTGCCACTCCGCCAATGTTAAAATTTTTAAGAGGTGATTTTTTCTGTGCCCCATTCGGAGCCAGTGATATACTGGAAGATGAAACGAGAGCTCACGGTGCATCTGCAAATGATAAGTGGGATGATATACAGATAAGCAACTCATCAATCAGACTTAAACTCTGTAAAAATATTTCCGGTGCTGAACTAATAAAAGAAATCAGTATCGGTGAAAATGAATCGGTCATTTATCAGAAGCACACGTTCATTGGTGGTGAAGGCAGAATTCCGGTAGGCCATCACCTGATGTTAAATATTCCAAGCAGAGCATTCATTAGTTTTTCAGACTTTGTGTTTGCAGGAACACCGCCCCAACCCATTGAATCTGATAATGACCTGGGAAGATCGCTGTTAAAATATCCTCAGAATTTTACTGACATTACTTCAATATTACAATTCGATAATAAACTTATAGATGCATCTGTATATCCATTCGATACCAATCATGAAGATCTATACATGATTATATCGAAGAAGGAAATGCCGTTCGGCTGGTCAGCAGTCAGCTGTCCTGATCAAGGATGGTTGTGGTATTCGATCAAAAACCCTGATGTGCTGCCTAATACGGTTGTTTGGTTAAGCAACGGCGGAAGATATTATCCCCCTTTCTCATCGAGACATAAAAATGTGATCGGTATAGAGGAGACTGCAAGCTTCTTTCATTTTGGACATAAAGCTTCAATTGAAACTAACTTCCTTAATGAACGAGGTCATAAAACTTTTATTGAATTATCTCATAACAAAGTAATTGAAATTCCATATTTATTTGGTGTAGTAAAAATCCTGGGAAACTTTGGAAAAGTAAAATCAATCACAGAGTTTAAAGATGGAATTCAAATAACGGACATTCAAAACAATAAAGTAAATACGAAAGTCAATCTAAATTTTATCAAGGATACTAAATGAAACTCGGAGTAATAAAAAATAAAAGCGCTGCCGTAATCACTGACAATGGATATGTCTTATTGAGCAATCTTGGATTTACAGGTTCAATCGAACAATTAATCTCAGCGGGCCCAGATGCGTTGACAGAAATTAAAAATAACCTCCTAGCATTTAATAAGTATATCCCGTTTAGGGATGAAGAACTTGATGCACCTATGAGAAAACCCGGCAAGATCGTTGCAATCGGACTTAATTATATTGATCACGCTTCAGAATCAAAAATGGAATTGCCAAAACATCCGCTTGTATTTACAAAGTTCAATTCATCAATTACAGGTCCGTTCGATCCGATAATAATCCCATCTTCGGTTACTGATAAGACTGATTATGAAGTTGAGCTTGCTGTCGTAATCGGTAAGCGGGCTAAAAATGTAACAAAAGAAAATGCCCTGGATTATGTTTTCGGCTATACAATTATTAATGATGTATCTGCCCGTGATGTTCAATTTGATGATGGTCAGTGGGTAAGAGGAAAATCACTCGATACTTTTTGTCCCATGGGACCTTATATAGTAACCGCGGATGAAATCACAGACCCCCAGGATCTTCAGCTTAAATGCGCGGTTAATAATGAAGTTCTGCAGAATGCATCAACAAAGGATATGATATTCGGAGTGGCACATCTAATATCTGTTTTATCAAAATCATTCACATTTGAACCAGGTGATATTATCTCTACTGGTACACCGAGCGGAGTAGGTTTTATCCGTAAGCCGCCAATATATCTCAGGGATAATGATGTTATGGTAACCGAAGTTCAACATCTTGGAAAATTAATTAATAAGGTTAAAGTGATATGAAACGTCTTGAAGGTAAACGTGCAATTGTAACCGGAGGTGCTTCCGGTATCGGCAAAGCAATCGTTCAAATGTTTGTTAATGAAGGTGCTAAGGTTATCGTTGCTGATATTGATCTAAAATCTGCAGCCACCCTCTGCAATGAACTAAATGATCAGGCAAAACCTTTTGAGTTGAATGTAACTTCAGCAGATAATTTTCAATCCCTTATAAATTTCTGTGAGAAGGAATTTGAGGGACTTGATTTATTCGTAAACAATGCAGGAATTGGTTTAGCCGGAAAACTTCCCGATACATCAGAAAGTGATTGGCAGCGTATAATTGATGTTAATCTAAAAGGAACTTTTCTCGGGATGAAGTATGCTATACCGCTAATTAAAAAATCAGGCGGCGGATCTATAATAAATATTTCATCAATAGCAGCTCTGGTAGGATTAGTTGATCGTGCTGTTTATTCTGCCTCCAAAGGCGGAATCATTGCAATGAGCCGTGCCGCGGCAATTGATCACATTAATGATAATATCAGAATCAACTGCATTGCCCCAGGTACAGTAGATACACCATGGATTGAAAGAATAACACAGACTTATGAAGATCCTGCAAAGGCCAAAAAAGCAATGAAAGAACGCCAGCCACATGGCAGATTAGTTACACCTGAAGAAATTGCTGCAATGGCTGTTTACCTTGCTTCTGATGAATCTAGATCAACGATAGGTTCTGTGATGGTGGTTGATGGAGGAATGACTGCAAAATGATGTTTTGCTTTTCAGATGAGGAACAGAGAAGCTTAACACCTCCCTGCTCTTTATAATCAGAAGTCAACTATGGTTCTTTTACAAGTTCGGATTTGTTAGAATCCTTTTCAGTACTTTCTACTGAATAAGTCTCTGTTTTAAGCGCTGGTGGCCGATTAAACTTTTCCAGTTCTCTTTTCATAACCAAGGTTGTGATATTATTATAAAACCTGTCAGCTGTACTGCGATGCTCGTGTCCTACAAGTTCAGCTACTACAGATGCATCCATCTCGCAATTCCTGCACAAAGTGATAAATGTCTTTCTGAAAGTTCTTGCAGTATAACCTTTCCCTTTAATACCAATATCATCAAAAAACCTTGTTATAGCTCTGCCTAGATTTTCAACAGAAGCATAATCCAGGATTTGCCCCTGATCTATTTCGTTTATTCTATTTTGAAGCACAGGAACTAAATCCTTGTGAAAACCTATCAGACGAAATTTTTTCCTTTTAGGCGAATAATATTTTACTTCCCTGTTCACAATATCTATATCCTCAACTTTAATACTTAACAAATCAGATGATCTGAGACCTGTGTAATATGCAAGATAAATTAATGTTGTAAAGTTCGAGTTCTTATCTTTAAGATTATTAAAAATAATATTCATATCAGCATCGCTGAAAGTAATTTTCTCCTTAATCTCCGACTTAGGTTTAACATCCCTATTAATCATAAACATTTGAGTGTAATTATATTCAAATAAAAAATTAAGGTAATGGCGGCACTGCTTGAAGTATCCGAATATGCTGTTCTTCTGCAGCGGCAGTTTCTTTACTTCCATCAGCCAGGCCTCCACCCGAATCTTATCGATAGAAGTCGCTGATTCTAATTCATCAAAGTATTCAGTGAATTTTTTATAGAATCTCTGATAGTCTTTTATTGTTTTAACATTTTTCTCGGAGTTGTTTCTCAGGAAATGTTCAAATGTCTGTTTGATAGTTGTTTTTTTGATACCCAATCTTCGCATAGTCTGCACTTCAGAGCTAAGTTTTTCCTGAAGCTTATTAGCGTAGGACTCAGCGATCTTTCTGTTCTTGGGTGTATCTGTTAGTTTAAGTGACTTATTAAATCGTTTAGACTTCATTGAGTCATACCAGCTAATATAAAGTATGCTGCCTTTGTTATATATACTTGCCATTTCGTTTCCTTATTGATTATTGTTGATTAAATTATTTATGAATTGAACACTATCGAAATACTCGTCTTTTGAAGAATCATGATCTGTTTTTGGGGTAAGGCGTGCAGTATTTGTGTTAATAAAATGCTGGATTTCTTTAAATGGAAT
>Ga0334722_10007286_pt1 | contig 10743 bp, 11 predicted proteins | sample C3_bottom_MG_FD_207210 | JGI IMG/M metagenome (GOLD analysis project Ga0334722, IMG submission 207210) | Sediment microbial communities from Yellowstone Lake, YNP, Wyoming, USA - C3_bottom | ecosystem: Environmental > Aquatic > Freshwater > Lake > Sediment | place: USA: Wyoming | collected...
CCAACTGCGGTTTATCTGCGAGGTGACCGAGAAGGTCGTGTCTCCGGTCTATTACGATATTCTGTACGCGCTGCTGGACAACAAGGACGGTCATGTCCGCGCCACCGCAGCAATTAGCATCTCCAATCTTCTGGACCAGAGGGCCACAGGGAAGGTCCGGCAACTTCTCGTTGACCCCTATGACGACGTCCAGGAGGCCGCAGTCGGGGCGCTGGCAAATCTGAAAACCGCACTGACTGACAACGATCTGGTAAAGATGCTGAAGGATGAAAATCAGGTGCTGAGAATGAATACCGCGCGCCTGCTCGGAAAACTGGGGACCGCAGGCCTGGTCGACGAACTTGGGTTTGCCTTGAAGGATTCACAGGCGCGGGTTCGCCAGGCCGTTGTCGAGGCGCTCTCGCTGATCGGCACTGATGACGCAGTCCGGTATCTGACCTATGCCCTGACCGATGAAGACCCTTCGATCCGGATCTCCTCTGCCCTCAGCCTGGGTGAAATCGGCGGGAAGGGGGTCCTTGATTCGCTGATGATCCTCAGCGCGGATCCGGACAGTGCCGTGAGGGTTGCTGCGGCCAAGGCACTCGGTGCCCTGAAGGACCCGGATTCGGTTGAGACCCTTATTGATCTGCTCCAGGACAAGAGCGGCTTTGTGGTGACATCGGCGATTGAATCCCTTGGCGCTATCGGCGGCAGCGACGCGCGACAGGCGATCATCGAGATGCTGTCTGCCCCCGACGATGAGGTCAGGCGTACAGCGATCGCGGCTCTTGCCCCGTTTGATCACGTTGAACAGTTTCTCCTGCCGTTTCTTCAGGACGGGGACTGGGCAGCACGGATCGCCGCAGTCAGAATACTCGGAACGAAGCCTTCAGAACACGTGCGGAAAGAACTTGAGAAGCTCCTTGACAGTGAAGAGGACCCTACGGTGATTAAGACAGTCGAGGAGATGCTGCGTGTTTGAAAAAGAAGAGATCCTGCCCCTTCCCGAGGATGTCTTCAGACTCATCCGGGATATCGTGCGTGACTATTGCGGTCTCTATTTTGACGACTCCTCGAAATACCTGATCGAAAAGAGGCTGTCGCGGAGGGTAAAGAACCACCATCTGAAGGACTTCAGGGACTACTACCGGTTTATCCGCTATGAGCGGAACGCGGAGGCGGAACTGTCTGCCATTATGGATATCCTGACCGTGAACGAGACTTATTTTTTCAGAGAGCAGAACCAGCTGCAGGCGTTCAGCGAGGAGATCCTCGAAGAGCTGAGAGAGCGCAACGAAGAGACCAGAACACTCAGAATCTGGTCAGCAGGGTGTTCGACCGGTGAAGAGCCCTACACCATTGCGATGCTGATCAATGAGAAGGGGTGGTTCAGAGACTGGGATGTCGAGATCCACGGCAGCGACATCAATCAGCGCGTGCTTCAGATCGGCAGAAAGGGTTCTTACCGGAGCAATTCCTTCAGGACGACCGAGCCATACTACAAGACGAAATATTTTGCTGATGAGGACGGGCAGTCCCAGATCATCGACGAGGTGAAGAAGCATGTCACCTTCAGCTACCTGAACCTGCTCGATCCCTTCAAGACGAAGTTTCTCGGGAAGATGGATGTTATATTCTGCAGGAATGTATTAATATATTTCGATATCGCATCGAGGAAAAAGGTCATTGAGAATTTCTATGACCGGCTGAAAGACGGTGGCTACCTGCTGCTGGGGCACGCCGAGTCGCTGATCAATATATCGACCGCCTTTAATCTCAAACATTTTAAACATGACATGGTCTACCAGAAACCACCACGGAAAGAGCTGAATGGCAAGAGCTGACCTTGGCGAGGATACCCGGGAGGAGAACATTTTTTGAGTACCAAGATTCTGATTGTTGATGACTCTGCCTATACCCGGCAGGTCATCAGAAACATTATTGAGCAGGACATAAAGCTTGAGGTTGTCGGCATCGCCTCGGACGGAATTGACGCCATGGCCAAGACCCTGAGGTTGAAACCTGACATCATTACCCTGGATTTCGAGATGCCGGAGATGGACGGCTTCAGCTTCCTGCGGTGGCTCATGCGTGAACGGCCCACGCCGGTCATCATGGTCAGTTCCTATAACGACACCAAGACAGTCTTCAAGGCCCTGGAACTCGGCGCGGTCGATTTTATCGCAAAGCCGACCAAGAGGGCGTCAATCGAACTCCGCACGATCGAAAAGGACCTGCTGCGGAAACTGGGCGGCATCAAGAATATCCGACTCGACAAACTCAGCAAGAACCTTGAACTGCTGGACCGGGAGGAATCAACGACCCGGCCGTCGTCCAGAGCGAAGACCAGGAATGTCGAGATTGTTGCGGTGGGTTCCTCCACCGGCGGACCGGCCGCACTTCAGATTATCCTTACCAGGCTTCCTGCCGATTTTCAGGCAGCGGTTGTGGTCAGTCAGCATATGCCCAGAGGCTTTACCGGGCCGCTTGCCGAGAGACTGAACAAGCTGGCCCATGTGAATATCAGGGAGGCAAAGGACCATGACCCTATCGAGCCCGGCACGGTTCTCATATGCCCCGGAGGCTTCCACATGGGACTGGAGAAGAGGGGCAGCAAGGTGGTCACGTACCTGAAAGAAGGACAGCTCGAAGATAAATATACCCCATCTGTGGATTACATGATGCAGTCCTCAGCGGAGGTCTACGGGGCACGTGCCATGGGGGTGGTTCTCACTGGAATGGGGAACGACGGCAGATCAGGCATGGTGGAAATTAAAAATAAAGGCGGGTATACTATAGCAGAGTCAGAGGAGACGGCCGTGGTCTTCGGTATGCCCGGAGAAGCGATCAAGGCCGGAGCCGTAGAATCAATATTGCCGCTTTCGGAAATATCGGCGGCCATAACCAGGGTCGTAAATCACAGGGAGTAGGATCCGTGGAAAAAGATAACAAAGAGACCGTCTTTACCAATAAAGCCGATGAGTTTCTCCAGATGTTCAAGAAGGGCGAGGAGTTTACCAAGGACCTTCTGCGCGAGAACGAGAAGCTCAGATACCGTATTGCCCAGCTGACCGAGTCAGTAGAGAGGTCGGGCGATGAGGCACGGGTCAAGCTGTACGAAAACAGGATCAGCCTCCTCGAGCAGGAGATACAATCCCTGCGTGAGCGGTTTCTCCAGGTTGAGCAGGAGAACAAGGATTTCGCATCGAAGTATATCGAGGTTGAAGAGGAGAACAACAACCTTGCCAACCTCTACGTCGCAAGCTACCAGCTGCATTCGACCCTGGACTTCTCGGAGGTCCTGAGGATTGTCCTTGAGATCATCATCAACCTCATCGGCGCGGAGAAATTTGCGGTACTCCTCATCGACGACAAGACGAATGAACTGATTCCGGTCTGCACCGAGGGTATGGATGTTTCCGAGGCCCCCAAAGTCAAGATCGGGCTCGGGACGATTGGCTCGGTTGCGAAAGAAGGTGAGAGCTACTTTGCCGCGGATCTGAATGCTGCGGAAGAGTTCAATCCTCTCGAACCGATTGTCTGTATTCCGCTGAAGATCAAGGAGCATGTCATCGGCGTTATTGTCATCTATAAGCTGCTGGTCCAGAAGGAAGGATTTTCAAATGTCGACTATGAGCTCTTCAACCTGCTTGCCGGTCATGCGGCAACCGCGATATTCTCATCGCGGATGTATACACAGTCCGAGAGAAAGTTGACCACGATACAGAGTTTTCTCGATCTTTTGAAGGAGAAGCCAAGGAAATAAGGGGATATATGTATGCCGAATATTCTGGTTGTTGAGGATTCACCTACGATGCGGCAGCTTATCAGCTTTGCGATAAAGCGGGTGCCGCACTCACGTGTCGTTGAGGCGACGGATGGGGTTGACGCCCTGAAAAAGCTTTCCTCGGAGAAGATAGACCTGATCCTGGCCGACATCAACATGCCGGTCATGGACGGCCTCAAACTGGTCAGCCTCGTCCGCGGCAACCCGAACTACAAAGACATCCCGATCATCATCGTAACGACGGAGGGCGCTGAAGAAGACCGCAAGCGTGCGCTGGCGATCGGCGCCAACGCCTACCTGCCGAAACCGATCCAGACACAGGAACTGATCAAGCTCGTCAACGGCTTACTGCCGGACCCGATTAATCGGGGTTCTCAGGGATAACCCCAAAAGGGCACCGCAGCTTCAGACTGCGGATATGCGTGCCTGCTGAAATATTGACAAGAAAGAGACGAAAAGTGTATCTTAAACGTCTATGGTTTTTTGGGCCGCTAGCTCAGTTGGTAGAGCAACGCCCTTTTAAGGCGTGGGTCGTTGGTTCGAATCCAACGCGGCTCACCATATGATGTCCCTATCGTCTAGCCCGGCCTAGGACATCGCCCTTTCAAGGCGGTAACACGGGTTCGAATCCCGTTGGGGACGCCAACAAATTCAAGGGGTTGCAGAGATGCAGCCCCTTTGTTTTTCCCTCATTGTGACGGGCCTTTTTCCTCCTATGGGATCAAGTAGCGCATCAAGTCGCTGGCAGGTCCCTACGATTTGATTTAAGACCGGGGGACTGGATTCAGGATTTTAGAAGACGACCAAGGACTGATTTCAGTTTTTTCCAGAGGCTGTCGGCTTGCGGTTCATCCAGCGTACGATATACGGTCAGTCGGCCGTATTTGTCACATTCAATCCTTTTGGAGTAACTCATAACTTCATTGTATCAAATAATTTAACGGATGTATTATTAAGAATTGTTAAGATATTCCAATCTGTTTTATGCCTGTCAGTGATGCCTGCCTGTCCCTTTCATCTGCTTCTCTTTAATTTACAGCATCTTTCTTATTATGCGTCTTCATCCAATATGACAGAATTTTTCTAGCCTTATATTTGTCCATTTTCAATTCCCTGACCAGATATTCTCCTGCCCCTGCCATATCAGTTATTCCCGAGTCCCTGAGAGTATTGAGATACTTTGTATGTTCATCGGTGTAACCTTTTGGTTTTTCCATTATTTACTCCTTAATATAATGTGGAGTTTTAAGCCGCCGGCTTGCCGCATTTACTACAGAAATTTCCCCCTGCCTGAAGGCCAGCCCCGCATTGAGTGCAGAATGCCTGTGGCGCAGTACCCACGACCGCAGTTTGGTTCTGTCCGAGAGATACTTCTACCTGTTCCTGCACCTTTTTGCGAAATTCAAACGGAGCCTGTATTGTATTGAAGGGGTTGCTGGTTCCGCCAGTTCCCTTAACGATAATTGTCCCATAATCAAAAATTCTACCGATAATTCCCTGTTCAACGTGAATCCCTTCAACCTTCTGCAATAGAGTTTCCAGAGATTCCCGTCTGATAAGCCCAATCTTAATCAGCACCCTTTTGTTTGTTACTGCAAATTCGGAGGTCTTATAAGAAATAAACGCCATGATAAGCCACGGCATGCCAACGAGCACACAGAATACCCCAAGGATTTTCAATATGGGCTTTCCCCCGAATGCCGATAAAACGGCAACGGTTAGAATCGCCGGCATAATAAAAATCGACCAGTGAATCCGGGTGCGGTAAATAATCCTTTCCCCGGACATCAGGTTGTCATCTATAAAGCCCATGGATTCAGTTATCCAAACGCCTTAGCTGAAGGATATCCTCAACCATTTTATCAGCAGTATATCTTCCGCTGTTCAGAGCACTGAGCGCCGCAGCCATGAAGGCTATCTGTCGAGAGACAGGGCCTGCGTTTCCCACCCAATCTTCAACAATTTCTTTTGTAATATCATGGTTTGCTGCCCGTGCCCTGCTGGTTAGGGCATTGTAGAGGTTATCTATGTTCGTCATTGGTATTTCAATATTTTTCATGTTCTATTATATCATGTTAAGCCGCAGGGAATTTCAGGAATGAAATAAGTCAGAGACAAAGGGCATGCCTTAAGACGACTTACTCAGGTATGGGCAGTAACCGGGAGAGCACCTGGATCTGCTCATCTGTCGCCATGCGCAATCCCATTCGGACTATCCCGAGGTTATCGACGGGATGTATATCAGCTGCCACCACACTGTTGAGTCTCAGAAAAGCCATGTTCAGCGGCCCTGTATAGCCGAGTGTAATTGCTTCCTGCCTGACCCTGGGCAATGTCCGGTTCGTCCAGAGGGCATTTCCCTCACTGTCGGTTGCAATGCGTCCTCCTCCCAGCAATAAGGGCCCTGCCTGATCATCTGCGCGCCATATCAGCCAGACCCTCTCACCCGCAACGGGCGGCGGGGTCACTCTTGCCATCGGCGGGTACCAGATAGCATTGAACTCCCCCACGAGCAGTGCCTGCATTTTGCCAGCCTTTGCATGGCGCTTTGTACCACAATAGATATAATCCGGCATTCAATTCTCCTTCGTTGTATACATTGTCCTGAATGATGCTTTTGCTCAGTATGAATTGCCCTGGAAACAGAAGTTTCATGGCAGCTGCCCCGTAATAGTGAGATTGAATAAAATCCCCTGTTCTCACCTATGCATAACAATACCACAAAAATGTGCATGAATAGAGGGGGAAAGGAAGGGGCGTGAAGGGATACCGGGGTGATGTCCACCGTGTCGTGCACAGGGCAAAAGTAGTTCAAACCCGGTATAATGAAGCATAAGAGGTGAAACTATCAGTATGGACGCAGCATTAGTATTGGCGAGATTCTGGGGCCTTATATTGGTTGTGCTTTGTGGCTCCATGGTGCTTAATGCACAGTTTTATGTCAGGCTGGTCAAAGGCTTTCAGGATGAGTCAGTAAGATTTCTTTATTATTTTGTTGTACTGGTCATCGGGGCTGTGAACGTTTCGTTCCTGAATCAATGGTCATGGAATCTTCGGGGTCTGATCACACTGATGGGGTGGGGAGCATTATTAAAAGGATGCTTCGGGATTCTGCTGCCTGATCTGTCAAGCAGGATTATCCAGCGGATCAACCTGAGTCTTATGATGATTTATCCAACAGCGGTGGTGTTTCTGCTTGTTGGTTGTTATTTGTTGTTTTATGGCTTTTTTTATTGACCTGCTCGGTACCATATCCCCGCGTTATGCAGTATATGAATAGAACAAATATTATCAGAACCTTCGTAGTATGGCTCTTGTTCACACCCATTGCCGTCCTTAATGGAGTCATCCGGGAGAGCATCCTGATGCCTTGGCTGGGCAGGCAGATATCGTTACCCCTGAGTGGAGTATTGTTATCAGGGTTGTTCCTGTTATTCGTATGTAGTACGTTTCCGTGGCTTAAGCTGTTTTCAAAACAGCAATGCTGGTACGTCGGGGGAGCGTGGCTATTGCTAACAGTCGGGTTTGAGTTCGGGTTTGGTCATTATATTGCTGGGAAGCCGTGGGGAGAATTATTGAAGGCTTATAGCGTGTCGGGCGGAAATCTATGGGTATTGGTGCTGTTGGTTATTTTGGTGTCGCCATGCCTGGCTGGAAAAATCAGGGGTACTCTCCTATAACCTTCTGACATATAGCAGGGTCAGGATAATTCCAACTGACAGGGGAAGCAAGAACCCCATGAAATGGATTGACCAGATTGAGAAATTGCCTTGTGTTGTTTTGCTGTAGGGCATCAGCACTGATATAAAGAGATAAACAAGGCAGGACACTATTAATGCCCATCCGCCGAACTTGTTTGCAGGAAACCAAATCCCGTCGTCAGACAGGGTTTTACAAGTCCGGATTCCGTAGACACGATTCCTCGGCACTATCCCCAGGACAAGAGGAATAGAAGCTATCAGGATCAGGATGGATGGGATTAAGAAGGGCTGTGTTAACATAATGGTACGGTTAAGGCAATGCTTTTATATGTACCGGACGCCTCTCCTGCCGCGGTCCTCAATGCTTTGATTATGTTTTCTCCTGGCATATACATACTCCTGTTTTTTAACAACTCTTACCCTGATTTTACTCTGGTGCGTCTATTTTAACAACCCGGTTAATAAATGATTCGACATCTCAATAGCCGGATAGTACCTTTTGTCATCCCTGACAACTGCTTAAGCACAGTCATCAGCGTCAATAGTAGCAGGCTCGGGAGGGAACGCCCCCTATCCAGAAAAACCTTGCAAAAGAGTTAAAGTCAGGTATAGAATGTTTACACGTATGAGATTTACAGTCTCAATCACATGGATCTCTGCCTGATGAGCTTGCGTTTGTTTTTTTACTCTGGGAGCAGCAATGACCAGTCATTCAGAAGGCAGGTAGATCATCCCGGATTCTTACCGCAGGAAATATTGCAACGAGGAGGTGATGGCTAGTTCATTTCCTCATACAACCGGAAACGCCTTTGCAGGCAGATACAGTGACAGAGTCACTCCGGCAGCCTACCAATTAATTTATAAGGAGAATTCCAATGATGCGTAGTCTTTCGTTCAGAAGCAGACATCTTGCTCTTTTGGTCTTATTTCTTTTTGTTGCTTCAATGATGTACGGTTGCAGCGGTGACACCGGTCCGTCAGGCCCGACAACAGGGACAATTACCGGCACCGTAATGACGTCTACCGGTGCCCCGATCAGCGCGGTGACCGTCGGCGTCTACAGCAACAATAAACTTTCAAAGGTCGAAGACAGCGCGGAAAGATACACACTGTCGAGGGCCATTGTGGCGGGCGAGACCCCCATTGCGACGACGACCACCGGCAGTGATGGAAAGTATACCCTGGCCAATCTGGTCCCCGGATCATATACAATCACCTTTACCCATCCCAATTACACCATCGGCTCCATTGAAGCATCTGTTATTGCCGGTGCCTCTCTTACCGTAAATGCCGGGATGGGGAGTTCCATAGCTGTGAACGCATCGCCGGCCGGCGCACCTACTGTTACGCTGAAGGCCTCGGATGATGAGGTAGGGTTCGGCAACACCGTGACCCTTACGGCTACAGCTACCAGTCCGGTTCCCGGAGTCACCTTAACGTTTGCCTGGACCGGTGCAACCGCCGCGAGCGGCGATCCCAAAACCGCAACCGCGACGATGAAGTCGCTGACAGCGGCGCTGGGCGGAGCGACGACCGCGGGCGACCCGGGCGGTTATATTTCAGCCTATGTTCAGGAGAACCGCTTTGGAATACTTCCAATGACCCCTGACACGCGCGGCGCAGCCAGCCCGTCAGTAAAAGTCTCCGACGGACAGGGAGGTTCAACCACTGCCTCAGTTGCGCTCAATGCAACCGGAGTGCAGACAGGATTGGCCAATGTCTCGGTAGGTATACCGGTATATATGAACAGCGGGCATGCAGGTACCAATGCCTGGACATTGACGACAAAGCCTTCAGGTTCGACCGCTACGCTTAACGATGCTACGACAAGGAACGCCTGGTTCAGGCCTGATCTGCCAGGTGCATACACGCTGACCGAGGGCACCAATTCGATGGTTGTCACTGCAGGCAAGTTTGTAGGCGCCATAGATGGCGGATCTGCCACGACCAAGGTCGTTTCAGCCTCTGAAGTCGGCATGTGGGCCACAGCTGCTGGAACATATACGAACTGGCCTGTTGTAAAGCCGGCTGAAAACTGCGTAGTCTGTCACAGCATTCCGGCGATTGCCCCTGATATGTTTACTCCCTGGGCAAAGACCGCCCATGCGACCTTCTTCGCCCGTGGTCTGGAAAACATCACCAGCAACAGCAACACCTGCCTCACCTGTCATACCGTCGGTTATGATACAGCCCCGAGTGCTGCCAATAATGACGGCTTCCTGGCACAGATGATAAAGGAAAACTTTATCTACAAAAAGGCGACAGGCGCCTGGCCTGCCATGTGGCAGTCGGCCCCTAAAACGGCCCGCGTGTCCAACATTCAGTGTGAGAACTGTCACGGTCCTCAAAGTGACGCCCACAAGACAGGGAAGACGACAAGGGTACGAATCAGTCTGTCGGCCGAGGTTTGCGCTACCTGCCACGCCTCAGGCACAGGGCACCATATTTATTCTGAATGGCTGAAACTTGATCCTGATACCGGATTCGGGCATTCCAAACTTTCAACAGCGATTGCTGAATCAACCAGCGGCTCCTGCGCACGCTGCCACACGGCAGAGGGCTATCTGGTATATCTTGACAATCTGTCTGCCGGCAATATCGGAAGCCTTGCAGCGTCGGACTTGGCGAAATGGAATGTAAATACGGTTCATGCAGTTACCTGCTCGGCCTGCCATGATCCGCATGACGTAACAAACCCGAACCAGCTCCGCGTGTTTGACCAGACACCACTCCTGCCAGCCGGCTTCAAAGTCACTGGTCTTGGAAAGGGTGCCCTTTGTGCAACCTGCCACAACAGCAGAAATGCTGCCCAGTCCGGCAGTACAACCCTGACCTATCTGCATGAAGACGGTGAGACCTATAACAGCGGCAATCCCACCGGCTTCAGCGCACCTCATCAGGCATGCCAGACAGACGTCTTCATGGGGCGCAATGCCTACTTTATGGGGACATCCCTGCCGCAGGTATCCAAGCATGCAAGTGTGGAAGATTCCTGTGCCGGCTGTCATATCGCCCTCAACCCGCAGACCCATCTTTCCCACGGGACTCCGGCAGTGAGCGGACATGTCATGTACATCAGGGACCAGGATAAGGGCACTCTTTGTGCGAACTGCCATTCTGCAAATACAAACGGAGAAGGTCTTGTGGCTGGTATCGAGACCCAGTTGGCAACTCTCGCTGCCAAGCTGTCGGCCTCGATAAAGAACAAGCTGGCAGCTGCAACAACGGCCGCCCCGCTTTATCTGACCATCTATCCGACCGACGACAACGGCA
>Ga0334722_10007287_pt1 | contig 10742 bp, 10 predicted proteins | sample C3_bottom_MG_FD_207210 | JGI IMG/M metagenome (GOLD analysis project Ga0334722, IMG submission 207210) | Sediment microbial communities from Yellowstone Lake, YNP, Wyoming, USA - C3_bottom | ecosystem: Environmental > Aquatic > Freshwater > Lake > Sediment | place: USA: Wyoming | collected...
CCCTGTTGGAAAACTCAAAACAACTCGCATCCTTTGCGGAGGCGTTGAAAATCTCAACATCGCAATTACGACAACTACAGGAAACTACGTCCTACGGTTGCATCGCGAATCACACTCCTTTCGCACCAAAAACTACATCACCTTTGAACTTGACCTCATCGACTTTTTGCGCACGAAAAAATTCCCCGTTCCAAAAGTTGTGCGCATGAAAAATGGCGAACGGTTGTTTGATTTCAAAGACACCCATGGCGTTTTATTCTCGTTCGAACCAGGAAAACATATTCTTACCCATGACCTTTGGCAAATCAAAGAAGTCGGACGCATCCTTGGCAAACTCCACACACTCACCCACGATTTGAAATTAAAACACGCAGTTGCGCGCAAAATCATCAGCACTGAAAAAATCCAAAACTACATCACACAAAATATCAAACAGTTGCATGAATCTTCAATCGCACAAGAACTCCTACGCCTCACACAGTCGCCACGTCTCACCTTGCCAAAAGAATTGCCAACGGGCTGCATCCACGTTGATTTACACGACGAAAACGCCCTGTTCAAAGGAAGAAAAATATCTGCGGTGCTTGACTGGGATGATTCATTTCATGGACCTGCCATCTTTGACCTTGGACTTGCACTTCGACACTGGTGTTCCAAAACAGATGAAATTGACTACAAAAAAGCACGCATTCTCGTCCAAGCATACGAAAAAGAACGCACACTCACCACGCAAGAAAAGAAAGCACTCCAATGTAGCTGCTTTATTGTCACCTTGTGGCATACCAGTTATTTGCTTCAACCCCAACACATCTCCAAACAAGGCATTCTCAATTGTATCAAAGACAGCACTCTCTTTCTCACCCATCTTGACCAAATTAACGAAAAGGAATTTTACGACAATCTTTTTTGAATGCAAGAAAACATTATTCGTACGAAAGTTTGTATCTGAGCAGCGCCGCAATCCCGCCAAGACCGTCAAGACGTCTTCCGCCTGCGTGCTCGCTTGAAACAATTGTGATCGTCCCCTTTTGCTTATCGACACTACGCATCAACGCATCGAGCGGAGCAAACTTTTGCTCACTTCGCAATTTTTTAATCAACGCATCCGTCACAAGCAATTGCTCAACCGCCCCTGCATCAGCCGCTTTTTGCGTTTCCTTAAAACCATACACTGCAGAACCCTTCTTTGCAATCTCGCCAAGCAATTTATCCACTGCAACCTGCTCGCGCGAAACGCGCTCTTGCGCGAGCTTTGCACGCACTTCATCGCGCCTGAGCACCTCATCAATTGCCTGCTCGTCAACCGAAGAACACGTCGCCTGCACGAGTTTTTTTCGCAATGCCTCGTCTTTAAGCACTTTTTGCAATTCCTCCTTCCAAAACGCCGGACTTGCCACCACAATAAAATCAAGCTCGAAACGCTTATCGTACTCTTGCAACTGCGCGATAATCTCCTCGTAAAAATTCTTCTTCGCCGCCTGCGCCATACGCTTACGCTCAACTTCACCCGTGATATGCGCAAGCACCTCTGCACGCGCGCCTTTTAGCAATGCAAAATATGCGTCCTCACGATCAAACACGCACACCAAAATTTTTGCACGCTTGGCAGATGCTTGCTCGTCAAGACGATCCAATTGATACTGATACCAATGCTGCTTGACAATTTCCACCGTTGCTCCTGGTTCGATCGAAAACGTATGATACGTCCCCCGCGGAACATCTTCAGGACCATCCACGATTTTTCCACTTGCACGCAACACATCCGCGCCAAAATCAAGCTTCTCAACCACGATCGCAAGAAATACCGTGCGTTTGGTTGCATCCGCCTCCTCAGAGGTCTTGAGCTTACGAACGGTTTTTCCCTTCAACTTGTCCCCTTCATCGATTACCTGCGACAAACACCACACGTCCTCTGCCGTTTCAACTAGCACTTTCACTTCCCCTGCTTTGAGATTCCTATGCACGATTTTCATATCCGAAGGATACTGCAAAACATTTAAATACTATTCGATATGAAGAAGACACGCGAACACTCGTGCTCGCAATCAAAAAAAGGTGAATCATGAGCAATAAGCGCGCAGTAGGCACCCAAACCGGCGGACCTGCAGTCACGCTCATCGGTGCAATCACCCTCCTCTTCATCTTCTACATCCTCTTCTTACCCCCAGAATCACGCGAAGAACTCCTCAAAGGAACCAATGTCAGCGGCACCCTTGGAGCGAGCACGCTCCTTGACGAATCACCCGGACGCCTTGAATTCACCGAAAAAGGAGTCTTTGACCACCCCCTCTCCAACATGTACCTCTCCGAAACTAAAAACGCACACGTCATCGCCGCAGAAAACCCATTCACGGTCACCCACGGCTGGTTTTCCGAACAACGCAAAACGATGACATTCACCATCACCGACATCGAACACACCGACAACGTCATCTTATCATTCCAAGCACCCAAACGCGCAGGAGCACTCGTTGTCCTCCTTAACAACCAACCCATTTTCCAAGGACAACTCAACGTCCAAAACCCCACACCCCTTGTCCTTCCCAAACAACTCCTTACACCTGTCAACCAAGTCGAATTCTCTGTCACCGGAGGAACCTTCTCTACCCAAGAATACTCCCTTGCCGACATCAAAATCATCGCCGAAATCGCAGAAGCAGAAAAACAAACCGCAATCAACACCTTCACCAGCTCCGGCCCTGAAATCGACCACTTTGACTCCGCATTTCTTGACTTTTACGCCATCTGCGAACAAGAAACCATTGGACCCCTACACATCGAACTTAACGGCAAAACCATCTACTCATCAACCCCTGCATGCGACAGCTTGAACCGCCAAGACCTCTACAAAGAAGACTTGCTCCGCGGAAAAAACACCTTACTATTCACCTCAACCAAAGGAACACTGCGCCTTGAACAGTTGCGCGAGCGCACCATCCTCAAACCCGCAAAAACATTCATCGACTACTTCACCATCACCTCCGACCAATACGACGACATCATCCACGGAAATACCGACATCGTGCTCCACATCGAATTCGTCGATGACAAACAAAACAAACAATCACAACTCAACGTCAACGGCAAATACACCATCATCGACCAAGACGACCCCACATTCGAAAAAGAAATCACTACGCAAGTCCACGAAGGAAACAACTACATCGAACTCAAACCGCTCACTGAACTCAACATCGTTCGGCTCAAGGTAACGGCGGAATGAAATGGGAAAAATTCTCAACATCATCGGCGTAAGCGTCCTTGTACTGATTGTTTTTGGCTATTTCTTTGTCAACTGGATCTTTGAATCACTTGGAGGATGGGCATGGCTCCTCATCTTTGGCATTGTGCTTCTCGTCATTGCGCTTAGCATTTTCCTTGGACCTGAACTCCTTGCGCTTGGCGCAGTCGGCGTTGAAGTTGCAGGAACCGCAGCAGAAGCCGCAGCAACTGCAAAAATGCTCGGAGGAAAACAACCGCCCGCGCAGCACGCAGGAACAAACCTCCCGTCCGGATACACGCCACCACCTGCACCACGCGCCCCTCCCGAACCTTGGGACCTTGCAAAAATCAAACGCACAATCACTGAACTTGTCATCGTCGCAGCACTCGGATACGCAGGATTTTACTTCACCGGCATCATCGGACTGCAACTATGGATCAGACTCCTCATTATTCTTGGCAGCGTTGGACTTATTATTCTCCATTTGACCCGCGGAACACCAGTTAGCGCTGCGCTCCTTCGACTGATCACCATCACTGCACTCGCAGCACTCTTCTTTGGCGCATTCATCTTCCTCTCAACCCCCTGGCCACACATCACCATGAGCGCATTCCTTGCCATCTTCCTCCTCATGTTCACCTTCAAAAGCCACAAAACACGAGGCGACAATTCACTCGCATTCTTCGCCCTCATCTACCTTTGCCTCTCGACCATCATCCTTGCAACCACCCTCCCTGACAAATTCGTCCAACCCTCAAGCCCCATTGCCAAATCACTCACCTTGCAAAAAAAAGCAATCACAAACCTCCCCCAACTCATCAACCGCGGACAACAACAAGTCCAACAAACCATCCAACGCAAAATCCTCATCGCAACCGGCGACTACGAACAAGGAGTCCAAGCACAAAGCCAACAAGCAAACGGCGTCTACCTCGAAAACGTCGGCCTTGTCTCTGCAGACGCACCTGTCCCCACCACCGGCATCATCGACATGTACGCGCGCCTCAACTACTCCACCTACAAAACCAAAACACCCCTCATGGCACAACTCTCCTGCACTTCCGGAAACGTCACCGGAGACATCCAACCAAAAACATTCGCCACACCCTTCCCCCTCTTGGGAAACGAACAAATCGACCTTGACTGCACCATCCCTGCACTCCAACTCGGCGTTGGAAACCCCATCATCGCCCTTGCAGCAACCTTTGACTTTTCCACCTCTGCATACCGCCAAACCATCTTCATCGACCAAGAAGAAGACCGCACGCTCCGCAGACAAGGCGCAGACCCTCTCACTGAATTCAACATCGGACCTGACCAAGTAAAAAGCGGATACACCCCTGGACCCATGAGCATTGGCATGGGCGTTGGACAACAACCCATCAGAATCCCTGCAGAAGCAGAACAGCAATCAGAAATCCCCTACGGACCCACGTTGCAAATCACCATCGACAAAGCACCTGACTGGACCGAAGGAAAACTCCAAAACGTCAGCCAACTCGAAATCATCGCACCCCCAGGACTTGCAATCATCGGAATCAACGGATACGCCATCAAAAAAGAAACCTGCACGATCAACGACAAACTTGAAGATGCTTGCCTATTCACCGGACCTGACCTTGCAAACTACTTCCCCGCAACCCAACTCCAAGGACCACGCACGCTGCGCGTCCAAACAGGAATCATTTCCAGCACAAAACTCCTCGAAGGAAACGTCCTTGCCATACGCAGCTTCAAAGTCAACCTTAAATACACCTACGTCATCCAAAAACAAGCACAAGTCACCATTATTGATGTGCGACCCATCCAACCACTCCAACCACCCCTTGGAGGAGGATAAACGTATGAAAAAAATCACGCTCCTTTCACTCACTTTGATTCTTCTTGCCAATTGCACCCTTGGACCCACGCAACAAAACCTCCCGCCTGCATTCGAAGCAACCGGAACCCAAGGCCTTGTCATCACGCCCAACAGCGCAAGCCAAACCAACATCATCATGTGCCAAAGCGCAAACCTCATCATCGACATTCACAACAATGGAGTCTTTGACATCCCCGACGGCATTTATACAACCATTGCAGAAGAACAACACCTCACCCTTGAAAAAGGAACCAAACAAAAAAGCTTCACCATCGAAGGAAGATCCGCATACAACCCCCAAGGAGGCATTGCACAAGCAACATTCAAACTACGCAACAGCGGACTTCCCGAACAAGTCGACACGTACAACACCCCCTTCATCTTCCAAACCTGCTATCCCTACGCAACCCACGCAGCAGCACCTGTTTGCATCGACCCAGACATTTCAAACCTCAACCCCAACAAAGTATGCAAAACAACACCCGTTAGCCTTTCCGGCGGACAAGGCGCACCCATCGCGGTCACATTGGTCGAACCCCGCATGATCCCCGAAGAAAACACCATCACGCCCACGTTCATCATCCACATCCAAAACGTCGGCGCAGGCAGAGTCCTTTCCCTTGACTCCTTCTCCAGCGCCTGCGGCGGAGCAGAACGCAAAAAACTCGCGTCCACTGTCCGCGTCAGTGCAGAACTCCAAGATGAACAACTGAGCTGCAGCCCTGAAGAACTCACCCTTGACCAAGACGACCCAAAAATCCTGTGCCAAAGCACACACGCACACCCCTTAAGCGAAGGCACGTACAGCTCACTCCTTAACATCAACCTCGACTACGGCTACACGACCACTGCCTCAATCCCCCTCACGATCAATCGCCTGCCCGGACAAAAACCGTGCAGCTGACAAAACAATACCAAAAAGTATTTATAAAGCAAAGAGGAACGAACACCCCATGAAAAAGAGCGTGCTGAGCGTACTTGTCTTAATTCTTGCCTCATGCACCCTTGCCCCCCAAACACAAACACCCCAACAAAACGTTGACTTTCGCTCGGGAACCCAAGGACTCTATCTTGACTTCGTACCCAATTTACCCCCACCACGCGTGTATGATCGCGACCCCTTCAACGTCATGATCCAAGTCGAAAACAAAGGAACATCCCCCCTTGGAACCGGAACAGATCGCATCTACCTCTCAGGCTTTGACCCCCAAATCATCACCGGCATCCCAACAGACGGCATGGCAATTCCACCCCTTGAACCCCGAGGACCTTACGTCACCCGCGGCGGATACGACACGGTCAGCTTCCGAGGAGCAATTCGCTCACTCACGGAAAAACGCATTGACAAATACCAACCCCTTATCCTTGCAACATCCTGCTACACCTACGAAACACTCGCATCAGGACAAGTGTGCATCGACCCCAACCCCTATTCTCCCACCAGCATCCAACACATCTGCACCCCTGCAGCGGTTTCAACCGCAAGTCAAGGCGCCCCTGTTGCCGTAACGACCATTAGCGTTGACCCTGCACCCGGAAAAACACGATTCACTATCAACATCCAAAACGTCGGCGGAGGAACCGTCTTTCGCTACGGAAACCAATATTTGAATAAGTGCAGCCCGTATAGCCCCGGACTTGCCTTTGACGAAGTCGACTTTGTACGCATCGAAGACGTCATCATCTCCGCACAAAGCATCAAAGCAAGCTGCAAACCCTTAGACAAAGACAACCATTTACGCCTCACGAACGGCCAAGCACAACTCTTTTGCGAATACCAAACCCAAGGACAAACGGCCTACCTCACCCCCCTTGAAATTTCCTTGCGCTACGGCTATCGACAAAGCATCGCAAAACCCATCGAAGTTCGACCCGTGACATAAACTTTATAAACAAAGCTCTCCAGAGGAATCCAAAAATGAGGCGATACATCAGCACCACATTGCTTGCACTTCTCATCTTATCGTGCTCGCAACAAGAGAAAAAAACCGTCAGCCTAGACAACAACCCCTTCAATGGCGGCACCCAAGGACTTGCATTCTCATTCCAGGAACTACCCAAAGAAGTCTTCGACGGCGCAAACGCTCCCTTTGACGTCACCCTCAAACTCGAAAACAAAGGAGAAACACTCGTTCAAAAAGACAACGCCCACGTCAAACTCTCCGGAATCAACCCTACAGAATTTAGCAAAACCGAAACAGACCTTATCAAATCTGCAAGCGACGACGTCATTGAACTACGCAAAGACCCCCAAGGAAACATCATCTTAGGACAGCAAACATCCATCACCTTTAGCAACCTTAACCACAAGGACAAAATCATCGGAGCACAAGCACAATTCCCCCTGCGCGCAGACCTATGCTATCTCTATCGCACAAGCGCCGTTAGCAAACTGTGCGTACGCCAAAACTTGCTCACTCCCCCTACCGGCGGAATTTGCGAAATCAACGCAGACAAACAACTCTACAACAGCGGAGCACCCGTCCAATTCACCAACTTCAAAGAAAACACGCGCGCAAAAGACAAAATCGGATTCGTCTTCGACATCCAAAACATCGGCGGCGGAAACACCTTTGAACGAAACACCATTTGCAGCAGATCGGACCGAAAAACCCAAGACCACATTTATGTGATCGTCAACACCGCACTCTCTGGCCTGCAATGCACAGGACTTGATTCAACATCAAAAGGCGCAGAAGGATACATCACCCTCTACAGCGGCAGCAAAACCATTAGCTGCACGCAACAAATTTCGACCAGTTCCGACTTCGAACAACTCGTCAACTTAGAAGCACACTACGACTACGAACAAAGCATCCAAGACAGCATCCTTGTGAAAAGCTCAGGAAGCGAGTAAAGAAAAAAAAGTTATTTTCCCATAGGACGATTCTGCAACGACAACTCATTTAATTCCTGCGCAGAATACGCAACATACCCTTGCGCGTGCTTGAGCACAAATTCTTTAATACCAAACGCGATCACATGCTTACTGCAATCAGGACAACGCGGTTCGCGAGAATCCTGCAAAAGCCCATTTTCAACTCGCGCATGATACATCGTTGCGCCACTCACGCTTTGCCAACGCTGCATTGCACTTGCAATAGCATTCATCTCCGCATGCACGGCATACGTTCTGCACGTCGGCTCACAATATTTTGGCACACATACAAAACCCGCAGGAGGCGCGTTCACATTCTTACCCACCAAAACACCATCCCGCACAATAACCACCCCGCGCTTATCCCGTTGACACGGCGAATCCTTGCCCGTCTCAACTGCAAGAGCCATCCACCGAACGGCCTCTTCAAGATCAGAACCCTGCAACACCCTCACGGCAATCCTGCAAGAACAAACTGCGCAAGCAACGCTTCCAACTGAATGAATTCATCAGCACCCTCAACCATACGAAACTCCGCTTCGCCACACTTGTCGATCAACGCGACCTTCTTGCGATTATCCGCCTGCACATTCCACACTTCCTGCTGAATTTGCTTCACCACGTCTAACCCTGAAAGACCATAGCGGAGCATGACATCAAGCAGTTTTGTTCGTGCCGCTAAAAAATCACCTTTCAGCGCAACCTGAATCACGTCCTTAATCTCTGCAGGAGAAGCAACGGACGCGAGCGAGAACACGACCTCTGCAGTCACTTTTGAACCTAAAGAAGCACAACTCTGCAGCACATTCGTAATCCTACGACCGTCGCCCTCTGCAACAAGACACACTGCATCTTTTGCCGCAGAATCAATCGTCAGCTTTTCCTCCTTTGCAATCCGATCAATCATCGCAAACACCTGATCCTTTGGAAGCGGACGGAAACGGAAAACGGCACACCTACTTTGGATCGGGTCAATAATTTTACTGCTATAGTTTGCTGCAAGAATAAACCTGCACGTTGAGGTGTAATTCTCCATCGTGCGGCGCAACGCCTGCTGGGCCTCCTTTGTTAGCGCGTCGCACTCATCCAGAAAAATAATCTTAAACGGAACATTCCCAATCGCTCTTGTTCTTGCAAAATCCTTAACTTTATTACGCACAACGTCAATTCCACGCTCATCACTCGAGTTCAACTCCAAGAAATTCTCACGATACTGATCACCGAACAGCGCACGCGCGATAACTAACGCCAATGTGCTTTTCCCAACACCCGCAGGACCCGCAAACAACAAATGCGGCAAATTCTTTTGCTTCACAAAAGCCACGATCTTAGAAATAATCTCTTCTTGCCCACGCATATCCTCAAACGTCTTCGGACGATACTTCTCCGTCCAAATAATCGATTCCCCGTCCATAACCACTCACCCCAAAAGCGAAGTATAAAAAATTATCCTAAACAATATCTTCTTCAGAAATAACCAGGAAATCACCCATCGCAATCACTGCGCTAAACGGAATGAGTAAATCCCCTTCCTTGCTTTTTTCCAACTCGAGCTTTTCTGTGTACTGCGTTGGGCTCTTAAGCACGACATGAATCAATTCGCCTGACTTTGTCTCAAAAACAACGTCCCCCACTTCACCAAAACGCTTGCCGCTCTTACTTACCACCGTCTTACCAATCAACTGTTTTGAGAACTTTTTTTGATCATCAGCCATAGCGTATCACCTTTATTGAATGATAACACCAAGCACACCGACAACATATTTAAACCTTTCGTCAAGACTTTCTTGAGATCAGGTGCAACTTTTCGGTTACAAAATTCGCCTGTTCACACTGCGCGCAATACTTACACCCCTCCCGCGCGCACCCCTTGGGAAGCTCTGTGGACTCGATTGTTTGACGTGCCTTAGCCGCAATTTCGATTATTTCCTCACGCAAAAACGGGTTGAGCATGACTGAACGACGTGCCTTGTGATCAACATAGTGCACAACCGCCTCAGGAACCGTTGTTTGGAAAACGTCCTCCAACAACAACGCATAACTCCCTGCCTGAATACGATGCCCATCCCACACGCCCTCAACTGGCGCTTTCCCACTCTTAAGCTCAACAGGAACAAGACGCGCACCATAACACTCCAATTTGTCAATTCGTCCCTTAAGCCCGAGCTTTTCGCTCTGCACGCGATATTCGCTCTTAATCTTTGGCGAAAGCGCACTCCAAAGCGCATCACCTGAAAGCCCTTGCGCAATCAATGGCGAAAGACGCTCCACACGATCACGAACTTCATCCGCAAGAACGGGCTTTCCTGACTCAAACGCCTCAAGAAGCGTCACCTGCACTTGCCTTAGCGAATTAACACTCTTCACAACCGACTCGCGTAAAATCCCTGTGAACTCCCGCGCGAACACCTCTTGAAGACCATCTGATTTCTTGAGCTGAAGAATAATACGCTCATCTGCCAAACTCGCAAGCTCGTGAAACTTATGCTTCACACTCCCCAAAACCATCGCCGCATTCATCGGTTCTTCCACTTTAAGCACATAACTCATGAAAAACTGACGCGGACAATGCACCCAACTTGCGAGCGCAGTCACGGGAAGAAGTCTCATCTTCCCCACAAAACTTCTGACTCCTTAAATAGGTTGTGGAACCAAGTCCAGTGTGTGTTATCCCGAAATTATTTCCCTACGGTGAGTTTCATGGGTGTATGAAACTTACGAGAGGGAAGCTATTGGAGACCATACGACGTAAAAACGAGGGAGCAACAACTTACCAAGCG
>Ga0334722_10007288_pt1 | contig 10742 bp, 13 predicted proteins | sample C3_bottom_MG_FD_207210 | JGI IMG/M metagenome (GOLD analysis project Ga0334722, IMG submission 207210) | Sediment microbial communities from Yellowstone Lake, YNP, Wyoming, USA - C3_bottom | ecosystem: Environmental > Aquatic > Freshwater > Lake > Sediment | place: USA: Wyoming | collected...
CTGCGCGCGCGTGCCGAGGCTGCAACGACCAACGGCGCCTTCGTCTTCGTCACCACGCGCCAGAGCGCGGCCGACGCCGCCGACCAGCTCCTGCGCGAGCTCGCGCGCGGCGACGTCCTCCACGCGGAGAAGGCGGACCCGAATGCGCCGAAGATCGTCACCCACCGTGGGATGGAGATGATCTGATGGAGGAGTCGGTCCGCCGGAAGCTCGAGACCCGCGTGGCGCGACTCGAGCAGCAGATCCGGGCTTTCAAGGAGCTCCATGCGAGCGAGCTCGGCCTCATTCTCGACGAGCTCGCATCGCTTCGTGCGGACCTCGCCGCGATGGCGGCGGCTCCGCCCGAGACGCCGGCGCCGAACGGCTCACCGGCCGACCCGGCAGCCGGATCGCCGAAGCGGGCGGCGTGGCTCGCGGAGCAGGAGCGCAAGGAGCAGCAACAGAAGACGCCACTGTCACGCCGGGAGCTACTGCGCGGTCGCGACAGCGACGACGATGCGGGGGAGAGCTAGGTCGAGCGGGCGCGGCGCCGGCGGAGCACGCGCAAGGCGATCTCGGCGAAGAGCGCGAACAGGGCGAGGCCGATGAAGATGTACACCTCGGCCGAGAGCGCGGGCAACAGCGACGTCGAGGCCTTCGCGGCCTGCACGATGGTCACCGCATTCGGGTTCGTCGCGAGAGCGGTCTTGCCCGCGTCGTCGAGCGTCACCGCGTAGATCTCGAAGTTCCCGCTGCGCGGCGAGGCGAACAGCAGCTGCGTCCCGTCGGCGGAGAACTCGAACGGCCCCTGGGCGAGGATGCCCTGCGCGATCTGATCGCGCTGCGCCGCCGCGTCGGGCTGCTGGAGCCAGAGGTCGGTCCAGCTTTGATCCATCGAGAGATGCTCCGTCACGTAGATGAGCTGGCCGGAAGCCAGGAAGACCGGGAAGTGGCTGCGCTCGCCGTCGGGGCTGATCGCCAGCGGGGCTTTCGTCGGCGTCACCGCCGACATCACGAGCACGCGAGAGAGATCGCCGTCGGAGAATGCGAGCCGGCTGCTGTCCGGTGACCAGCGGACCGAATGGCACGCGAATGTGCACTGATTGTTCTTCTCGCTCGCCAGCTCGGTGGTGAGCTTCACGGTCCCGCTGCCGTCGCGCGCCGAGGTCCACACGTCCATCGTGCCCGCCTCGTACACATAGTACGCGACGCGCTTTCCATCCGGGCTCCAGGACGGGAAGGTCGCGATCTGGCCGCTCCTCGTGATCTGCGTGCGACGCTGGCTCGCGACGTCGATGATCCAGATCTCGCGGTGCGTCGCGTCGCCGGAGTCGACCGCTATGGCACTGCTGTCGGGGCTCCACGCCGGGTGGCGATCGTCGATGTCGCTCCCGCTCGAGAGCTGCTTGGTGTTCCCGCCGTCCGTGTCCATCACGTAGATGTGGTAGGTCCCGTCGCGATTGCTCTGGTACGCGATCCGCTTCCCATCCGGGCTCCACGTCGGCCGCACGTTCGTCGACGAGGTGCTGGTGAGCTGACGGATCGGGGACGCGGCGGCCGTGACGAGCGTGGTGAGCGAGCCGATCGCCAGGACCAGCGCGATGACGCGAAGGGCCCGCAGGGCGCGGTCGGACGCGCTCATTCGCGGTGCCGCCCGAACAGCTTCCACGATTGCCAGACCAGGAGGACCCCGAACACCTCGATGAGCCCACCCCCAGTGAGAAGCGCCAGTTGGGCGAGGATACCCTCCTTCGCAGGCGTTGTGGCGGTGAATGAGCCGCTGACAAAGAACGACGCCACAACGACGTTCAGCGCGGCCCAGGCCAGCCCAAGGACCGCGACGACCTGTCTCATGCCGCCTCCGACTCATCGCGGCCCCGGTGCCAACCGGGGTGGTGGACTCGGGCGTAGTGATCGGTCACCCAGGTCGTGGTCATCGCGACCATGAGCGGCCAGCGCGCGAACACGTAACGCAGGTGGTCGAGCACCTTGAGCACGAGAAGCACCATCGCCGCGACGTGCAGCGTCGAGGCTCCGTAGAGGACCGGGCCGGGGATCGGCACCGTGTATCGCATGGCCTTCACCAACCCGGTGACCGTGATGAGCCCGAGCCCCACGGCCCAGGTCGGGAACGAGAACGCCGTCTCGTAATACGTGAACTGCCCGACCTCCGATGGCCGGCCGCCCATGTGCAGACGGAGGAGGCGCCCGACGCGGTGCCCGATGGGCGGCGGCAGCTCGTGCGCGAAGTTGCGCAGATGGTGACGCCACTGCCCGCGTGGCGGGAGCAGCTGGCGATGCCCGGTCACCCACCAGTACGTGAGGAAGTATGCGAGCGAGAAGAGGATGATCGCCGCGCCGATGTAGTGGACGCGGTAGAAGAGGTACAGCGGGATCGGCGCGGCCACATCGATGATGCCGCCGAGGTACTGCCAGACGCCGGTCGGCAGCGCGAGCAGGAACCCGACGGCGATCGTCCAGTGGCCGATCACGGTCGCGCGGCTGAAGCGGCGCAGGTGCTCGTGCTTCGTCCGGCGCGCGCGGTTCGCGAGATGGGCCCCGAGCAGCCCGAACGCGACGCCGAGCCCTGCGACGAACGGGATCGCCTTCGCGAACACGACGTTGTCCAAGAGCTCGTTGCTCCACGGTTGCACGCCGCTCACCGTCTGCGCCGAGAGGACGATCGCCGCACCGACGCCGGCCACCGCACCGAGGACGACGAGCAGCGCCGCGAGGACCCGCATCGGCTAGGACTTGCCCTGCGCCGGGCTGCCCTCGAACGTCTGGAACGCGCGCAGCTTGTCCCAGGTCGGCTTGTCCGATGCGGGTAGTGAGAGACACAGACGACCGGGATCGGTCTTGATGATCCCCTGGCGGATGCGGATGTTTATCGGGCACCTCTCGACGCATGCCGGACCACCCTCACGCCAGAAGCACAGGTCGCACTTCGCGAACGTGTCCTTGTCCGGGTCGTAGGTGATGCGCGAGTGCTGGTTGAAGGTGAGCTGGTTCGTGGCGTGCTGCTCAGGCGAGACCGGGAAGATGCACGCTTCGTTGCAGCGGCCACACGACACGCAGATGTCCTCGCGAATGAACCGCGCGCCGGTGTGCGGCTCGACCTGAAGCGCCTCGACCGGGCAGACGTAGAGACATTCCGCGGTCGGGCACTGAAGACATGGCTCCTGATGGAACTGACCGCGATCGGGGTATGCCGCCTGCACGACCGGGTCGACCTTCGTCGTCGGGTCGTTGAAGATCCGGATGCGCGGCACGTCGGACAGTCCGTTGCGCTTGTGCTCTTGCGAGCAGATGACCTCACACGTGAGGCAGCCGATGCAGAGCGTCGGGTCGGGGAAGACGACGCCGTTGGCTCCCTTGACCTGGATCGGGCCGTTGTTGGTGGATGCACCGATGCCACCGATGGCTTCGAGGGCGATGAACGCGACGATCGGTGCGGCGGACTTCAGCAGACCGCGGCGACTGACCTCCGGACCCTCGGCTCGCGCTTCATGTTCGGCCCGGCCGTCGCTCACGGGTCAAGCACCTCGGCAGCTCCTTTTGAGATCGGCGGGGGTCCCCGCGCGGACGTTAGCCTGCCGGTCTGCCGCCGTCAACGAGATCGGACGGTATGTCCACATCGCGGATGACGCCGGGGTCGTCGACGTCGAGGTCTACCCGAAGGTCCGTGTGTTTCTTTATGACCTCGTGCAGGTTCGCGGTCGCGGGTGTGTCGCGGATCTCGTCGCGCAGCCAGAGCGGCAGCGCCACGGGGTGCCCGCGTTTGCCGCGATAGCGCGGCGAGACGATCGCCGGGCGTTGGCGATACGCGTCGATGATCGCCTTGACCGTCGCCGCGCGGACGAACGGCATGTCCCCCGGCAACACCAGCAGCGCGTCGCCGCTCGCGGTCGCGGCGCCGGCCTGGATCGACGAGAACATGCCCCGCGAGGGGTCCGGGTTCTCCACCGGCCTCACACGCGCGTCGTTCATCGCGTTCACGTCGCGCTCGAGCTCGGCGCGCCCATCGCTCCCGACGACCACGATGACCTCGCTCACACCGCCGTCGAGCAGGCTGCGGATCGTGCGGTCGAGGAGCGGCTCGCCGTCCACCAGCGCGAGAAGCTTCCGCCCACCGAAGCGCTCCGCGGACCCGGCCGCGGTCACGACGGCGATGGCGCGGAACGGCGTCGTCATGCGCGAAGCGAGCGTAGCGCGCGTTCGGTGAACACGCGGGCCGCGCGCTTTCGCTGGCTGATCGTGCCGGAGGTGTTGTCCATCGGGCGCGCGGCCTTGTGCGCGGCATCGGCGACCGCGCCGACCGCGTCGTCCTCCAGCTTCGTGCCGACGAGCGCCCTCGCGTCGATCGCGACCGGACGCGAAGCGAGGGCGGTGATCGCGACACGCGCTTCGGCCACCACGCCGCCGTCCCAGCGCACGGCCGCTGCGACACCGGCGATCGGGAAGTCGAACGAGTTCCGGTCGCGCTGCTTGCGATAGGTGCTTCGCCATCCCTCGCCCGGCGGAAGATGGATCTCGGTCACGATCTCACCCGGCGCGAGCGTCAGATAACGGATCCCGTCCTCGCGATAGCACTCGGCCAGGTCGACGGTGCGCTCGCCATCCGGCCCGATGACGTGCACCGATGCGCCAAGCGCGATAAGCGCCGGGACGGTGTCGGCGCTCGCGACCGCGAGGCAGCGCGTGCTCGACGGCGCGACGCGACAGACGACCTCGGCGTGCGTCTTCATGCAATAGCCCTCGGCCGTGCGCCAGAAGAGCGATTGGTCGTACCAGTTGCAGCGCGTGTCGAGGCAGACGTTGCCGCCGATCGTCCCCATGTTCCGAAGCTGCGGCGTGGACACGAGCGCGGCGGCTTCGGCGAGGGCGCGGTATCCCGCGAGGACCGTTGGATGCGCGCTCACGCTCGTGAGCGTGGCGCCGGCGCCGATGCGCATGCCGTTCCCATTGCTCAGCTCGCCGTGCACGACGCGCGCGATCGAGACCACCAGCTCCGGCTGGAACTGCCGGCGCTTCATCTTCGGATAGACATCGGTGCCGCCCGCGACGTACATCGACGAGTCGAGGTGCTCCGTCCGAAGGCGGATCGCCTCCGCGAGCGTCGGCGGAGCGAGGTAGCGGAACCTCGGCAGCCTCAGCATCAGCGCCTCTTCTCACGCGCGTCGGTCGACGCATGCAGGCGCCGCATCGCGCGTTTCGGATCGCCCTTGCCATCGGAGAGCCCGGTCGGCCCGATCCGATCCTTCGGCAGGCCACGGTTGTCGCGCTTGCCGAGCGCGTCGAGGATCTTCTCGGTCGTGATCGGTGTCTCGTCGAAGCGCACGCCGATCGCGTCAAAGACCGCGTTTGCGATGGCGGGGATGACCGGATTGAGCGGACCCTCGCCGGCCTCCTTCGCGCCGTACGGGCCTTCGCTGTCCATCGTCTCCACCAGGATCGCCTGGAGCGCCGGCGTGTCGAGGCTGGTGGGCAGCTTGTAGTCGAGCAGGCTCGGCTTCTTGTGCAGGCCACCCCGGAAGATCTGCTCTTCCACGACCGCCTCGCCGTACCCCATGTACGCGGATCCCTCTACCTGCCCCTCGGCGTTGGTCGGATTCAGCGCGCGGCCGCAGTCGTGCGCGGTCGTGATCTTGTCGACCGTGAGCTGCCCGGTCTCGAGATCGACCGTCACCTCCGCCACCGCGGCCTGATATGAATACGCCGGCGTCGGGCCGACCCCCGCGCCCTTGTAGCTGCCACCGATGCCCGCCGGCGGGGTGTACGAACCCGCGGCGACCAGGGTGCCGTACTTCGCCTCGGCCAGGTTCGCGGCCTCGACGAACGTCATCGCCTTTTCGGGATCCTTCTGGTCGTAGATCCGGCGGTACGCGGCGGCGAGGCGCTCGGCCGGGACGCCCAGCCTCGCTGACGCGACCTCGAAGAGCTGCGCGCGCAGTCTGAGTCCGGCGCTCTTCGTCGCGTTCCCGGCCATCATCGTCACGCGGCTCGAGTACGAGCCCAGGTCGACGGGTGCCAGGCTCGTGTCGCCGGAGACGACGTGCACGTCTTCGGGATAGATGCCGAGGGTCTCGGCCGTGACCGCCGCCAGCATGTTGTCGGAGCCCTGTCCGATCTCGCTCGTGCCGCACATCACCGTGACGCCGCCGCCGCGGTCGATGCGGATCTCCGCGCCGGAGTGGGGCATCTCGTTCCAGTAGATCGGCAGGCCCGCTCCGCTGATATACGCGCTGCCGGCCACGCCGATGCCCCTTCCTCTCGGCAGCTCCTCGCGCTTCCGGGTCCAGCCCGTGGCGTTCCGAACCGCGGCCAGGCACTCGCCCAGGCCCATGGTCGTAACCCGAAGGTCGTTCACGGTGCGGGTGTTCGCCGGCTGCAGGATCCGCAGGCGGTACTCGATCGGATCGAGGCCGAGATCCGCGGCGATCTTGTCGAGCTGGCACTCGAAGGCGTAGCGCGGCTGCGTCGTGCCGTGCCCGCGCTTCGGCCCGCAGGGTGGTTTGTTCGTGTACACGCGCACGCCGTCGAACCTGTACGCCGGCACGCGGTAGGTGACCGTCAGCAGGGCGCCGGTGTAGTACGTCGTCGCGATGCCGTACGAGGCGTAGGCGCCGCCATCGAGGTAGGACTGGAACTCGACCGCGGTGATCTCACCGGACGTCGTGACGCCGGTCTTGATGCGCATCTTCACCGGGTGCCGGCCGCGGTGCGCGTAGAAGACCTCCTCACGGTCGAGAGTGATCTTCACCGGTCTCTTCGTCCGCATCGCGAGAAGAGCGGCGGAGAACTCGTGGCCGAATGGGTCGGACTTCCCGCCGAACGCGCCACCGTTCGGAGTGGCGATGACGCGTATGCGGCTCCGCGGCAGCCCGAGCACCTTCTCGAGCTCGCGGTGCAGGTAATGAGGGACCTGCGTGCTCGTCCAGAGCGTGAGCTTCCCGTCGCCGCCGGGGCCGCCACCCGGGCCGACGGGTTCGAAGGACGCGACGCAGGCGTGCGACTCGATGGGTGCGTGGGTGTTGCCCTCGAAGAAGAACCAGTCCTCGCGCACGTGATCGGCCCGCGCGAAGCCGGCCTCGAGGTCGCCGAACGAGAGATGGACCTCCTTGAAGACGTTCGCGCGCTTGCTCGTCTCGTGGATCTTCACGTCATCGCGCGTCAGGGCCTCCTCGATGGTGAAGATCGGCTCGAGATCCTCGTAGGTGACGTCGATGAGCGACAGCGCTTCGTACGCGGTGTCCTCGTCGAGCGCGGCGACCGCTGCGACGGGCTCTCCCACGTAACGGACCTTGTCGACGGCGAGCGCGGTCTCGTCCTGGGTGGACGGCATGATGCCCATCTTCTCGGGCATGTCCGCGCCGGTGACGACCGCGACGACCCCGGGCAGGGCGAGCGCACGGCTTTCGTCGATCTTCACGATGCGCGCGTGCGGCCGCGTCGATCGCAGGAGACGCCCGTACAGCATGCGTGGAAGGTCGATGTCGTCGGCGTAGCGCGCGGTGCCGGTGAGATGCGCCCAGGCGTTCACCTTCGGCAGCCGGCGACCGAGGATGCTCAGATCGCTCATCTCTTCATCGCAGGGACTTCGTCCCTTCCACCCTTGGCCGCGGCGTTCTCGATCGCCTCATAGATGGCGGTGTAGCCCGTGCAGCGGCAGAGGTTCCCGCTGATGGCCTGCGCGATCTCCCCACGCGTCGGTCGCGCGTTCGCGTCGAGCAGCGCCTTCGCAGAGAGGAGCATCCCTGGCGTGCAGTAGCCGCACTGAGCCGCGCCCTCCTCGGCGAACGCCGTCTGCAGGGGATGCAGCTGCGTACCCTCGGCCATGCCTTCCACCGTCAGGATCTCGGCGTCGCCGACCTGGAGTGGGAGGGTGAGGCAGGAGAGCACCGGCACGCCGCCCAGCAGCACGGTGCAGGCGCCGCACTCCCCGAGCTCGCAGCCGTGCTTCGTCCCGGTGAGCGCGAGCTCCTCGCGCAGCACCTCGAGCAGGGTGTGATGCGGCTCTGCGGCCACCGTGTGCGCCTCGCCGTTCACGCGCAGCGTCAGCATCACCTTGGTCATGCCGAGGCCGTCTCGTCCGCGCCGGCCTTCGCGCCGATGCGCCGCGACAGCGCGGTCGCCGCGGTCGCGCACCGCTCGCCGATGCGGCGCAGCGTGCGCAGATCGACCCTTTGCTTGAAGCCGACGACCATGACGAACCCGATCTTTCGTCCGCGCGCGTCGACGATCGGGGCGGCCGCGGCGCGGACGCCGGCGAACAGCTCCTCGTCGTCGTAGCCGATGGCCTCGCCCTTCGCGATCACCTTGCCATGCGCGCCGGCGTCGAGCGGCAGGCGCCGGCCGAGCGGTGCCGTCATGTGCAGGTCCGTGTCCGGCTCGGCGCGCGCCGCGATCTCGAGCTTCCCGTCATGGACCACGCCCAGGATCGCGGTCTCACCGAACGTCTCCATGAGCGATACCAGATACGGCTGCGCGAGCGCGCGCAGGTCCGGGGTGGACGCGTCGGCGAGGGCCCGCAGCTCCGGGCCGAGACGGAAGCGGGTGTCCGGGTCACGCACCACGAGGCCGTAGGCGTCCAGCGTGAGCAGCACGTCGCGGAGGGTCCCCTTGGACACCCCGAGGGCCCGCGCGAGCTCACTGATGCCCTGTGGGCGGCCACCGTCGGCGAGGGCGCGCAGGACCCGAGCGGCCTTGTCGATTGCCGGTACGGGGCGGAGGGTCACCGTACTGTCCACCATACGCGTACGGGTGACAGTACACCTTCGCGCGTTCACTCCGGCGCTCCTCTCCGTCTGGGTCGCGCGCCGCGATGCCCCGGTCGCGCGGGGCCACGGGGTACCGCGGGCGAGAGAGAGAACGAGCCGGCCCGGCCTATCTGACACCTAGACTCCCCGCGAGGAATAGGGAGGGACGCATGCCGACGATCCGGTTGCCCGAAGAGTCCGAATACGGCGAGATGGTCCGGAAGATCGACGCGATGATCCGCGAGATCTCGAAGGCGACCACGATGACGCCGTCCAGCCGTGCCCTCGGCTTGCGCCCATCGATCCTCATGGGCAACCACCAGGAGCTCGCTCACGTCATGGCGACGCGCACCCTCCTCAACCTCCAGAAGCGGATGATCGCCCTGGCCGTGGCCGCGGCGAAGTCCGCGCCGTACGAGCTGTACGCCCACACCCGCGGACTGCAGAAGGAATACGGGCTCGATGACGGGCAGATCGTGGAGCTCATCGCCACCATCGCGCACGTCATCAGCATCAACACGTTCGAGAAGGCCATCGCCGCGTTCAACGACACAGCGCCGGTGCGGGCGCAGGACCCGTCGACCCCCGTGCTCCTCGAGGTCCGCGCGAAGCTCGGCAGCGTGCCGCGCTACTTCATGTACATGGCCGGCGACCCGCAGTACGCGAAGATCATCCTCGACCGCGAGGTCGCGACGATCCACGAGGGCGAGGTCTCGCGGCTCAACAAGGAGCTGGTGGCCTACGCGACCAGCCTGGTGAACGACGGGAAGCTCTCGATGACCTATCGCGCGGAGATGCTGCGCAGCCTGGGGATGACGAACGAGCAGATCTTCGAGGCGACGACCGTCGTGAGCGTGTATGCCAAGAACTGCGCGTTCTCGACCGGTCTGCAGCTGGATCCCACGAACCCGTGACGACGTCGCGCGGGCGCGTTGGCCGATAGCACCGACCCGATCCTTCTGCGCCGTGCGGCGGTCGTCGCGATCTACCGTCGTGCCGCCGGCGGCACGGTGGACCGTATCGCTCGAGAGGCGGCGAGCGCCGCGAGCACGTTCGGGCTCACGCCCGATCGTGTCGTGGGATACGGCGAGCGCATACGGGCGATCCTGCCGCTGGGATTCGACGCCATGGCCTCGCCCGATGGGCCCGAGCGGACCGCGAAGATCGACGAGCTGGCGCGCAGCGTGCGCGGCATCTCCGATCAGCACAACGTGCCGCGCCTGGTGGAGCGCGGTCTCGTGGCCCTCGCGGTCCGGATCGGGCGCGAGGTCGTCCGCCGCGGCGCGCAGGAGCAGGGTTTCACGCCCGACGAGCTCGACTCCGAGTGCACGACATTCATGAGACTGCTCGAGGGTCGCCTCTTCCTGGACTAGACGTCCTGGATCAGACGTCCTGGATCAGACGTTCTGGACCAGCTGCGCGGCGTGTCAGACCAGGTGCGCGCCGAGGGTCTTCTCGAGCTCCCGCAGCGCGTCGCGGTGCGCCTCGAGGTCGAATGAGGTGACGCCTTCGCGAACGACCTCGACGGCGTAGCCCCGGTTGCGCGCGTCGGCCGCGGTGTAGAGCACGCAGATGTTCGTGCAATCGCCGACGAGGCGGATCGTGTCGACGCCCTTCTCGCGGAGCGCGACGTCGAGGTCCGTTCCGAAGAAACCCGAGTAGCGCCGCTTCGGGATGACCACATCGCCGGGGGCCGGCGCGAGCTCCGGGATGATCGTCGCGCCCTTCGTCCCGTGGATGGCGTGCGGCGGGAAGATCTTGAATTCCGCGTCGTCGGGCAGGTGATCGTCCGCGAGGTAGATCACCGGCTCCCGCGCACCGCGCGAGCGCGCCAGCTCACCCCTGATGACGTCGACGACCGGAGGCATGGACGGGCCACAGTAGAGGGCGCCGGATGGATCCGCGAAGTCGTAGATCATGTCCACGACGACGAGGGCGCGCGTCGTGCTAGTGCGAGCAGGCCTTGGCGGTGCCGGCCTGGTCGGCGGTCTTGAAGGACTGTCC
>Ga0334722_10007290_pt1 | contig 10739 bp, 6 predicted proteins | sample C3_bottom_MG_FD_207210 | JGI IMG/M metagenome (GOLD analysis project Ga0334722, IMG submission 207210) | Sediment microbial communities from Yellowstone Lake, YNP, Wyoming, USA - C3_bottom | ecosystem: Environmental > Aquatic > Freshwater > Lake > Sediment | place: USA: Wyoming | collected...
GCTCACGCTGATCGGGGCGACGACGGAGAACCCGAGCTTCGAGCTCAATGGCGCGCTGCTCAGCCGGCTGCGCGTCTTCGTGCTGCAGCCGCTGACGGCGGACGACCTCAAGGGCGTGATTGCCCGCACGCTCACCGACGCGGATCGCGGACTCGGTGCGCTGCGGCTCACGATCGCTGATGACGCGCTCGAGGTGCTGGCGCGCGAATCCGACGGCGATGCCCGCCGCGCCCTGACGGTGCTCGAGGCGGCCACACGGTTGACGGAGAACGAGAAACGGTCAACGGAAGACCGTGAACCCGTCGTCATCAGTCGGGCCATCATCACCGAGGCCCTTCAGCGCCGGTTCGCGCAGTACGACAAGACCGGCGAGGGCCATTACAACCTCATCAGCGCCTACCACAAGGCGCTGCGCGGTTCCGATCCCCAGGGCGCGCTCTACTGGCTGGCGCGCATGATCGACGGGGGCGAGGATCCCATGTACATCGCGCGGCGCACGGTGCGCTTTGCGAGCGAGGATGTGGGGCTCGCCGATCCCCGTGCCCTTCAGGTGGCCATCGCCGCGCGCGACGCATACCACTTCCTTGGCTCGCCCGAGGGCGAATTGGCGCTCGCGGAGGCGGCCGTCTACCTGGCCACCGCTCCCAAGAGCAACCGCGTCTACGCGGCGTGGGGCGCGGCGCTCGAGGCGGCCCGTTCGACGCCGGCGGCGCAAGTGCCGTTGCACATCCGCAATGCGCCGACGAAGCTGATGAAGGAACTGGGCTACGGGGCGGGGTACCAGTACGCCCACGCCGTGCCGGAGGGATATTCGCCGCAGGACTACCTGCCCGACGAGGTGGCGGGTCAGGAATTCTACGCGCCGACTGCATTCGGCTTCGAGAAGGATGTGCAGAAGCGGATGGAATGGTGGCGCTCGCTGCGCGAACGCGCCGAGCGCGAACAACAGGGCGCCGAGGCGCCCGCACACGGCCCCAGTGGGGCGCAGGAGCCTTGATGAAGCGCCGGACGATGGTCGCGTGGGGAATCGTGTCTGTGGTGGTGCTCGCCGCGACGGGTTGTGCCAGCCTGGCGCGCCGGTCGTTCCAGACGCCGACGGTGGAGCTGAAGGATGTCGTGGTGAAGGGCATCGGCCTGCAGGGCGGCTCGCTGGACGTCATCCTCGACATCTACAACCCGAACGACTACCGCATCGATGCCAGTCGCGTGACGTACACCGTCTTCGCCGATACGCTGTCGGTGGCCACGGGCGAGGTGACCAAGCGAGTGACCCTCGACAACAAGAAGATGAGCACGGTGACCCTGCCGGTGAACTTCTCCATGCGGGAGCTGCAGCAGGCGGCGGGAATCCTGCTCCAGCGCGGCAGCGTGGACTACACGGTGCAGGGCGACTTCACGCTGGCCACGCCGTTCGGGTCGCTCACGCGCCCGTACCGCAGCAAGGGGCGGTTCAACTCGCTCGGTCGCTAGATTTCAGGCGTGTCCAGAGAAATCATCGACCTCAGCCCTCCGCAGGAACGCGCCCTCCTCGTTGGCGCTCCGCTCAAGCGGGGCACGGGCAAGCTGCTGGTGCAGGAACATCTGGAGGAACTCGGTCGGCTCGCCGACACGGCGGGCGCGCTCGTCGTGGGGGAGCTCACGCAGCAACTCGACCGGCCGGACAGCGCGACGTACATCGGCAGCGGCAAGCTCGAGGAGCTGAAGGCGCTGATCGCCGAGCGAGGCGCGACGGTCGTCATTTTCGACGACGAGCTGTCGCCGGCGCAGGGAAAGAACCTCGAGGCCGCGCTCACGACGCGCGTGATCGACCGCGCCGAGCTGATCCTCGACATCTTCGCCGTGCGGGCGCGCAGTGCCGAGGCCAAGATGCAGGTGGAGCTGGCCCAGCTCGAGTACTCGCTGCCGCGCCTCACGCGGCTCTGGACCCACCTCGAGAAGTTCCGCGGCGGCATTGGCGTGCGCGGCCCGGGCGAGACGCAGCTCGAAACCGACCGGCGCCTCGTCGGCCATCGCATCCGCCTGCTCAAGGAGCGCCTGGCCGACGTGGCCAAGAGCCGCGAGGTGCAGCGGCGCCAGCGCCGGTCGCAGTTCCGGGCGGCGCTCGTGGGCTATACCAATGCGGGGAAGAGCTCCATCCTCAAGGGCATGAGTGCGGCGACGGACGTCTTCGTCGAGGACCGCCTGTTCGCGACGCTTGACCCGCTGACGCGCGAAGTGGGCCTGGACGGGGCCCAGGCCCAGGCACGGGTGCTGATGACGGACACGGTCGGCTTCATCCGCAAGCTGCCGCACGACCTGGTGGCGAGCTTCCGGGCGACGCTCGAGGAGACCCGCGAGGCCGACCTGCTGCTCCACGTGATTGACGCCAGCCATCCCACGTGGGAGGAACAGCGGCTCGTCGTGGATGAGGTGCTGGCCGACCTCGGGGTGCATGACACGCCGGTCATCCATGTGTTCAACAAGGTGGATCGGCTGTCGGCTGACGAGGCCCTGGCACTCAAGGAGCGGATGGACAACCTGCTGCCGGGGTCGGTGTTCGTGAGCGCGGTGCGCCCTGGCGGGCTGGAGCCCCTGCGCGAACGCCTGCTCGACGAGCGCCGCCGGAGCCGCCCGGTGGTGGAGGTGCGCCTGAACCCCTCTGACGGCAAGCGGTTGGCGGAACTGCACCGCGGCGCGGAGGTGCTTGGCCAGCAGATGGATGAGGGCACCGGGGAACTCGTGGTGCGCGTGCGTGCCGGCTTGGACCTGCTCGCGCGACTCGGCCTCGGGTAGGAGTCGGGCCGGATGGCCGCCGGCGCCGGGCGACGGCGAGGGCTGAGCGGGGCCGGATATCACAAGAAACGGAGCTGCCAGGGAATGCTCCCCGACAGCTCCGTTGGACGTTCTCCACATGGCGAATTGATGGGCGCGCAGGGACTCGAACCCCGGACCTCTGCTGTGTGAAAGCAGCGCTCTAACCAGCTGAGCTACGCGCCCGAACCAGACCGAAAAACGTAGTCGGAATCACACCCAAGTTCAATGGGTCGTGCCGAGTCCCGGTGACCCGTATCTTGGGCGGAACCCTTGCCGCCATCACCACATGCCCAGCCTGATCGACGCCCGCACGCTCGCGTTCCAGCTCTATGACGTCATGGATTCGGAAGCGCTCTGCACGCGGGCGCGCTTCGGCGACTACTCCCGCGAGGCGTTCGACGCCGTGCTCGATTCGGCGCGCGGCATCGCGGCGGAGTACTACCTGCCGCACCAGAAGGTGAATGACACCGACGAGCCGCGGGTCGAGAACGGCAAGGTGGTCCTCAACGCCGGCGTGAAACCGGCGTACGACGCCACCGCATCGGCCGGGCTGATGGCCGCGTCGCAGGACGCCGACGTCGGCGGCATGCAGCTGCCGCACGTCATTGCCGCCGCGGCCTACGCGCTCCTCGACTCTGCCAACGCCGCCACGGCCAGCTACCCGCTGCTCACGGTTGGCGCCGCCAACCTCATTGCCGCGTTCGGATCGCAGGCGCAGAAGGACGCGTGGCTGCCGCCGATGTTCGCCGGCACGTTCGCCGGCACGATGGCGCTGACGGAGCCCGACGCCGGTTCGTCGCTGGCCGACCTGCGTTGCGCGGCGGCCCCGCAACCCGACGGCACGTATCACGTGTCGGGGACGAAGATCTGGATCTCGGCCGGCGAGCATGAACTCACCGACAACATCGTGCACCTCGTGCTCGCGCGCATCGACGGCGCGCCGCCGGGCACCAAGGGCATCTCGCTCTTCATCGTCCCGAAGTTCCTGCTGAACGCCGATGGATCGGTTGGCGCGCGCAACGGCGTCGTGCTGGGCGGCCTCATTCACAAGATGGGGTGGCGCGGCACGTGCAGCACACTGCTGAACTTCGGCGAGCAGGGGCCGTGCGTGGGCTACCTGGTGGGCCAGCCGCACAAGGGGCTGTCGTACATGTTCCACATGATGAACGAGGCGCGCATCGCCGTTGGGCGCGCCGCGAGCGGCATGGGCCACGCGGCCTATCATCATGCGGTGGAGTACGCCCGGACGCGCCGCCAGGGGCGTCCGCCGGCGGCCAAGGATCCGCTGGCGCCGCCCGTCGCGATCATCGAGCATGCCGACATCCGCCGCATGCTTCTCGAGGGGCTGGCCAACGTGGACGGCGCGCTGGCGCTGATCCTCGAGTGTGCGCGGCTCGTGGACGACGAGCAGACTGCGCCGACGGAGGATGAGCGCCAGGTCGCGTCGCAACTGCTCGAGGTGCTGACGCCGCTGGCCAAGACCTTTCCGGCGCTCGGCTGCCAGGTGGCCATCAGCAACGCCATGCAGGTGATGGGCGGCTACGGCTACGCGCGCGAGTACCCGATCGAGCAGCTGTACCGCGACAACCGGCTCAACCAGATCCACGAGGGAACCAACGGCATCCAGTCGCTCGACCTGCTCGGGCGCAAGGTGGTGCAGCAGGGCGGGGCGGCGTTCAAGGCGCTGATGGGTCGCATTCGCGCCACGATCGCGAGCGCCGCCGGCACGCCGTTCGCGGCGCAGGCGGAGCAGCTTGGCGCGGCGCTCGGCCAGTGGACGGAATGCACGCAGGTGCTCGGCGTGGCGATGACGAAGGACGCGAACCGCGCGCTGGCGAATGCGAACGTCTATCTCGATGTCGCGAGCCGGATCGTGGTCGCGTGGCTCTGGCTGCGGATGGCGCTCGTGGCCGATGGTAGGCGCCGGGCGGCGGCGAGCGACGACGAGCGCGCGTTCTTCGACGGCAAGCTGGCGGCGGCGCGGTACTGGTTCGGCTGGGAGCTGCCGCGCATCGCCCCCGACCTCGCGCTGCTCTCTCGGCTGGACGACACGACGCTGACGGCCGATCCGAGCTGGTTCTAACTTCTGTTCGCGGCGCACGAGGGGGAGTGGTCTTCGCGAAATTCTCGGGTCTTCGAGCGCGCGGCGCGCGCCGTTCATGACCCTCCAGTATTCGCGAAGACCACTCCCTCTCGTGCGCAGCCGCAGTGGGCCCTGATGGATTCGAACCATCGCGCGTCGGATTATGAGTCCGCTGCTCTAACCGCTGAGCTAAGGGCCCTGCTCTACACTCTCACTCGGGGATTCCCTCACACCGCCCCCGATGTCGCGGCACAGACGGCATTTGCGGCGCCGTTCGTCCCACCGTCACGTCCCAAAGTAACCAGCTCCCCACGAAACTATGTCGATTCTGTCCTCGGGGAAGTCCTTTCGCCCGATCCCAAGAGCGCATCGATGGTCGTCACCGGGGCCAGCCGGACTCGCCGGGCAGGTCACCACGCGGCATTATACGCTCAGCCCGATTGAATGTCCTGATCCGGCCATGGCGCGCTGATCGACCATTCCGACAAGGACCGCATTGCCATGGCTCAGCCGACCCAGCGACGACGCGCGACGAAGCAGAAGGCGGCGCCGGTACGCGCGATAGACGCGCCGTGCCCGATCGTCGGCATCGGTGCCTCCGCCGGCGGCCTCGAGGCGCTGGAGGCATTCATGTCGCACGTGCCCAGCGACAGCGGTCTGGCGTATGTCGTCGTCCAGCACATGGATCCGACGCACCAGGGCATGCTGACCGAGCTGCTGCAACGCGTCAGCGCGATTCCCGTCACCGAGGTCAGCGACGGCACCCTGGTGCAGGCGAACTGCGCGTACGTGATCCCGCCCAACACCGACCTGTCCCTCGAGGGCAGCGGGCTGCGGCTCTCGGCGCCCACGGTCAGGCGCGGGTTGCGGCTCCCCATCGATCACTTCTTCGAGTCGCTGGCGAAGCGCACGACGCCGCCGGCCCTCGGGGTGATTCTCTCCGGCATGGGCTCCGACGGCACCGTGGGGCTCGGGGCCATCAAGGCAAGCGGCGGCGCGACCTTCGTGCAGGATCCCGAGACGGCCAAGTTCGATGGGATGCCGAGCAGCGCCATCGCCGCCAAGGTTGCGGACATCATCGCTCCCGCCGACGCCCTGCCTGGCCGCATCATCCTCGAAGTTCATTCGGCATCGCGCCGCCGGACGTCCGACGGCGCCACTCCGGGCGTCACCGCCGGTGCCACCGCCGACCTCAGCGCGGTCTTCGACCTGTTGTTGGCCCACACCGGACGCGATTTCTCGCAGTACAAGTCGAACACCGTGAATCGGCGTCTCGATCGACGCATGAGCCTGCGCCAGATCGACAAGGTGCCGACGTACGTGCAATACCTGCGGGAGAACCCGCAGGAGATTGACCTGTTGTTCAAGGAGCTCCTGATCGGCGTGACCAGCTTCTTCCGGGACCCGGCCGAGTGGGAAGCGCTGAAGGCGGCAATCTCCGCATCGCTGGCGTCGCGCGCGCCAAGCCAGACGCTGCGGGCGTGGGTCGCCGGGTGCTCCACGGGCGAGGAAGCGTACTCGATGGCGATGATCTGTCGCGAGGCGCTCGAGGCGCAGTCGTCCTCCAAGAGCCCCGCGGTGCAGATCTTCGCCACGGATCTGGACCCCGACGCGATCAGCCGCGCCCGCAGCGGCGTGTATCCGGCCTCCATTGCCCCGGACATCGCGCCCGAGCGGCTGAAGCGGTTCTTCGTCGAGTCGGAGCGCGGCTACACGGTGAGCAAGAGCATCCGCGAGACCGTGATCTTCGCGCCGCACGACGTGACGCACGACCCGCCCTTCACCAGGCTCGACGTGCTGAGCTGCCGCAACCTCCTCATCTACCTGACGCCCAAGACGCAGCGCAAGCTCCTCCCGGTCTTCCACTACGCGCTGAAGCCCGGCGGCCTCCTGTTCCTCGGGACGTCGGAGAACGTCGGCAAACCGGCCGGACACTTCGCACCGCTCCCGGGCAAGTCGCGCCTCTTCCGGCGAATCGACGCAGCCCCCGGCGTGGCGCGCGCCTACCTCGAGACCAGGGCGCTGCGCCCGGCGGCCGCGCCGGCCGCCGCGGCCACCGCGACCACGGGCAGCCTGCAGGCGGAAGCCGAGCGCCTGCTGCTCAGGCAGTTCGCGCCCGCGGCCGTGCTGGTGAACACCAAGGGGGACATCCTCTACGTCAGCGGTCGCACCGGGAGGTACCTGGAGCCTGCCGCGGGCAAGGCGAACTGGAACCTGTTCGCCATGGCGCGCGACGGGCTGCGCCAGGAAATCGGCGCAGGATTCCGGAAGGCGTTGCGCCTCCAGCAGTCGGTGACACGCCGCCAGCTGAAGGTCGAGAGCGCGAACGGTAATCACACTTTTGATGTCACGGTGCAGTTCATCACGGACGAAGGGACCCTGCACGGAATGCTGGCCGTCGTCTTCCACGACGCCGAGATGTCCCGGCCCCGGGCGGCGGCGCCCCGCCCGGGAGCGCCCGCCACCGCCGCGCGGGTGGCGGAGCTGACGCATGAACTCTCGCTGGCGCACCGCGACGTCCGCGCCGGCCGCGAGCACATGCAGGTCTCGCAGGAAGAGCTGTCGACCGTCAACGAGGAACTGCAGTCGTCCAACGAGGAGCTCCAGTCGACCAACGAGGAGCTGAACACCTCCCAGGAAGAGCTGCAGTCCATGAACGAAGAATTGCAGACGCTCAACCAGGAGCTGCAGGCCCGCGTGGACAACCTGTCGCACCTGACGAATGACATGAAGAACCTGCTCGACAAGACCGAGATCGCCACGGTGTTCCTCGACCAGAAGCTGTGCGTTCGGCTCTTCACGGCGGGCTCCAGCCGGATCTTCCCCCTGATCGCGGGCGACGTCGGCCGCTCGATCACGGATTTTTCCTCGGCGCTGGAGTATCCCGCGCTCTCCGACGACGCACGGGAGGTGCTCCGGACGCTGACGGTGCACGAGCAGCCGGCGGCCACGCGCGACGGCGGCTGGGTGCTGGTGCGCATCATGCCGTACCGGACGCTCGAAAACACGGTGGACGGGGTGACGATCACCTTCTCCGACATCACGGCGGCCCGCGAGCGCGAGAACCAGCTGCGCGCCACCCAGGCGGGGCTGCAAGAGCATATTGAGAAGCAGGCACGCCAGATCGAGCAGTCGGTACGGCAGGATGAGGCCAACGCGCGTGGCCGAGAGGCGCCTGACACGGGCGTCTCGCAGCCTCCCAACACCACGGAAGGAGATTCCCGATGACCCCGAGCCTCATCCCACCCGTCGATCCCGAAGAGCTGCGCCGCCGGGCCGAGGAACGGCTGCGCGCGGCGGAGCACCCCGAGGATCCGGCGCGCTCCGCCATCGACGCCGCTCGACTGCTGCACGAGCTGCAGGTGCACCAGATCGAGCTGGAAATGCAGAACGAGACGCTGCAACAGGCCCGCGACGACATGGAGGCCCTGCTCAGCGGCTACATCGAGCTGTACGACGACGCCCCGGTCGGCTACCTGACGCTCGATTCCCTGGGGACGATCAGGCAGGTGAACCTCACGGGCGCCCAGCTGCTCGGAATCGACCGGACGCGAATGGATCAGCCTCGCCTTGGCCTGTTCGTGGCTCCCGACGACCGGATGGTCCTCAGCGACTTTCTCGATCGCGTCTTTGCGACCGGTTCGTCGCCCGCGAGCGAGATCACGCTCATCGGTGAGGGACTGCCCCCGGCCAGGATGCGGATCGCGGGCTCCCGGTCCGCCGACGGTCAGCGCTGTCGCCTGGTGGTTGACCTTGCCGCGCGCCCGCAGCCGAATCCGCCAGCCAAATGAGCAGGGCGCGCAGCGCGTCCCACTCGCAGTGAACCATGACCGTAGTCGCCGGTCCGCTCTTGACAGTCCCGGCTGGAACTCCAACATTGCATCAGCGACGCAGATCGTGCGGCCTCGGCGTCACGTGCCACGTTGACCACGAAGCGAGCCTGAAATCAGGCCCCCACTCCGGCGCACAGGGACGGCTCGGCGGATTTTCGCCGGGCCGTTCGTGCTTTCGGGCTGGGCCTTCCTGCGGGACGACCGCAGGCCGCCGTCAGCTCACGAACAGGTCGTACGCCTCGAGCACTTCCGCCGGCGAGACCGTCGCGGCGCCGAGCTTGCCCACTTCCACGCCGGCCGCGTAGTTCGCGATCTCGGCGGCCTCGAGCGCCGTCGCGCCGGCCGCGAGCATGGCCGCGAGATACGCCGTCACGGTGTCGCCCGCGCCGACCACGTCATAGACCTCACGGGCGGCGGTGGGGATGCGATCAACGGCCAGTGAATCCGCAGGCAGCACGCCGTCCACCGCACGGTGGACGAGGGCCATGCCCTGCTCCGACAGGGTGAGCAACAGATTCTCGACGCCCAGGCGGTTGAGCACGCTCGGGAGCGCGTCAGGGTGGTCGAGGTTCACGGCGGCGCCGAGCGCCGCCTCCAGCTCGCGACGGTTGGGCTTGAACACCGTCGCGCCCTGGTACGCGAAGAAGTTGTGATACTTGGGATCCACCACGATCGGGATGCCCTTGGCGCGCGCCTGCGCGATGGCGCGCGCGATCAGCTGGGGTACCAGCACGCCCTTGTTGTAGTCCTCGAGCACCAGCGCGTCGGCGTCGGCCACCGCGCGATCCACCGCGGCGAGCAGCGCACGCACGTCGTCGTCGATGCAGTCGCTGTCCACCTCCTCATCCACGCGGATCAGCTGCTGCGACCGGGCCAGCACGCGCGTCTTCGTGGTGGTGGGGCGCGCCGTCCGGACGAGCCCGCGCGTGTCGCCGCCGAGCGCGGCGAGCATCTGGCTCAGCCGCGCCCCGGCATCGTCGTTGCCGACGACCGCCACCAGCTCCACGCGCGCGCCGAGCGCCGCCACGTTCTGCGCGACGTTGGCCGCACCGCCCAGCGCATCCTTGCGGTCGCGCACCCGCACGACGGCCACGGGCGCCTCGGGCGAGACGCGATCGACGTCGCCGCGCAGGTAGACGTCGAGCATGGCGTCGCCCACCACCGCGAGACGGAGGCGGCCGGCCTGGGCGAGGAGACGTTCGATGCGTGCGCGCTGCATGTCGATGGGGCTCGGGTTCCGATCGGTGCCGCCTAAATGTGCCAGAGGGGCGGAGGAGGCGCCATATTCCTCCCGTGCTGATCCTCGTCCTCGCCCTCGCGCTTCTCGGCATCTCCACCAGCGGTCCCCTCGCAAGGCTGAGCGAGGCCCCGCCGCTGGCCATCGCCACCTGGCGGCTCGGCTTCTCACTGCTCATCGTGGCGGTGCCGCTCGTCTACACGCGCGGCTGGCGGCAGTGGAAGACGCTGGGCGCGAAGGACCTCGGCATCGCCGTGGCGGCGGGCGCGTTCCTCGCCGTGCACTTCTGGAGCTGGATCGCCTCGCTGGGCATGACCACCGTGGCGGCGTCGGTGCTCCTGGTGAACCTGCATCCGGTGGCGATCATCGCCGGCTCGGCGTTCTGGCTCGGCGAGCGGCCGACGAAGCGCCAGATCGCGGGCACGGCGATCGGCCTGTCCGGCGCAGCGATCGTCGCCTGGGGTGACCTGGGGGGCGCGGCCGCCGGTGGCAGGGCGCTGATGGGAGACGCACTGGCCCTGCTGGGCGCCCTGACGGTGAGTTTCTACTATCTGTCGGCGCGACGCCTGCGCTCGCGGCTCGACGTCTGGCCGTACGTCGCGCTCGTCTATGGCACCTGCTTCGTGGTGCTGCTGGGCTTCTCCGCGTTCACCGGCGTGCACCTGGCGCCGCAGCCGCCGCGCGAGCTGGGGATCTTCGCGGCCATCGCGCTCGGGCCCATGCTGCTCGGACACACGGGCTTCAACTGGGCGCTCAAGCACGTGGCCGCGCCCACGGTCAGCCTCGTGATGCT
>Ga0334722_10007291_pt1 | contig 10739 bp, 20 predicted proteins | sample C3_bottom_MG_FD_207210 | JGI IMG/M metagenome (GOLD analysis project Ga0334722, IMG submission 207210) | Sediment microbial communities from Yellowstone Lake, YNP, Wyoming, USA - C3_bottom | ecosystem: Environmental > Aquatic > Freshwater > Lake > Sediment | place: USA: Wyoming | collected...
CAACAGACCTATTAAGGTTGATAACCATAAATACATTGTTACTCTTAAAAACCAAGAAAACATTGATAAGGTTGAGTTTTTGGAAAAGAAATATGGTAAGATTATTGACTTAACTAAAGTGGAAATTAGTTTTTACAATGATATATTACAAAAAGAATTTAGATTAGCATTAGCAAAATGATACAAACGATAGTAAGATATATGCAAAATAAGCTGGATGCTGAAACTATCTTCCAAAGAAACTACGGATTAACCGAGTTAATAGAAAGAGATGGTAGGGTATTCCCTTTATTTTACGAAACTGATGGCAAATATAAGCTTGACTTCCAACCCAATAAGTGGTTTGGAGTTTCTTATTTTAGAAAGAATGGTAATGTAAGCTTTTCTGATGGTAGTTTCCCTTCTTTAAAGCCTTGTGAAGTACCAGTTACTGTTACAGTCCCATTGAAGTTTATTTGTTCGATTAAGAAGGCTAAATTGAAGTGTGATGACAATTATGCTGGGGATGACTTGGCTTTTTATATAGCAAAATTATTTGAGGATATTAATGGTCTTAGAACGGAATTAAACGCAAAAAGAGCTACCTTTGTAGTAGGAGAATATAGTACAGATTCACAAAAAGTTCTTGATTCAGAATTTAATGGTATGGATGCTATATTTAAACCAGAATATGTTTACTTATCAATGGACATAGAGATAAATGTTCAAACAACTAAAGAATGTATGTTTGATTATTGTGGTGGAGTAATCATTGATGAGGATGCAGATAAAGTAGTAGATTCAAGAAATAACAAATTAAGAGCATAAAGATGGCAGATGTAAGAATACAACAATATCCACAAAAATCAATCGTATCAGATAATGATATATTTTTGATTGCAGATTCTAATGATGTAGATGTAAATGGATTTTTAAAATATAAAAAAGTAAGAGCAAAAGACTTACCTTCTATTGTAAATACAGCAGAAAATATAACTTATGCTAATTTAATAGCTTCTATTGCAGCAGATGACCTTATTATAGGCACATTTTATAGAATTACCGATTCTACTTCTGGGGTTTCTCCATTATTAGTTCAAGCAGTAGGAGTTGATGCTATTGGTTATTTAGCTTTTGATGGTACTAATCCACTTGTAACAATCAATTATGATGTTATTACTGATACGATTAGATGGAGTTTAAATCAAACTGTTGCTCCTATTAGTTTAGGAAGCTTATCTGCTACAACACCTTTATCTTATAATAACACTACTGGGGTATTTACTATATCTCAATCAAATACAACTACTAATGGTTTTTTAAGCTCTGCTGATTGGAATACATTTACTGCTAAACAAAATGCTTTATCTGGAACTGGTATTGTAAAATCAACTGGTGGAACAATAAGTTACTTAACTGACAATTCAACAAATTGGAATACTGCTTATAACGATTCTATAGTTAGTGCTGGTGTAACTGGTACTTCTACTAAAACTTTAACTTTAAATCAGCAAGATGGTGGAACGGTTACGGCTTCTTGGAGTGATGCTGATACTGGATTAACTTCGGTTGGTTTAACTATGCCTTCTGCTTTTTCTGTTGCTAATAGTCCTTTGACTTCAAATGGAACACTTGCAGTAACTGGTGCTGGTGTAGCTTCTCAATATGTTAGAGGAGATGGTACTTTAGCTGCTTTCCCTACTTCAACTGGTGGTGGTTCTTCGGTAAGTTACTATTTTAACGGAGGTACTTCTCAAGGAACAATAGGTGGAAATACTTATTATGAAATGAGTGAAACTGCTGTTATAGGAGTTGGGGTTGATTTTAACATTAACGCGAATGGCTATGTTGCTCAATTTGTAACTGATGCAAACTACCCAGCTTTATTAACTATACCAGCTGGTAATTGGAACTTTGAAATGTGGTTTTCTGCAAGTTCTGGTGGTGGTAGTCCAAGTTTTTATTTAGAATTATATAAATATGATGGTGCTACGCTTACTTTAATTTCAAGTGGCTCTGCTGTTCCAGAATCAATTACTGGTGGTACGGCTATTGATTTATATACTACTGCTTTAGCTGTTCCTACAACAGCATTAACTATAACTGATAGATTAGCTGTTAGAGTATTTGTTAATAATAGTAGTAGAACAATTACACTTCATACACAAAATGGGCATTTATGTCAAGCAATAACAACATTTTCTACTGGATTAACAGCCTTAAATGGTTTAACTAATCAAGTTCAATATCTTGCAGTAGGAACGAGTGGAACTGACTTCGGTATTTCTTCTGCTACTTCTACACATACTTTTAACTTACCTACGGCTTCGGCTGCTAATAGAGGTGCTTTAAGTAGTGCTGATTGGACAACATTTAATAACAAGCAAAACGCTTTAACCAATCCAATCACAGGAACAGGTACAACTAATTACTTACCAAAGTTTACAGGAGCAAGTGCTTTAGGGGATTCTTTAGTTTTTGATAATGGTACAAATGTAGGAATAGGAACACCTATACCAAATAATAAACTACAAATTTCTGCTTTAGATTTATCAAATATAATTGGTAGTTCAAATGCTTCTATTAATATTAATAATACCGGTGCTTCTTTTGGTAATACTTCTGATTTAATTTTTACTATTGCTGATGGTAATGCTAATTTTAAAGTTGGGGCTATATGTTCTGTATATAATACTTATTCAACTTCCGTTGGTGGTGATTTAGTGTTTTTAACAAATAATGGATTATCTTCACTAGCTGAAAAAATGCGTATTACATCTGGCGGTAATGTAGGAATAGGAACTACTACTCCATCTGAAGAATTAGAAGTTTACAAATCACAAAACGGAATCACAAGGTTATTAGTAAATAATCCCGACACAACAAATACAAATTCAAGAGCAGCTATAAATGTTAGTTCGGGTTCTGTATTAGGTGAAATGGTTGCTATTACAGGATTAGGATTATATTTAGGTGCTTCAAGCAATAACTTTTTATCTTTTATTACAAATGGTTCATCAAGGATGGATATAACTGCAGGCGGTAATGTTTTAATCGCCACAGCCACAGATGCAGGAGGTTATAAATTACAAGTTAAAGGCTTACAACAATTAAAAGGAGATAATACTTTATTAAACTTTGGCGAATTAGATACAAATAATGTTTATTTTCAATCATTAAATACAGGTGCAAATGCATCTAAAGGATTTGTATTTTATGGTGCAGCCGAATATATGCGTATTGCTTCAAGTGGTAATTTACTTTTAAATACAACCACAGATGCAGGCTACAAGTTAGATGTAAATGGTACTGCAAGAATAAGTGGGGCTTTAACTGCAACAGGTGGTATTACATCAACAACAGGTTTAGCTTTAAGCGGTGGTTCTATTCCTGCAAGTGGTATTCAATTCCCAGGAACACAAGTAGCAAGTGCAAACAATAACAATTTAGATGACTACGAAGAGGGAACTTGGACTATGGGTGTTAGTTTTGGTGGCGGTACAACAGGCATTACTTATTCATCAAATACAGGTCAATATACTAAAGTAGGTAGACAAGTTACCGTAACAGGTTATTTATTATTAACAAATAAAGGAACTGCAACAGGTGCAGCTTTGATAACAGGATTACCATTTACAGTTGGAACGGCTGTTTCATTTTATAGTGGATTATCTTCAGTATTTGTAAATATAAGTTCAACAGGTTATAATAGTGGATATGGAAATGTTAGTAATACTAATATTCAATTAATTCAAACCTCTGTTTTAGGAGCAACAACAAATTTAACTGATACTAACTTTGCTAATAATAGTGGATTTTTAATGTCTTTAACATACTTTGTATAACTAAATAAATAAAAAAATGATAGAAGAAATAACATACATTAGCGAGTTTAATGTAAACGAAAACGGAACAATTGCAATTCGTAAAACTACGGATATTGTTAAAGATGAAGTAGTAATTGCTTCAAACTATTGGAGATGTGTTTTAGAAGTAAACGACCCTACGGCTGATGAGGTTTTAGGTGTTGATACTTACTTTAGAAATCTTGCTCAATTTGCTTGGGATTCTTTGTAAAAATACTAACTTTACAAAATGACAAACGAAACAATATTTGGAATATTAGGTCAAGGACTTGATATTGCTACACAAAAAGGAGTATTTAATTTAGGGGATGCAAAATTAGTAGCTGATGCTTTATTAGAACTTAAAAAAGTTTTAGACATTCAAGAAACAGAAGTTAAGGAATAAGTAGTATAATACTATATTAAAGAGTGTCTTGGCTAAAAGTTGAGGCACTTTTTTTTTATTTTTGTAATAGAAACATTGAATATGAAAAAAATTACAGATTGGTTAAATGGTCTTTTAAAAGATGAGAAAGGTACTCCTTCTTCTAAGAGGTTTGTAGGGATTTTTTGTGCTTTAACCTTGTGTATTACTATGTACTCTAATTCTTTCACAGAAGCCCATTTCTCGCCTTCTAAGGAGCTTGTAGATGCAGTTGCACTATTAGCCTTCGGATGCTTAGGATTGGCTTCAGTAGACAAGATATGGGGTAAAAAGGAGGATAAAGAATAATGGCTATTAAGAAAACTGAAGTTACCCCTTCGGCAATGCCAATATCTTTTGAGCAGTTTAGTAAAGACCCCGTTAAAGGGTTGTTATTCATTGTTATTGTGGCTATTGGTTATTTGTATATTGATGGTAAAGTAAACTATACTAACCAAATTAAGAGCTGTAATGAAGAAGTAGTAATGTTGAATCTGAAGATTGATAAATTGACAGAGCATATTAGAAAAAGTGATTCTACATTAGGTTATATGATTTCAAAGGTTGAAATGTTACAAATATTAAAATGAAAATAGGTATTATACTTGTCCTTTTGATGACTGCTGTTTTGGCACAACCGCCAAAGATGATTGACCCCAAAAGTGAGGAGTTAGAAGTGCTTATGCAAAAATCTAAAGATAGATTAAAGAAAATTAATATTTTAACTAAGCAAATTGATAAAATATCTTCTACTAAAGTATCTGCTATGAAAGAAAACATAGTAGCTTTAGAGGAGGAAAAAATACAACTAAAAAATGAATTACAAGAAACTAAATCGGTTGTTGAGTTTAATTCTGCTAATAAATCTACCCCTTTTAGCATTGAGCCAATATCCGACACAACGAATTGAGGGTAAAGATACGGTTGTCGTAATGACTAAGAAACAAGCTGAAAACATCAATGTGGTATTTAAGAACACTAAAAATCAGATTGATAAGCTAAAAATAGAGATAGATTCAATCACTAAGATTAAACCTACAAAAGATACCATTAATAGAACATCTATTCTAATACCTAATGGTAATTATCTTCTTTATAACTACAATGAACAACAAAATAGATACGAATTAGACCCTAAGTCTATGGAATTAGCAAAGGAGTATAAAGAGCCTAATAGTTTGTTTATAGGGCTTGGATTCATTACATTTTTATACTTATTATTATGGTAGATTTAAGCAAGCTAAAAGGGCATATACCAGATTCGGTAATTGCACAAATTCCTTTCATCCAAAGTAATTACAAAGTAGATACATCTTTAAGACTTGCTCACTTCTTAGCTCAATGTGGCCACGAATCTGCTAACTTTAAAGCTACAAGAGAAAATCTAAACTATTCTGCTGAAGGACTAAATAAGATATTCAAAAAATACTTTCCTACTTTAGAATCAGCTAAATCTTATGCAAGGCAACCAGAGAAGATAGCTTCTAAGGTTTATGCTAATAGAATGGGTAATGGAGATGAAGCTTCAAAGGATGGCTTTAAATACGCTGGTAAAGGCTATATTCAGCTTACTGGAAAGGCTAACTATATGGAGTTTGATAAAACCGTTCCAGAGGATATAACTAACAACCCAGAGCTTGTAGCGACCAAATATCCTTTAGCTTCTGCTGCTTGGTTTTGGTCTAAAAATGGCCTTAATTTAATAGCTGATAAAGGTGCTACTGATTTAGTAGTTACTTCGGTTACTAAAAGAGTTAATGGTGGTACAATAGGTCTTGCTGATAGGATTAAACACTTTAAAGAGTTCTACGCATTATTAAGTTAATTTGTATTTTATAAAATAATCTTTAACTTGCACAAAATTAAGGGATTATGCTTTATAAATCTAACGACCTAATTGTATGGAATGGAATAATAACTTATTATGCCATTATAAAGCCCCTATTGAGTTCTAAAGATTCAATAGCATTTGCACAGCACGAAGATATTTTACTTTATAACTCATTTGTATGAACCTAAACAGACCAAGATTAACCCCTAATGAGTTCAATCTAAGGCAAGAAAAAAAGCTATGGGATAAAAAACTTTATTCTGTAATGATTTTCTCCGATGTACACGGATGGTTAGCTGACCTAAGAACACTAAGATGTATCAATAACATCCTAAAGGATAACAAATTTGATGAAGTATGTATCAATGGAGATTTGGTAGATATGCCATTTCTCTCTAAACATACCCAAAAACTCTATATGGATGGTATTCTAAACGGCTATACTGAGATAGGAGAGATAGACTACACGGTAGAACAAGTTTTAAAACCATTAAGATTAAGCACAGATGCAGAGATTCGTATCAGAACTGGTAACCATGATGAAAGGATTACAAAACCTAACTTATTGGGAGATAAGCAGTTAAAAAACTTAGCTATTCTTTATAATAACTTTCAGACTACTAAGCTTGAGGAGATGCTTCAATTAGAGGCTTTAGGAATGAATTATGACCCTTCTGATGTATTTACCTACTTTGATATATTTGATGTAACACACGGGCTTAAATTGGCTAAGAACGCAGCAGAACAGAACATAAAGGATTATATGTCATCTGGCTCTACTGGCCACACCCATAGATTAAACTCTAAATACCTTACAAATAGGAAAGCTCCTTATGTCTGGTTAGAATCTGGATGTACCAGATTAATCAACCAAGTGGAGTATTTACCTACTGGAGTGGTAGCAGACTGGCAGAACGGCTTTGTAACGGTACATTTCTGGGTAGATGGCGATAAAGTGCGTTTTTTCGCATCTCCGCACATTATTATTGATGGAAGATGTTACTACAACGGAGTGGTTTACGACTTCAATAAATCTTGAAATAGTCGTATTTTTATGTTATGGCTGATAACATAGAAAACATAGATGATATTGAAGATGTAACCGATGACCAAACTCTCGCTGAAATAGATTTATTTTGGGGGATGTTTAAAGATTCAGAGGAAATGTCTTTTACTTTTTTTAATTCACAATTTAAAGTAGATTTGCAAATGCAGTTAATGCGAATGGTTAAAACACGATTGAATTTTTTAGACTATGACGAGGAGAATGAAACTAATTGAAAGACTACAAGAATTATATTTAGAAATAGAATCAGTAAAAAGAGAAATAATAAAAGAAACTAACTTAGAAAAACAAAAAGAAAAACAGAATGAAAAGTATCGAAGAAATTAACCACCTTGAGAATTGTGAATGTGATTCTCCTTGTCCTAATTGCACAGAAAAACACAAACTCTATCCAGAAGAAACAATCAAATTACAAACTAAAGACCTAACTGGCGAACAGATAGCTGATGCAGTATTAAAGCCAAATTACTATAAAGCAAAAATTAAAGGTGTTGAAGTAGATGTTTATGATATATCTGATGCCTACAATTTAAACAACTTTAAATTTAATGCACTTAAATATATTTTAAGAGCTGGTAAAAAGGATTCTTTAGTACAAGACTTAAAAAAAGCTATTAGGTGTTTAGAAAGAAACATTGAAAGAGAAATGTTGTAATTTAAACATAAAATGATACCTTTGTCGCCCTATGACAGAAGAACAACAGTTAATATCGTTAAAGAAAGAGATTGAACAATTAAAACAAATCCTAAAAAGTAGGGAAAAAAGATATGAAGAAATTTATAATGTATTTATTACTAATGGTAGTAATTTTACTACTTTACTCTTGCAAGACCAAGACTGTTGTCAAAGTTGAAAAAGAAGTAATTACCGAGGTTAAAGAGGTAATTAATACAGTTTATACCGATACTGGTAAGATAATTACTAAGACAGAGTATATCTACGAGGTTAAGTATGATACTATCAACAAAACCTATTATTCTGTAATTACTAAGGTTCTTGAGAATAAGAACGAAAATAAGGCGATTTCAGCCAATAAGAAGGAAGATAGGGTAGTTGTACAAAAAGAAAAAGAAAGTTCAAAGGAAGTCATTAAAAAGGCTTCATTTAGCGATATGGTATCTAATTGGGTTATAGTCCTTATTTTAGGGTTTGTTGGATATTTATTAATAAGAAAGTATATATTATAAAAAAAGTTTATACCTTTGCATTGTTTTAAGTTTTTAAGGTAAATAGTTTGGTTTAGGGAAGCTCCACTTAGTGTGGGGCTTTTTTTGTATATTTGAATAAAAAAAGTTATGCCACTAAAGAAATCAAAAGGAACATCGAAAAAAGCTGTACAATCAGCTATATCCTATAACATTAAAGATTTAATGAAGGATAATAAAAAATCTGGTAAAGCAAGAGGTGCAATGGGCAAAACAAGGCCTATGAATCAAATTTTAGCCATTGCTATATCTAAAGCAAGAGGAAAATAAAAAAAAAGTTTGTAGATATTAAAAACATTATTACCTTTGTATTATCAAAGAGTATTTATGCGACACAATAGATACCCTTTCGATAGGGAAACCAGAGCAAAAATTTTAATTGGGGTATAAAGTGTGTCGACTTTATATCCCTTTTTTTATTTAGCTATAAGCATAATCTGACTGACTTTAACAAGTGGACAAAGAGAGGCGAAAGCCATCTGTACTACCAGTATGTAGGTCAAACTTTTAAATCTTGTGATTGGGCTGTAAAACACCTTCCCAGCAAGAGCCAAGCTATTACCGATTCTTATTTGACGAGCTAATAATTTAGTAAGTTTAAGTGTTTATATTCTCTTAGGGAGGGGAGGGTATAAACACCTTTTTCTTACCACTAAAACCTTAAACTTTTCTCGGAGCTAATAATTATCAAGAATCATTCTAAATTGCAAATAAATTATTATTATTAATAAATCATTACTAACATTGTAAAAAAAAAACTAACTATGGAAGATTTAAAAGAACACCAGTATTGGATTGACAAACAAGAAGATTTAGCAAGTGATTGCGAGAATAATGATATTGAACAATGCGAAGATTAACTTTATTAGAGTTATGCCTTATTTATGCTTTAAATATAGCTTTGATTATATTTGTAATTAAGATGATAATTAACGGATTTCTCTATGTATCAAGGTTTTATAATTTAGAATCATTATAAATTGCAAATAGTTCTTGACAGATGTTAAAATAAACCACACCTTTGTCCTACCAAAACAAAACGAAAATGACAAAACTTAAAAACCCACAAATTTTAGATGTTCAAGTGAACAACTTTAATTTCCAAGAGGAGTATCTTGTATCTTATACAGATGGAGATATTATCTACCACCAAGACTTTTTAGTTGCCGACCTTATTAAATGGGTATGTAACAATCATATTGTAGGCTATGGTGGAATGGTAGCATTAGAAATTAAATCTTCTAATCCCAATCAGAAAGAACCTATTATTGTTAGAGAGCCTTTGCAAACTTTTATCGAAGCTAATTACAAAGGAATTATTCAAAACTTATTAACTCAACCAAGTTTATGATTATTAGACAAATCTTTAGAAACCACTTAGATGAGCAAGGCTTACCTAAAGTGCAAGAAGTTTCAGTCCAATCAACTGCTGGAGTTTCCCCAGAAGAAGCTGGAATACAATTACACCAATGGGCCTTATCCATTAGATGTCAAGCAGACTTAGTCTACAAGAAATTACACAAATTAGAAAAAAGAGATAACTATTTACTATTTAACAAATAAAATGAAAGAGCTAATCGCAATTCAATCAGAGCTTAAAGCTCCAAAGAACCAAAGAAATAACTTTGGTAATTACCAGTATCGTTCAGCAGAAGATATTTTAGAAGCACTAAAACCTTTATTAAAGGCACACAACTGCTACTTAACTCTATCTGATGAGTTAGTTAATATCGGAGATAGATATTACATTAAAGCTACTGCTACAATCTATTCAGAGAAAACATCAGTAAGTGTAACAGCTTATGCAAGAGAAGAAGAAAGTAAGAAAGGTATGGATGGTTCGCAAATCAGCGGTGCTTCAAGCTCATACTCACGAAAGTATTCGCTTAATGGACTTTTTCTCATAGATGATACAAAAGATAGTGATGCTACTAACACTCACGATAAAGAAACTACACAAGTTGTTGTAGAGAAGAAGAAGCCAGTATTACTTTTAAATACAGAGAACTTTGGTAATTGTCGTAAAGCATACTTAAAAGATAAGTCTAACTTAGCAAAGATTTGCGAGAAGTACGAAGTAAGTAATGAAGTTCACTTTGCCTTAACCCAAGAATAATGAATAAATTTAAAATTAGACCAAGTTCAATGGGCAAAATAATGGGTAAGCTTGACAAAAATGGAGAGCTACCTAAAACTTGCACCACATACCTAAAAGAATGGTATGCTGATAGCTACGAAGAAATCAGTTCTAAGTATATGACTAAGGGCATATTGATGGAAGATAAAGCTATTGACTTTATGGCCGAGCAATTAGGTTATGGCTTAGCAGAAAAGAACATTAACATTTACTCTAATGAGTGGTGTGTTGGTACTCCAGATGTTATTCAA
>Ga0334722_10007292_pt1 | contig 10738 bp, 11 predicted proteins | sample C3_bottom_MG_FD_207210 | JGI IMG/M metagenome (GOLD analysis project Ga0334722, IMG submission 207210) | Sediment microbial communities from Yellowstone Lake, YNP, Wyoming, USA - C3_bottom | ecosystem: Environmental > Aquatic > Freshwater > Lake > Sediment | place: USA: Wyoming | collected...
GTTCGGGTACCTCTTCATCCTTTTTCTTGAAGGGCGAAACCTCCACCTGAGTAGCGAACCGCTGAACGTCATAGTACACGCGCTACTCATAGTGGTGGCGCCGGTAGTGAGCACGGTGGTATCGCACATACAGCCGGAGTTCATGGACAACGGCGAGACGCCTTTAATCTCAAGGACCTACTTCGCGGCGTTCAGGGACGTGTGGTGGATGCTCTTCCCGCTCCTTGCCGCGCCGCTTCTTGGCGTAATAGTACTCGACCATATCGCGGCCCTTTCGATGACCGGCGCGGCGCCGCTCGATACGTCCGGGTTCGTCGCGTGCCTGACCTTCTTTATCGTGGTCGTATGGGCGAAGTTCTACGGCCAGTTCGCGCTTATGGAGCAGCCGATGCGGGTGTCCGACCAGGGACTCCGGGTGGGCATGACGCGGTTCGTCGAGTGGGAGAAGATGCACCACGTAGCCCGTCTGGACGGCAGGTACGAGGTTTACCACGTGGCGAACCCGGAGCTGCCGTTTTCATGTTTCCGCTTGGATAAAGACAAGGCGGCTTTGCTGGACGAGTTTATGTCGAGGCATGGCGTTGTGGAGATAAACAGACGGTACCCGCACACATCGAAGGTAAAGCTGATGGTGGCGTGTAGCGGTGTGCTGATCTTTCTGGCGGGGCTCGCGCTGTACCTGGCTGGCGTGTTCGCGCCTCTCACTACGGTGGTGCTGACATTCTTCGCCGGGATATTCGCGACCCAGATGCTGGAGAGGGTAAGACACATAAAGGAGATACCGCTCCTGAAGCCCGTAATCGAGCCCGCCTCGGCGAAGGTAGTCCCGCTCGACCCGTTGAAGGTGCCGGAGGGCCTGAGGGATGTTATCCCGCTGGCGGAGAAATGGGGCAACGCGGACGCGGCGGTCAGGTCGTACAACAAGGCTCAGGCGACTAAAGAGGAGAGGCTTCAGATGAAGTCGGCGCTCGACGGACGCGCGCCGATGATAACCGGGTGGCTCGAATCCTTCGATAAACGCCGTCCGAGCCGCGAGGCTAACCACTTCAAGAGGATGCTCGACGCGTACAACGAGATGGGGATTTGGCTGATGCCGGATAAATAAAGTGCAGTAGCGGCTGTGTAATCGCCCAGCGTCAGCGTCCCACGTTATTATCCGGCAACTTAACAGGCGAACTTCCTGGGCCCCGTGTCAAGCACGGGGAGACATGTAAGATACCGTCATTCCCGCGAAAGCGGGAATCCAGCGACTTTGGCCTAATTCGCAGTGTTCGCATGTTTAAACGCCGGAGCGATAACCATAACCCATGCCACGCTTCGACAGGCTCAGCGCGAACGGTTCGTGTATTACGGGCTGGGTGTATAGCCCCTTTAAAAGCTCTCCTAAAGCTTGTAGCCTATCATCTTAAGGAACTCGCGTCTTTCTTTAACGTCGTCGTCGGTCTCGACGCCCTTGGGCGGGAAGCCGTCCACGACGCCCATCACGCCGCGTCCCTGTCCGGTCTGGGCTACCAACACCTCCGCCGGGTTGGCCGTGGCGCAGAAGACGTTCGCTACCTCCGGGCAGGCCTTGACCGCGTTCAGCACGTTGATGGGGAAGCAGCCGGACATCACAATGCAGAAGGCGTGTCCGCAGGCCACGTCCTGGATGTTCTTTATGGCGGCGGCCTTGAGCGCCGGGTCGTTACCCTCCGCGCGTATGAGGCAAGGCCCGGACGCCTCCGAGAACGCGACCCCGAACTTGGCATTCGGCACGCCTCCTACCATCACCTCGTAGAGGTCCTGGACGGACTTTATGAAATGCGTCTGGCCGAGTATTAGGTTGCAGCCCTCGGGTATGCTAAGAGCTACCGCGTGGAATTCCATGATGGCCTCCTATCGATATTATCAACCCAGTGACTTTGCCGTTCATATATTCATTTGCATAAGCAATAGATAGGCGCCGCAGGCAAGTTGAAGCAGCTAAAGCCACCTGCCGGAGGCGTCCTCAAGCGGCTGGAGCCGCCGCTACAGCCTTACCGGCACGCCTTTGTCCCGCAGGTACTCCTTCGCCTCGCGGATTGTGTATTCCTTGTAGTGGAATATCGAGGCGGCGAGCGCGGCGTCGGCGCGTCCGGCTATCAACCCTTCGTATATGTGTTCGAGGTTCCCGACACCGCCTGATGCTATGACGGGTATACCTACCGCGTTCGACACAGCGCGGGTAAGCTCTATGTCGTAGCCGTTCTTCTGGCCGTCCTGGTCCATCGAGGTAAGAAGTATCTCGCCCGCGCCGAACTCCTCCATCTTCATAGCCCACGCGACCGCGTCGATGCAGGTCGGCTTCCTGCCGCCGTGGGTGTAGACCTCCCAGTGCACGCCGGTCTCGTCCACGCCCTGGAAGAAAAGGCTCCGAAACTCTAGGTCGGTGGACCAGGGGAGCTTCCCGGATACCTCCGCGAGCTGGGCCGCCCGCTCGGAGTCGGTGACTACCGGGGTACGCTTTGCGTCTATCGCGACGACGATGCACTGGCTCCCGAAGCGTTCGGCGGCGGACTTGATGAAGTGCGGGTCGTAGACCGCGGAGGTGTTTATTGAGACCTTGTCGCACCCGGCCTTCAAAAGCTCGCGTATGTCGTCCAGCGTCTTTATGCCGCCGCCCACGGTGAGCGGCATGAACACCTGCTCGGAGGTACGCTTGACCACGTCCAATATTATGCCGCGCTTTTCGTGCGAGGCGGTGATGTCGAGGAACGTCAGCTCGTCCGCGCCCTGCTCGTCGTATGCGCGCGCCACCTCGACCGGGTCGCCCGCGTCCCGCAGGTTGACGAAGCTGACACCCTTGACGACGCGCCCGTCCTTTACGTCGAGGCAGGGGATTATCCTTCTTGCAAGCATATTTTCTCCTACGTCGCTACGTCCGCGCGGTTAAGTTTGACATTACAAGAGCGACTTGAACTCGTCCAGGGTTATCCCCGCGCAGTACAGTATCTGTTTCAAGGTGGTTGTTTTTATAGGGTTGTTCCGGGGTATCGTCAACACAGTTTTACCGTCAGTCATGGTTATGTGCTTTCCCTGCCTCAATATACGGTAGCCCGCCCTTTCAAGGGCCCTGACCACCCTGACATGGCTGACCTGCGGGATGTCGCCCATCAGGCGGCGACCTCTACCTCGACAACCCTCTTACCCTTATTAACCTCTTCAAGGGCTTCGAGAAATTCCGTAATCGCTATCTTGATATTGTCGAGAGCCTCGTCCACCGTATCGCCCTCGGATACGCATCCTTTAAGGACGGGCACGTATGCGGTGTAGCCACCCTCTTCCGCCTGCTCCAGGACCACCTTGTACTTCATGAGTGACCTTTCTTCGTCAGGGCGATAGCCTCTTTCAGGTCGAGCGAGCCGGTGTATATCGCCTGGCCGGTGATTACGCCCTCTATTCCCACGCTCTCGATCTCCATCAGCGAGGCTATGTCCGAGAGGTCCTTGACGCCGCCGGAGGCTATGATGGGGACTGATACCTTTTCGGCCAGCCGCTTTGTAGCGTCGAGGTTGTTACCGGTGAGCATACCGTCCCGGCTGATGTCCGTGTAGATTATGGCGCGGACGCGGGCGTCCTCCATCCTGCGCGCGAGGTCAAAAACCGTAACCTTCGACACGTCACCCCAGCCCCTGACCGCGACCATGCCGTCTTTGGCGTCTATGCCCGCGATTATCCGGCCTGGGTACTTCTTGCACGCGAGCATTAAAAGGCCCGGCACTTCGAGCGCCGCGGTGCCGAGTATCACGCGCGAGACACCCATGTCCAACAGCCGGTCAATCGTCGGCAGGTCGCGGATGCCGCCTCCCAGCTCGATGGGCATCTTTATAGAGGCGAGTATCGCCTTGACCGATTCGAGGTTCCTCTGCGCGCCCGCGAACGCGCCGTCTAAGTCCACCACGTGCAGAAGCTCGGCGCCCATCGACTCCCAGTGGCGCGCCATGTCGCCGGGGCTGTCGGAATATATGGTCGCGTCTTCCATGCGGCCCTGCAGGAGCCGTACGCATTTGCCACCCTTCAGGTCAATAGCGGGTATAACGATCATGCAAGTTCTCCAAACTTTTTGAGTATTCCGAGTCCGAGCGCCTGGCTCTTCTCCGGGTGGAACTGTGTGGCGAATATGTTGTCCTTCCATACGCTCGACACGAACTCGACTCCGTAGTCGGTGGTGGTGGCTACCACGCCGGGGTCTTCGGGCACGACGTAGTAGGAGTGCACGAAGTAGAACGACGATCCGTCGGGCGTATCGGACAGGTGGGGCGGGCATCTCTTTATTTTGATATTATTCCAGCCCATGTGGGGAATTTTATACAGACCTTCGGCATTATTCGCCACCTCAGTGGGAAAGCGCACCACACGGCCCTTCAGCACGCCGAGGCCTTTGTGCACACCGAACTCCTCGCCCTCCTCGAACAATAGCTGGAGGCCTAAGCATATGCCGAGGAACGGCCTGCCGGAGTCTATCACCTTGTAGACGGTGTCCACGAGGCCGAGCTCGGTGAGGTTCTTCATGCAGTCGGGGAAAGCCCCTACTCCTGGCAGCACGACCGCGCCCGCGTCGAGTATGACCTTCGGGTCTGAGCTGACTATCGCGTCGTGCCCGACACGCTCGAACCCCTTCTGGACGCTCCGCAGGTTGCCCATGCCGTAGTCTATTATGGCTATCATGTTTAAATAACCCCTTTAGTGGACGGCACTCCCTTGCTACGGGGGTCCATCCGGGTCGCCATGTCCATCGCGCGGGCGAAGGCCTTGAAGCTGCCTTCTATTATGTGGTGCAGGTTGACGCCGTACGGGACGCTCAGGTGGAGCGTTACGCCCGCGTGGTCGGTGAATGCCTTGAAGAAGTCCTGCGCGAGCTCCACGTCGAACTCGCCTATCTTGCCCTTAGGGAGTTCCACGCGGTACACGAGGTTAGGCCTGCCGGATATGTCCACCACCGCCTGGGCGAGCGCCTCGTCCATCGGGATGGTCGCCTCGCCGTAGCGCCTGATGCCCTTCATGTCGCCCAGCGCCTGCCTGAACGCCTGGCCAAGCACTATACCCACGTCCTCGACGGTGTGGTGGTAGTCTATCGCCGTGTCGCCCGTGGCCTTAACCGTCAGGTCGAAGAGCCCGTGGCGCGCGAACAGCGTCAGCATGTGGTCGAGGAACGCCACGGACGAGCTTATATTGCCTTTGCCCTCGCCGTCCAGAGAGAGCGTCAGCCTGATGTCCGTCTCGGCGGTCTTCCTTTCAACGTTTGCTTTACGGGGCATAATGTCTCCTTAAATACTAAATCGTTACTTTCTTTTCGCGGGAAAAGAAAGTAACCAAAGAAAAGCGTCTTGAAAAATCGCTTTCTTTTGGTACTTTTCTTTCTCGCGAAAGAAAAGTACGGTCTTATTTGCTTAAATCTTTCAGCGCTTCAAGAAATTCCCTGTTTTCAGCGGGCAAGCCCACAGTAACGCGCAGACAGTCCGCGAGCGGCCCGGGCGAGTCCATGTTCCTAATGAGTATGCCCCGTCCCTTGAGCGCCTCGAAGATACGGGTAGCGCCGGGTACGCGGAACAATATGAAGTTCGTGCTGGACGGGAACGCCGTAACGCCGGGTATCTCGCGGAGCGCGGCCATGAGCTTCTCCCGCTCCTTGACAATGAGCTGTAACTGGCAGTGTATCACGTCCTGCCTGCCAAGGATGACCTCGGCCGCCTTCTGGGACAGGCTGTTTATGTTGTACGGAAGGCGCACCTTCTCGACGGCGCCCTGTATGTCTTTTCCCGCCGCCATCATCCCTACGCGGAGCCCCGCCATGCCTATTTTAGAGAGAGTACGCATCACTATGAGGTTAGGGTGGTCGTCGAGCTCTTGCATGAAGGTCTCGCCGGAGAAGCTGTGGTAGGCCTCGTCCACGACCACTATGCCCCATGCGCCGTCGATGAGCCGCCTTACCTTGTCGCGGTCGAAGAGGTTCCCGGTCGGGTTGTTGGGGTAGGCGATGAATATGACGTTGGCCCGCTTTTGATTGAGCCGCCTCAGCGTCCCGTCAAAGTCGAGCTCGAAGCCCGGCGTGAGCGGGAGTTCCAGCACATCCTGGCCGAGCGCGCGCGCTATGAGCCCGTACATCGAGAACGTAGGCGAGGGGTACGCGACGACCCCCGGCGTCCCGCCGAAGGCGGTGATGACCATCCCTATAAGCTCGTCCGAGCCGTTCCCGAGCGTCAACCTGTCCGCCGGTACTCCGAGGTAGCAGGAGAGCGCCGCCTTGAGCGAGTTCGCCTGCGGGTCCGGGTAGCGGTTGAGCGGTACCTCGGCTACGGCCTTGGCGATCTCGGCGCGCAGGTCATCCGGCAGGAGGTACGGGTTCTCCATCGCGTCAAGCTTGACGCGCGCCTGCGCGTCCTCGATGGCGTACGCCTTGAGGGCCGCGACCTGCTTGTTTATGAGGAGCTTTATGTCCATAAACCTTCTTGTTCCCGCTATTGACGACCCAGCAACGGACTGGCGCCGCAGGCAATTTCAAGCCGCTGGAGCGGCTACGGGATGACCTTGTTCAGCGGGTACTCTACTATTCCCGACGCGCCGCGTCTTTTGAGCTTCGGGATGAGGTCGCGCACCAGCTTCTCGTCTATTATCACCTCGATGCTCACCCAGTCCTTGTCCCTGTGGTGCGAGACGGTCGGCGAGTGCATCGCGGGCAGTACCTTGCTTATCTCGTCGAGCTTGTCGGCGGGCAGGTTCATCTTGAGGCCGACCTTCTCCTCGGCGGTGAGCGCGCCCTGCAGGAGCATCTTTATGTTATCGAGCTTCTTCTTTATCCACGGGTCTTTGTACGACTCGCGGTTCGCTATGAGGCGGGTGGTGGACTCGAGTATCGTCTCCACTATGCGGAGGTTGTTGGCCCGAAGCGAGTTCCCTGTCTCGGTAAGCTCGACTATGGCGTCGGCGAGCCTCGGCGGTTTGACCTCGGTCGCGCCCCATGAGAACTCGACGTCCGCTTTCACGCCGCGCTTTTTGAGGAACCGCTTGGTGAAGCCTACCAGCTCGGTCGATACCCGCTTGCCCTCAAGGTCCTCGACCTTGGTTATGGGCGAGTCCTCCGGCACCGCTACTACCCACCTGACAGGCTTGAGGCCCTCCTTGGCGTAGTTAAGCTCGGCCACGAACGTCACCTTCGCGCCCTGCTCCATCACCCAGTCGTAACCGGTGAGCCCGGCGTCCAATATCCCGTCCTGGACGTAGCGCGCCATCTCCTGCGCCCGTATGAGCATCAGCTCGATTTCCGGGTCGTCCACGCTGGGGTAATAAGAACGGCTGCTGACCGAGATGTTGTACCCGGCCTTCCTGAAAAGCTTGAGGGTAGATTCCTGCAAACTGCCCTTCGGGATGCCAAGACGAAGTATCATTGTAGTAACCCTTTCTAAGGCAAAGTCACTACCTTTTTTGTAAAAAAGGTAGCGCCAAAAAACTTGAAGTTGCGCTCCGCGCCAATAACCGCTTTCTTTTGGTTCTTTTCTTTCTCGTGAAAGAAAAGAACGGTTTTAAAGGTTTAGTCTTTTAGCCTTACATCAACCATCCGGGCATGCGCCTCGAGCCCTTCCATCCGCGCTATCCTCGTGACAGCCGGGGCGAGTTCCGCGAGCGCGTCTTTAGTGTACATTAGAAGGCTCGACTTCTTCACGAAGTCCTCGGTGGAGAGCGGCGAGAAAAAGCGCGCGGTGCCCCCGGTCGGGAGTACGTGGTTAGGTCCCGCGGCGTAGTCGCCTACCGCCTCCGGGGTGAAGTGGCCCATGAATATCGCGCCCGCGTTCTTTATCAGAGGCAGAAGCTCCATCGGGCGGTGTACCGCGAGTTCGAGGTGCTCCGGCGCGATTCGGTTCGCCACAATCGCCGCCTGTGCGAGGTCGTCCACCACTATTACCGCGCCGTATGACGCGAGCGATTTTTCGGCTATGTCCAACCTTGGGAGCAGTTTTATCTGGCGGTCAAGCTCGACCATTACAGCCTTGGCGAGGTCCTGGTCGGTAGTGACAAGCATCGCCGAGGCCATCTCGTCGTGCTCCGCCTGGGAGAGCATGTCCGCCGCCACGAACGCCGGGCGCGCTGTACGGTCGGCTATGACCAGTATCTCGCTCGGGCCCGCGACCATGTCGATGTCCACCTGCCCGAAGACCAGCCGTTTTGCGGTGGCGACGTATATGTTGCCGGGCCCTACTATCTTGTCCACGCGCGGCACGGTTTCGGTCCCGAAGGCCATCGCCGCGACCGCCTGCGCGCCGCCAACTTTGTATATCTCGTCCACACCGGCCAGGTCGGCGGCGATAAGAACGCGCGGGTTAAGGACGCCGCCGGGCGCGGGCACGCACATCACCACCCTCGGCACGCCGGCCACCTTGGCGGGTACCGCGTTCATCAGCACAGACGACGGGTACGCCGCCTTGCCGCCGGGCACGTATATGCCGACGGTTTCGAGCGGGAGCACACGCTGGCCGAGGAACGCGCCGGAGTCCTCCTGCGTAAACCACGAGGTCGGCTTCGAGCGCTCGTGGAACGCGGCTATGCGGCGCGCGGCGAGCCTCAGCGCGTCGATGTCCTCTTCCGGTACGTCGGCGTAGGCCTTTTCGACCTCGGCGGGCGTCACCCTGAGCTTCTTTGGGGTAAGCTTGACGTGGTCGAACTTGAAGGTGAAGTCGATGAGCGCCTTGTCCCCGCCCTTTTTGACCGACTTTATTATCTCCTTGACCAGCCGCTCGATCCCGGCCGGGACGCCGCCCGCGCGTCCTTCGATTTTCTTAATGAACGACTCGAAGCCTTTGCCGCCGGATTTTATGGTTCGCATGATAGGGGGTCCCGAAATTGGTTGTAAGCGGGTTCCGTGGGACGGTCAGCCGACCCTTTTTATCCTCGCGCCGAGCGCCTTGAACTTCTCCTCGACACGCTCGTAGCCCCGGTCTATGTGGTAGACGCGGGACAGCTCGGTCGTGCCCTTGGCCGCGAGGCCCGCTATGATGAGAGACGCGCTCGCGCGGAGGTCGGTCGCCATCACAGGCGCGCCGGATAGCGCCGGTACGCCGGTGACGACCGCCGCGTTGCCCTGCACCTTTATGTTCGCGCCCATCCGCTTAAGCTCGGCTATGTGCATGAACCGGTTCTCGAAGACCGTCTCGGTGATGACCGAAAGCCCGTCCGCCGTCGCCATGAGCGCCATGAACTGGGCCTGCATGTCGGTCGGGAAGCCGGGGTAAGGCAAGGTCTTGGCGTCAACCGACTTCGGCCTCTTCCAGCCGCGCACCCGCACCCAGTCGGGGCCTTCCTCGATGTCCATACCGGCCTCGCGGAGCTTCTCAAGGAGTGCCTCGTTGTGCTGGGGCCTGCAACCGGTGGTGGTAACGTCCCCGCCGGTTATGGCCCCGGCGACCAGGTACGTCCCGGTCTCTATCCTGTCCGGCAGAATGCTGTGCGGGGCGGGCGTAAGGCTCGCCACCCCGGTTATCTTAATTTTGTCGGTACCGGCGCCCTCGACCCTCGCGCCCATCCTGTTCAGCATATCGGCCAGGTCGGTCACCTCAGGCTCACATGCGGCGTTCTCCAAAACCGTCACGCCCTCGGCCAGGGTCGCCGCCATCATGAGGTTCTCGGTGCCCGTTACCGTCTGGGTGTCGAAATATATCTTGGCCCCCTTGAGCTTCTTGGCCTTAGCCACGACGTAGCCGTGCTCGCGTATGATCTTGGCGCCCATCTTTTCGAGGCCCATGAGGTGGAAGTTGATAGGCCTCTCACCTATGGCGCAGCCGCCGGGCAGAGACACCTTGGCCCGGCCAAGGCGAGCCACGAGCGGGCCCAGCACAAGGACCGACGCGCGCATCGTCTTGACTAAGTCGTAAGGGGCCTCGTCCTCTGTAAGCCCGGTCGAGTCGAGAAAGCACGAGCCGTCCTGGAACTCGACCTTGACGCCCAGCCGGGCCAAGAGCTGGCCCATCGTGGTGACGTCTTTCAATATAGGCATGTTGTCAAGACGCAACTCGCCGGGCGCCAGTATCGAGGCGCAAAGTATGGGGAGCGCGGCGTTTTTGGCGCCGCTGATGGCCACTTCGCCCTTTAGTCGTTTGCCGCCTTCTATTACGATGGATTGCAATATATACCTCGGTTAATTCGGGTAAAAACCGCTACCTTTTTTGTAAAAAAGGTAGCCCAAAAAACTTTAAAATTGGCTCCGCCGGGCTATGACAACCCGCTCTATGCCTGCGAAGTCTTTACTAAACGATACTAAAGAAAGAAATGGTGAGGCGGAAACCAACCCGCTAACAGCCTCGGACTGGTTGTAGCCTATCTCCATCATCAGCGCGCCGCCGGGCTTCAGAAACTCAGGCGCCACATCAATCAAACGCCTTATTACATCGAGTCCGTCAATGCCGCCGTCGAGCGCCGTCATGGGCTCGCGCAGGACCTCCGGCTGGAGGCCGGGTATCTCGCCCGACGGTATGTACGGCGGGTTGGATACTATAAGGTCGAGCTTCCCCGAAAGCCCCTCGTCCGCGAGTGGGGCCAGCAGGTCGCCCTTAAGTAACCTGACCCGGCCGGGCGCATGTGCGCTGATATTGCGGCCAGCAATTTCAAGCGCGTCCGGCGATATGTCAACCGCGTACACGGTGGCGTCCGGCGCGTTTAATGCTATGCTTATCGCGATGCACCCGCTACCTGCGCCTATGTCGGCAACCAGCGGGGATATTCGCCCCTTTAA
>Ga0334722_10007293_pt1 | contig 10737 bp, 11 predicted proteins | sample C3_bottom_MG_FD_207210 | JGI IMG/M metagenome (GOLD analysis project Ga0334722, IMG submission 207210) | Sediment microbial communities from Yellowstone Lake, YNP, Wyoming, USA - C3_bottom | ecosystem: Environmental > Aquatic > Freshwater > Lake > Sediment | place: USA: Wyoming | collected...
AAAAAATCTTTCCGGTACTGCAGAAAATAACTTCATCCTATCTTACCCCAAATGTATATTTTTTTATATATCATAACAAATTCTCAGGAAATTTCCACTCCAGCCTTCGACCTTTACCTGCAAAAAAATTAAACGTAAACCTAAATCTAAAGGTATGCTTTTGTGATACATTGTGTTACAATATAACCAAGGCCTAACTGTCATATGATATAAATAGAGGGATTTATTTGAAGATAAAACGTATTGACTGGACTTCAGATAGAATTAACCATATCGCAAGGCATAATATTTCTCCTGAGGAAGTTGAGGAAGCTGCCTTTGATAGCCCTTGCGTTATTCAGGTTCTAAAACAAGCCGATAGAAACCCTGAACAAAAGATTTACCGTCTTCTTGGTCGTACTTCCGAAGGAAGATATATTGTCTTTATTTTTATCTATGAAGGGCATGGAGTAGCTTATTCTGTTACAGCAAGGGATATGACCCCAAAGGAAAGGAGGTATTATCTTGAAAGACTCTCGTGATTTTATCGAAAAAACCGCCCAGTTTTTTGATAACATTGATACTCAAGATTTGGAATGGGAGGATGCAGCTATAAAATTTGAACGTCCTGAAATGGTTCATGTTTCTGTACGTATCCCCAAAGAAGACCTAATTGCCATAAAAAAGAAAGCAAAACAATTAGGAGTAGGTTACTCAACCTATATCCGCATGCTTCTAAGAAAAGAAGTTTCTAAATAAAAACCAGCCGCACCGGCTGGTTTTTAACGCTTATCATACTTATCTCTTTTTAAAAGAAAAATTTCTTCGTCATGTTTTAAAAGCTTAAAAGTAAAAAATTCCAGCTTTTCGGAATGGTCATAAAGGGTAGTCTTAATGTCGGCAATATCTTTTTCCATTGAAGTCACTTTTACTTTAACGTCATTAAGTTCATTCTTTATTTCTTTCATTTCAGTCTTCATCTGCTCCATATCGCCGCATAACTCTTCTACATCACTGCGTAACTCTTCTACTAAAGCATTTGTCTTGCCAACTATCCGGATGATTCCGAGAACATCCCCGTAATCTGCCCCATCTGGGTTTCTAAATTTTTTACCCTCTCTTCAATCATTAGATTCACGCTCCTATGAATCCCCTCTATTAATCTTATAACATTTACAGATATTTTGAAATTAGAAGGAAAAATTTATTTTGTCTCGTATTTTAATTTTTGTTTTTGTGCGATTTATATTGACATATTTGTGCTATTTATTTTTGTGCTATTTTAAGTATACTAAAATTAGATATTGTGCTATTTTGCCTCATACCATATCCGAAAAGGAAGCAAGAGAGGAGCGTCTTCACCCGTAAACCCAATTACCCCGGAAGATTTTCTCTCACGCTTTTTTGCCGAAGAAAATATTTGATGCTTACTTAGTTTTACATTAAATATTCTTCTAACATCTCCCCTTCAACCACCGGAGCTTTACAGCTAAAGTTTTCACAAACGTAAACCGTAGCCCTTTCTCCAACAAGAGACTTTTTATCCGCAATATGCGGTATTAATTCCCGGATCTCTTTCCCCGCATCGCCTATCGGGTGGAAAAGCACTACCGAGTTTGGCAAATACGCCAAATTTATTTTTTCGAGCATCGCCCGAGTGTCTTCTCTATCTGACTCTCCGGCTACCACTATCTCTTTGACAGGCCCCAGGTAAAATAAGTACGCCAGCAGAAAAAAGGAGTAAGCAGAAGGCATTTCGGTTAATTCCTCCAAGCTTTTTCCAAGTTTTACTGCCATTGTCTCCAAATCAGTATGGATTAAACTGAAAAAAAAATTAAGTTATGAGGAGTAGGAAACTTGGGCGCTGGCCCAAAACCACCGAGTTTGCTATCAAACCTCCCCAAAAACTCCCGGTAGGCTTTATCTAACACATCTACGGTTAAATCTCCTTTTTTACTTTGGGGCATCGTCTGCATAAATTCATAAAGGCGCTTACTTATTGTAAGAAGTTGCTCCCGGTCACTCTCCCAGAGTTTCGCTATTTCCGTTAACATCTCGATAAGTCCCGGACGGCCCCACTTAGACCTTTTGGGGAAATAAGTCCCGGCAAAAAAGGTTTTTTCGCTGGAGTCATAATTATGGTAAGAGGCCAGCCTCCCTGTCCTGTCAGCGCCTGACAGGCAGTCATGTAAATTTGGTCCACATCCGGCCGCTCTTCCCGGTCTACTTTAATAGCCACAAAGTGCTTATTTAATAATGATAATGCTGCCACCTCTTCATCCTCAAACGACTCCCGCTCCATCACATGGCACCAGTGACAGGTAGAGTAACCAATAGAAAGAAAAACCGGCTTATCTTCCATCAGCGCTTTTTTAAAAGCTTCATCTCCCCAGGTATACCAGTCCACCGGGTTATAGGCGTGCTGGAGAAGATACAGCGACTTTTCGTGGATTAAGCGGTTGGGTTGTCTTTTAGAATCCATCACCATTTCTCTCCCTCATAATATAATTTTTTTATATTATTATTAAACAAAATCCCCGGGAAAATCCGGGGATGAAAATTAATTTGTGTTTACTGTTTCAAACTGAAGAAACTCCACCTTCCCTTCTACCTATAATTTCGCAATTAACCTTCGTCCTGGTCTGGAAATACTACTGGCTGAAAATGCCCAGGAAGGTGTTTTAATTGCCAATCTCGTTCATTCAAAGCTGCAAAAGCCGCGTTAACTGAAAAAGCATAGCTCACAGCTTTGACTGCGTAGTTGACTGTATGGTGGGCGTGACCGGCAACATGGGCGGTTGCTGCAGCGTGTCCGGCTGCACTGGCTGCAGCTTGTGCCGCAGGGTTTTCAGTTTCGCGGGCAGCGGCATGGGCAGCCAAGGCAGCAGCACGCACTTCTTTGAACTTGATCTCATCGCGCACCCTGGCCCGTCCTGCTTCGATAGCTTTCCAGGGTCGGTTATCTCATTCATTTTATCCAATTTTTTACTCATAGTAAAAGAACCAGGCACCATCCTCATATTTATCTTTATACAGGCTTGAGACTTTTTTACCCATTTTTATATACCGCTCTCTTAAAAGATTGGCAATTTCTTCAGTGCCTCTGATTTTCATATATTCTCTGCCATCCTTGGTTTTACCATTTTCCAAGGTAGGTTTTATATGTACACTTTCTTTAGTTACCGCTTTTTCTTCCGCTTTTTTCTCTATCTTTTCCGAAACAGGCATTTTGGTAAAAGGTTTTGCGTTTATTATACGATTAGCCAAATTTTCTATTTCAGAAATCGAAAGATAATTTTCTTTTTTACCTCGTAGATAGATTGACAAAGCAAGGCCACTATCAAATACCGGCATGGTGCAGTCTTCAGTTTTTAACCAATCAGGGCTTACAAACAAAACAACAGGAAAAATAAAATCTATGTATTTTTCAAAGCCTTCCCTTTTTAACCATTCGCCAAAAAGTTTTTGGTGCCGGTAATTTTGTTTTATGGGGCTGGAAGTTTTGACCCATTTATTATTTTCTTTTCGTAGAAATTCATCTTTTTTAGCTAAGATAGCGCCACGCCAATTTTTGGTCTCTATCAAAAAAATCCCTAGAGGCCCTATCATAAGATGATCAATTTGAATAAACTCATCCTCCACCGGCTCCAAAACAACATCGTTAATTATCCTCCACTCGGAAGGTAGTAAAAGAAAAAATTTCAAAAAAGATATAAACTCACCGTCGTCTCCCCGCTCCTCTTTCTTTTTTTGTTCAATGTTATAAACAAACTCTGCTGCAGGTTTTAAAATTTTGCCAAGGAACCCCGGAACAGCATCATCAATTTTTTCTTTAATTATCTCTTTTTCCCTTGCCTGTTTTTCGGCTATTTTTTTATAAAATTCTTCTTTTATTTCCCGGTTTTGCTTTAAAAGCTTAGCTGGCATCCTTCATCCTCAATTAATTTTTGTGAACATAACAAAAAATTCGCCATAAAAAATAATTTCCCTGCCACAAAAAACCAGCCAAAAAAGGCTGGACGTAAACCTTAGTTTTTCTGTTCCTCGTTGAGGTTATAAAACTAAAGTTTTACCGAGGCAACGACACATGTTAGCTAAACTGTCTACTTAGCTCTTTTATCATTCTTTATTCTCTACCAAAGATAAGCATAAAAGTGCATGGAAAACTCTATCAGCCGCAACCTGATTAAAAGCATTAATAAAACTTATACCATGGCAAAGATTGTTTCGAAGGTTCCAGTCTCGTGAATCAGTAAATAAAGTTCTAAAATAAAGGCATAAATTTTCGCCAAGTACTAATTACCCAAGGCTAAACCAGCGGTCGCACTATTTTAAGGGACTATGTAAGACAATTTAGACCTCCAAAACAGGTCCCTGTCGTATACCGCTATGAAACCTAGCCTGGCCAGCAAGCACAGGTATAACGGATATGGGGTGGTCATAAGGAAAAAAACGGCAAAATCGAAATCCTCTATGATGGGAAGGTGATAGCAACCCACGAAAAGCATTACCGCTTAAGGAGCACCGTTTTCCTCAAAGACCAGTATAAGGGTCTAAAAGAAGCCGAGGGCATGTTCTATTCCATGCCGAGGGCGATCAAGTTATCTTCCCTGGAAGTTGAGAAGCGTCCTCTGGGGATTTACGAAAGCCTCCTTGAGGTGGGCACAGTATGATAGACCTTGAAAAAGCTCGATCCCACCTTGAAGAACTTGGGCTTTTAAGCGCAGTAGCTTTTCTTGACAACCTCCTTGAAAAGGCCTAGCGGGAAAATAGAACGTATCTTGATTTCTTAAATGATCTGCTTGAGACTGAACTTGCCGAAAAGCAAAGGCGAAATGTTTAAAACAGCCCATAAAGAAAACCAGTTGGGAAGGCGAATGAGGATCTACATCAGGCCAAAGCTCCTTATTATCGACAAAGTGGGCTATCTCTCTTTAGATGGCCTTGGCTCAAACCTCTTTTTCCAGACTGGTTACTACGGCAACCCAAATGTCAAAGCCTAATTTTAAAAAAAGCCAGGGTGGGTCAATTTAAAACCGTTGAAAATGGGTCAATTTAAATCCGCTATTGACACTAAAATATTTTGAAAAACATTTGCCGCATTAATTTGCAAGTTCACACCATCAGATTACGCTTTTTTTTATTTACTTTATTTAAATTCTAAAATCATTCTGATTTCCTGGGGTTTGATGTTGTAAATTTTTCCATTAACTCTAAAACAATTTCTTTTTAATACCTCAATACTAATACCATTAACTTCAAAACTATCTTGTCTTCTTCTTAATTTATAACCATTTTCTTTTTTAAGCTTTTTTAATTCTTTATATAACTCTAATTCGTAATGATTTCTTAAACTTACCTCATGAATATTTTCAGCATTTTTTAATAAGTAATAAGTTGTATATATATGAGTTCGAATACCATAATCATCTACAGTTTGAATTGGTTTGTCCAATTTTTCTATATCTTCCAATTCAAATCTAATATATAATTCTTCCATAGTGGATGGTAGCTCTTGACACTCATTTCTTTTGTAAGTTTTAAAACTCTTTATACGCCCATAATAATAAATACCGGAATCTTTGCCAAAGCTTTTTGCTGATTGATAAAAAGCTACATATTCTATTCCTGGCCTTACATTGGCCAGGGTGGATACCGGTATATGATAAAATCTATTTTCAAGATATACCTCTAAATGCTTTTTATCTTTTACGTTTCCAACTAGTACATTTCGATACTTAAATTTGATAAAACTATCGTCTATAGCTTCATGAGTTATAATCCTTGAGGTGGATTCAACCTCGGATTCTTCTAAAATATTCCTTAGATGTTCTTTTAGCAAAGTATAGCAACCGGGTAGTAAGGGAAAGGCGCCAATATTTACTTTTTCAATGCTTTTATAAAATTTATGATTCATGAACTTTTGTTCATCACTATAGGGAAACATAATATATGCCCCAAAGGTTTTATATTTAAATTGCATAGTTTCTGGCATTTCTGCAACTATCGCATCCCTATATCTATGCATTGCATTGATGTCATCTTCTACAGGTCCTATTTCTCCATTCTTAATCTCAACTCGATATTTTGCATCAAAGATATACATTCTATTTGTTTTGCCTTTTTTATTTAAGCAAAGAACAGTGTCGGGTTTTTGGTCGCTGGTTGGTAGATTTGTAAAGATTTTATTATAAAATAATTCGATTTCTTCGCCATTCTCATTTTCATATTTCATTACTGATGTATTATTTTGTATTAAGTTAAAAACCAAACCATTATCAGTTACTTTTATGATTCCATATTCTTTAACTTGGTAACCCAATTCTTTTATTATCTTATGAATTGTTAGATAACACCAAATCTCATAAAGCTTCCATATTCTTTTGGGAGTAATGTTATATATATCTTCACTTATGCTAAGTCCTTTTTTTAATAATATCCAATAGTGATACACTTCTTTATATCCCGGAGCCATCTGAAATACTAATGTCATACTTTTATTTTTATTGAGGTCGCTTATACCTTCATAAAATGTTCGTAAATGATAAATAATTTGCTTTTCTACCTCATTTAGAAAATTAAGATAGGCATTTGCAATGTTAATTTGTTTTCGATCGTTGCTTTGTTTTGTAATATGAGCTTTTATCTTTTTGATTCTTTTAATTAAGTTTTGTAAAATATATTTCACATATTGGTTTTCAAAGATATCAAGAGTAATGTTTTTCTTTAACTCAATTACCTTATAAGGTATATATTGTTTTCCATTGATTTCTATCAAGCCATCATTGAATTCAAAAAGATTTTCAGGCTTTTTGCCTAAATATTTGCTTGTTTTGGTAGATATTATTTTGACTTTATCAGTTTTTTTTACTGTTTGATGAGTAACGATATTGTGTTTTGGATATTTTTCAATTCTATTAAGTGCTTTTTTAAAATTATTAAAAATCGTCTCCAAAATTTTCATAAATTCAAAGTTACTTTGATATTTTGATTGACTTATTGTAGCTTGATGAAAAGTGCTGCTAAATAATTCATAAGCTAAGGCTGCCATTTCTTCGTTTATTTCCTGCAACATTGTTTTGTAATCTTGATAATAATCCATTTTTGCTGGAAAAACTTCAATGGTAAGCGTCAATAATATTTTGTCATTACTTTTTACTTTAAAAATTGTATGTCCTACTTCTCCAGAAAAGTTAAAACTTCCTAATATAACTTTGCCATACTCACAAAATGAATTTTTTATTTCATCGCTAATATGATATATTTCTAGGTTAATTTCTTCTTTTTTTTCTAGGTACATTTGATATAAATTTTCCTCAAAAAAAGCAGGCATCATAAGGTTACCATTATTAATTCCCAGGTTTCCAAAACTATCTATAGTCTTTACTATACATGGCCCGTTTCCTAAATATTGCACATTAAAATAAGCTTCTTGATTAAAATTTATTTTTAATTGTTCAATTTTTTGGTTTTCTATTTTTCCGCTTAGAATTAATTCAAATTCATTAGTTGTAATTGCTATTATTGTTTTATATCCAGAAGGAGGTGAAACCATCTTCAAATCTCCTCAACATCTCAATTATTTTTTTAGCACTTTTTTTATAAATTGCCTCACCCAAAAACTTCTCGGCATCTTCAAGATATGATGGTAAATCGGCAATTTGCTTGTTGGGATTACAGAAGTTATAAAGTTCAATTAATATTTCTTTTATTTTTTGTTCACTTCCAACAATTGTTGGTAATATCTTCTGCATTATTTGGTAATCAAAAGCTACTTCCTCGTCTAGAAGTTGTAGTTTTTTATTGTATAACATATAAAATACAATTTCGTCTCTTACTCGATAACCAAAATGTTTGTTGGCTTTTTTCAATATTTCATTTAATTTAATAATTTTATCATTGATAGTTTTTACATATTCTGCATTTTCGTTTAAAGCTTCTTTTATAGTTATATAGTCACTTCTAAGGAAACTGTTGTCCAATTCTTCAATATTATTTTCTAGTTGATTTTCCGTATCAACAATAAATTTATCTAAATTAAAATCTACTTGAGAAAATTCGATAGTGTTAGCCCTATCCAATACCTTTCTACTAAAAGCAAAGGTCGTATCGTCCATATTAACTGTACCTATTAAGTATAAGTTTTGTGGTATTGTTATTTCCTTTACAAATTCTAATTTATCAGTAATTATCTCATTCCCATTAAATCTCCTGGATTCAATTAAACTTAAATAATCGCTTAAGTAGTATTCAACTCTTGCTAAGTTCATCTCATCTAAACAAACAAAATAAGGTTTCTCTGGCTCCTCCTTCGCTTTTTCAATAATCTTTGTTAAATATCCAGGTATAAATTCATCTTTTATGTTTTTATACCCAATTAATTCACTGTTATCATTCCAATCAGGTCTAACTGGTATTATTGAAAAACGACCATTCTCAACAGTCGCTCCAACTGCTTCAGCAAAAAGTCTAATAAGTTTTGATTTTCCTGTTCCACTTATCCCTGCTAAAATCACAAAAGGCTTTGTTTTAAGAGATAAAAAAAAGTTACATAAATCTTCATAGGAATAATAAAAACCTTTATTATGAATATAATTATTAATTTTTGAGATAATTATATAAGGTTCTTGCCCTTCCATTTGGACACTTCCTTCATTTTGATACTCTTCGCCTAAAAAAATATTATGGTAATACATTTCATACTTATCAATTAGTTTTTTTAAATCCTTTAAAAGAATTTCTTCATCAGGCATATTATCCTTAGAATATTCTTTATAAAAAATACTGCCAATTTCATAAAATTCATTACCAATTTTTAAATCATTATCTATTTTAAAACTTCCCTTTGGTATCTTTTGTCTAATTTCCTCCCGCGTTTTAACTAACTGTTCAATAACAAGTTGCTTTTTTCTAAGCTCATTGTTTAGTTTGGTGCAACCTTGATTTAAGGTTAGATAAACCTTTTCCATATCTTCAGAAAATAAGTAAACTATATAAACTCCTTCTTGAATTGTATTTGTTATATTTTTATTGTAAATGGCTACCCAAGGATATGCAGTCCAATTCCCTTGTCCCGCTGAACCTTTAATTTCATATATTTCATTATTGATGTGGTTTTCTAAATAACTTTTAAATTCCTTTACTAAAACTTGGTATATTTTTACATCTTTGCTGTACCTATTTTCTCTTGTTTCTCGATGAAAATTTTCCAAGACATATTGCAGTAAATCTCTTAGCATTTCTACCCCACCCAAAATTAAAGATTCATTTTTTCAACCAGCTTCCCCACTATCGGCAGATCCGCTGGAGCAAAGTCATAGTTTAATAGTTCCTGGATAGTTACCCACTTAGCCTCGCTGTGAACAGTGAGCTTAATTTCCCCGGCAAGATATTTCGTAAGATAGGCCAAAAGTTTTATTTCTCCTTTTTCGTAGCGATAAAGGCCTTCGATAAAATAGCTTAGTATATCTTTTTGCTTTTACATTTCAATATTTCTACTTTATATTTATTTTTCCTGCATTTTTCCAAAGAAAAAACCCCCAACCTATAAGGATTTGAGGGCATGAAATGATGCCAGCAGGAGCTGGCCCTTCAAAGTAATTACCACTTGCAAATGCGTTTTTATAGATTTACTTTTTTATAAAACTCCTCCACTAATTCAATCATCTCCCGGGGCAGCCTTTTTCTTGCCTCCGAAATCATTTGCCCGGGAATTTCTTTAAAGTACGCTTCCGCGATTGAGCCGGTGATACAGGCGATGGTGTCACTATCCCCGCCCAGTGATACGGCGTTTCTTACTGCATCTTCAAAATCCTCTGCTTCCAAAAATGCCCGGATGGCCTGAGGGACCGAGCCCTGACAGGTCTCATCAAAGGCATAAGCGGGACGGATTTCTTCAAGAGTAAAATTCAGGTCATAATGAAAAGTCTTTTCGATGTATTCCTTAATTTCCTCTTTACTTTTCCCTGTCCTGGCCAAAAAAATGGCTGCCGCTGTGGTCTGGGCACCTTTTATTCCTTCCGGGTGGTTGTGGGTTACTTCGGCAGATTTTTTAGCTTCAACTAAAACTTCTTCTAATGTATTAAAGGAAAACCCCACCGGGCTTACCCGCATGGCAGAGCCGTTGCCAAAGCTGTTATACGGCTCTAAGCTGTCTGAATACCCCCACCGGTGAAAACTTCCCCCATAGCCAGCATCGGGGTATTTTAGAAACCATTGTTTATAAGTTTTAGCATACGGCTTATTGTTTAAAAGGGCTTCTATGGTAGCAACGGTCAATACGGTATCATCGGTAAAACAAGATTCCTCGGTAAATAAAGAAAACTCTTTGGTTTTTATGGGATGAAACTCAAAGCGCGAACCCACAATGTCGCCGACAATAGCACCCCACATTTTAACACCTCCTTAGATTTTACGGTTTGCCACCCAATTTTTCAGTAAGGTTATAGGATTAATCAATAAATCTTCCTCAATATGTTCTAAACTTACGTTGCTTAAAACCCGTTTTAAGTAATTTTTGATATTTTCTGCACCACTGCTGTAATTAAAACTGGCAGCTCTGGGGTGTCCTCCGCCGCCAAAGATTTCAGCAATTTTATTTACTTTTACCCCGCCTTTTGATCTTAAATTAATCCGATAAGTGTTTTTTCCAACCGGAGTAGCAACAGCTACCATGTCAACAAATCTGGTTTTTATTAAGTAGTTGGCAATGTCTGACAGCCACTCCGGGGTAAGCCAAACCGGATTATTTTTTAGATA
>Ga0334722_10007294_pt1 | contig 10737 bp, 12 predicted proteins | sample C3_bottom_MG_FD_207210 | JGI IMG/M metagenome (GOLD analysis project Ga0334722, IMG submission 207210) | Sediment microbial communities from Yellowstone Lake, YNP, Wyoming, USA - C3_bottom | ecosystem: Environmental > Aquatic > Freshwater > Lake > Sediment | place: USA: Wyoming | collected...
CCAGTATCCCGACTGCATCGCCTCGGCCATCGTCCTGGCCACGTCGCCGCGCCCGTCGCCCCAGGCCATTGCTCTGAATGCCGTGGCCCGCTGGGCCATCTTCAACGATCCGACCTGGAAAAAAGGCGAGTATAAACACAACCCCAAGGATGGCCTGGCACTGGCGCGCGGCATCGGTCATATCACCTTTCTCTCCGACGAATCCATGTGGGGCAAGTTCGGCCGGCGCTTTTCCGCCAAGGACGGCCAGTTCGATTTCTTCGGCCAGTTCGAGGTGGAGCGGTACCTGAACTACAATGGTTACAATTTCGTCGACCGCTTCGACGCCAACTCATTCCTCTATTTGGCCAAGGCCCTCGATCTGTACGACGTGGCCCTGGGCTACGAGTCCATGAGCGAAGCCTTCAGTCAGGTGCAGGCGCCGCTCCAGTTCTTTGCCTTTACTTCCGATTGGCTCTACCCTCCCTACCAGACGCAGGAAATGGCCGACTGCCTGAAAGAACTGGGCAAGCCGGCCGAGTACCACCTGATCACCTCGGCCTACGGCCACGATGCCTTTCTGCTGGAACACGAGACCTTTGCCCCTCTGGTGCGGGCCTTTCTCGCCCGGGTGGAGCACTGACCCATGCCCCTTCTGCTGGATGATTTGAAGGCTGATCCCCTGTGGCGGCGGCTGCGCCACGGGGTCGGCAAGGCGGTCGGCGATTTCGGGCTGATTTCGGCGGGGGATCGCATCGCCGTGGCGGTGTCGGGGGGGAAGGACTCCTATACGCTGCTGCTGCTGCTCGAAGAGCTGCGCTGTCGGGCGCCGGTATCGTTCGAACTGGTGGCGATCAACATCGATTCCGGCTATCCCGGCTACCAGACCGGGGTGATCGAAGGGTTTTTGCGGGACAGCGGCTTCGACTACCGCATGGTGCCGACCGAGCATTATGCCATCATTCAGGAAAAGCGGCGCCCCGGCTCATCCTACTGTTCGATCTGTGCCCGCCTCAAACGCGGCGCGCTCTACGAGGCGGCCCAACGGCTGGGATGCAACAAGTTGGCGTTGGGACATCATCTGGACGACTTCATCGAGACCCTGCTGTTGAACCAGTTTTTCGTCGGGTCACTCAAGGCCATGTCCCCCTCCATGTTGGCAGACAACGGCGTTACCACCGTGATCCGCCCCTTGGTCTACATCCAGGAGCAGGAAATCATCACCTTTTCCCAGCAGGCGCAGCTGCCGGTGGTCTGCTGCCGCTGTCCGGTCTGCGGCACCGCTGACCTGCAGCGGAAACGGATGAAGCGACTGCTCGCCGACCTGCAGCAGGACATCCCCCACGTGAAAAGCAGTCTGCTTAAGGCGCTCTCAAACGTACAGCCCCGTCATCTTCTTGACCGGCGGCTGCAGGCAGCGCTCCCGGACGCTTTCCCTGCTCTTGTGCGGGAACAGGACTGACAGGTCTGCTGCCAAGTCCTGCAGCGCAACGTACCCGCCATACCCCACCGCGATCAATCCCAACAAGACTATCGGTTCCATCGGCCACCTCCATTCTGTTGCCAAGCAAACTAGCACGGAGGTGTGACAGTATATGTCATGATTTCGAAAATGATTTTTTGCTGCTGAACAGTAAAGCTGAGGAAAGTGTGGTCAGGGTTCGCCGCGTTCCCCTTCAGAGGAGAGCATGACAAGATCGACGCGGCGATTCTTGGCGCGGCCTTCAGAGGTGGTGTTGTCGGCGATGGGACGGAATTCACCGTAACCGGTGGCGGAGATCTTGTTGGGGTCCACGTCGAAGTGCTTGATCAGGTATTTCAACCCGTTGGTGGCCCGGGCGGTGGACAGTTCCCAGTTGGACGGGAACTGGGAGGTGCTGATCGGCATGTTGTCGGTATGTCCTTCAAGCCGAAGCGGATTGTTGTACTGGGTCATGACCTCGGAAATCGTGTTGATCAGTTCATAGGCGTCAGGCCTGATCTGGGCCTGGCCGGAGTCGAAAAAGCCCGCTTCCTTGAGGCTGACAATCAGCCCGCGTCGGGTGATGTTCAGCGTCACCTTGTTCTGGGCACCCTGTTTGATCAGATAGGCCTCGATGGACGATTTTATCTGGCGGAAATCCTTTTCTTCGGCTCTGATCTTGGCCGAACCGCTTCTGGAGCGGCCGCTGGGGGCGATGCTGATATCCGGCTTGATGGCCGGCACGATATTCATTTGACGGGTCGGCAGTACATTCACTTTGGGGGCGGGGGCGCCGGCATTGACCATGCCGAAGGATTGCTGCAAGGACTGCATGACCTCCTCAACCTTTTTCTTGTCGGTCTGGGACATGGCATACAGGGTGGTGAACACGGCAAAGAGCAGCGTGATAAAATCGGCATAGGAGACGAGCCAACGCTCGTGGTTGGCATGCTTTTCCGGTTCTCTTTTCAGTGCCATGGGATCAGTGTCCGGCCACGTAGGCCTTCAGTTTTTGTTCGATAAAATGGGGATTCTCGCCGTTCTGGATGGCAATCAGCCCTTCCAGGATCATAACGCGGCGCAGGACCTCTTCCTTCATGCGGATCTTGATCTTGGAGCCGATGGGGAGGCAGATGATATTGGCGGTCATCAGGCCGTAGATGGTGGCCACAAAGGCGACAGCGATACCGGCACCCAGCTTGGAGGTGTCGGACAGGTTGCTCATGACGTGGATCAGGCCGAGAACGGCGCCGATGATACCGATGGTGGGCGCATAGCCGCCGGCTGCCTCATAGAACTCGACGCTATGCTTGGTGTGGTCTTCGTAGGCCATGATGTCGGCCTCCAGGGTTTCGCGCAGTTTCTGGGGGTCGATGCCGTCGACCACCAGGGAGATGCCCTTCTTGATGAAGGGATCCCGGGCCGACTGGGCCTCCTGCTCCAGGGAGATCAGGCCGTTGCGACGCGCCTTGGTGGCATAGTTGATGATGTCCTTGACCACGGCCTCATGATCGACTTTCGGGGGGAGAAAGGCGGTCTTGAAATCTTTGAAGGCCTTGATGATGGCGGGCAGCGGAAAGCTGATAAAGGCGGCGCCGAAAGTGCCACCCAGCACGATCAGGGCTGCCGTCGGCTGGATGAGGGCCTTCATGTGCAGGCCTTCCAGCGCGGCACCGCCGAAAATCGCCCCGAAGCCCAGAGCCAGGCCTATTAAGGTTGCTAAATCCATGTGTCAGATATCCCTGCTGTGGAATGGCGTCCGGGCGTTGGCATCCGGTTTGTCGGTGATGACCGCCTCGCGGTTGAGCATCGCGTCGCGAAATTTGCTTCCCCTGGTTCGCCCCAGGTACTTTTTGGCGTTGCCGTGGCCCGAGGCGCAGCGGGCAACACGGGCGCGAAAGGCCACAATCCTGGCGATGATCACCCGGGCCGATTCCTTCACAATGAAATGATGGCCGTTGAACAGGGTGAGAACCGTATCCGGGGTCTCTTCAATGCTGACCAGGTGGTCCGGATTGATGAACATCCCCTGCTTGTCCATGCGGGTTACGAAAATCATGATTCTCCTGAAAAAAGTAATACTTCTCTATAAATAGCAATTATGCAGCCAGGTCAAGCACTTTTTCCCGCCCGAAATGCAGGCGGGAAGCCTATAGCAGGGCGTCGATGGCTTCAAAATCGATATAGCGCTCTGCTGCCGAGTTGATGAATTCGATCTTCTCTTTGTCGTCCGGGCCGATCTTGGAAACATGCTCCTTCAGCCGGTAGAAGGTTTCCGACGACGTTTCATGGATGCGGATGTAGGGTATCCGGCTGTCGTGGAGAATCTGCTCGGTGATGCGTGACATGGGGGCCTGTCCGCTGATGATCAGTCCGGCCAGGCGCTTTTTGAAATCCGGAATGTGATGCAGCGACGACGCGGTCACGATCAGTTCGTCGCGGGAGCTGGTGACTATCAGCAGGGTGGAGTCGACCAGATGGTCGATGACCCGCTGCGAGGAGGCCGCGCCCAGTTGGATGGTGTGGCAGATGCGACTCTTTTCGCCGGAATCCCCCTGCAACGGCAGATTGAGCATATCTGCCACATGCTGCAGGGTCGGATGGGCCAGCACCGGATTGAAATCAAAGGCGCTGGTCACCAGCATGCCGGTCCCGGCAAAAGCCTTTCTCAGGTAGGTCATGGAATGTTCGCGCTTGTCCGCCACCAGTTTGTTGACCATCAGGGCCCGGACTTCGGCTTTTTCCCGCTGGTACAGCGCCAGATTGAGTTCCACGGCGTCGATGACGCTGCCGATGCCGCCGTTGCTGATCATAAGGACGGGTGCGTCGGCTATGGCGGCCACCACGGCGTTGTTCATGCCGATCACCGAGCCGACTCCGCCATGGCCAGCCCCTTCGATGATCAAAAAATCGTTTTTTTGTTCAAGTTTGGCGATGGCGTCGGCAATCTGCCTCTTGGGCTGTTGCGGGTCGATGTCGCCGTCCAGAAAGCTGCGGGTCGATCCGGGGACGATAATCACGGGGGACATGAGCTGCGCGTCGTTGTCCAGCCCGTATACGCTGGCCACCATGGCGGCATCCATATCCATGGTGAGGCCTTTGTACTGAATGCATTTGGGGCCGAGCGGCTTGATGAAGCCGACCCGTTCGTATTTTTTGCGGGCCAGATGCATCAGCGAGAGGCTGATGGTGGTTTTACCGCAGTGTTGGCCGGTGGCGGCTATGAAGATCTTTTTGCACATAGATAGATGCGGTTCCGGTCAGGCGTTTGGCGTCAGGCTTGCAAAGTAACGGTTGAACTGCTCCTCGCCGGTATGAAAGCGGAGAAACCGGACCCCCATGCCGCTCTTCTTAACCAGGTGAAACATGTTCTGGGGAACCTTTTTGGCCCACATGACCCGCGCCTCGATTTCTATCGGAACGCTTTCGCCCACGTCGAACTCGATTTTGATCTTGGTATTGGGTGGACAAACGTTAGGTGTCTTGATGAACATGCCGGTTATGGAGATGTCTTCGGTAAACGCAACACGTGTTGCAGAATCGATGCCGAAGCGGACGGAAAGTCGTTTTTTATGGCGCTTGATATCGCGCTTTTCAGCCATACCTGCCCCCAAAGCCGTACATAGATGCAAAGTACGTGAAATGAAATGCCAGAACTATACCATAAATCAGCGCAAGCAAAAGTGTTTTTTGATTCAGCGGGCAGGCGGGCACACGATAAAATCCGTTGACAGACCACGGCCAATACACTAGGTTAAGCAAAACGCTGGGGGAGTTTCGACTGAGAGCGGCAGAGGCCGCGACCCTTAGTACCTGATCCGGGTAATGCCGGCGGAGGGAAGCGCACATGTCAGATGCATTCATTGGCCGCTTCCGCGGCTTTTTCCGTTTATGGAGGCGGGCATGAACATAACATTGAACGGCGAAGAGACGAAGCTTGCCGCCAACGCCACCGTGACTCAGCTGCTGGAGCAGCTCAAGCTGGCCCGGGAGCGGGTGGCGGTGGAGGTTAACCGCGACATCGTTCCCAAGGCTGCCTACGACAGCCACACGTTGGCGGAAGGCGATAAGGTCGAAATCGTTCACTTTGTCGGTGGCGGGTGAGACGGGGTGAGCCATGAAGAGCAACTATCACGATGCGGCAAAGGGGATACTCGATGGGTCAAAATAATGACAAGCTTGTGATCGCGGGGCGCGAATTTACGTCCCGCTTGATGGTCGGCACCGGCAAATATGCCAGCTTCCAGCAAACCGCCGAGGCGCTTGAGGCCTCAGGTGCTGAAATCATTACGGTTGCCGTGCGCCGTGTCAACCTTGACCGGAGCAAGGAGTCGCTGCTGGATTATATCGACCTGAAGAAGTACACACTGCTCCCCAATACGGCCGGCTGCTATACGGCCGAAGATGCCATCCGTACCTGTCGCCTGGCGCGCGAGGCCGGCATGTCCGATTTTGTCAAGCTGGAGGTGCTGGGCGACGAGAAAACGCTCTTCCCGGACAATGAAGAGCTGCTCAAGGCGGCCAAGGTGCTGGTCGGCGAGGGTTTTACCGTACTTCCCTACTGTAGCGACGATGTTATCCTTTGCAAGAAGTTGCAGGACCTGGGCTGCGCCGCAGTCATGCCGCTGGGGGCACCCATCGGCAGCGGACTCGGCATCCGCAATCCCTACAACATCAAGATTATTCTTGAGAACGTCCAGGTGCCGGTGATCGTGGATGCCGGCGTCGGTTCGGCCTCCGATGCCGCCATTGCCATGGAGCTTGGGTGCGATGGCGTGCTGATGAATACCGCCATTGCCGGCGCTCAGGATCCGGTGGCCATGGCTCGCGCCATGAAACTGGCCGTTGAAGCGGGCCGCCTCTCCTACAAGGCCGGACGTATTCCGCGCAAGCTGTACGCCAATGCCTCCAGCCCGCTCGAGGGCCTGCTTGCCTGATTTTCGACTCTGCCTGATTACTGACAGGACCCAGACGGCAGGGAGGCCACTCCCTGCCGTTGTTGCAGCTGCTCTGGCAGGTGGGGTCAAAGCGGTACAGCTGCGCGAAAAGGATATGCCTGACCCGGAGCTGCTCTCCCTTGCCTGGGAGTTGCGCGATCTGACGGGCCACCATGGCGCCCGGCTGCTGATCAACGGCCGTGTCGATATTGCGCTGGCGGTCGGGGCCGATGGAGTCCACTTAGGGATTTCTACGCTTGGGGTGGCAGAGGCCCGCCGCCTGTTGGGGCCGGACCGCCTGATCGGCTATTCGGCCCACGGCGTGGCCGAGGCCGAACGGGCCGCGGCTGCCGGCGCCGATTTCGTGACACTGGGGCCCGTTTATCATACGCCGTCGAAAGCGGCATACGGTCCTCCGACAGGCCTGACCTTGCTGGGCGAGGCGGCCCGCCGTCTGACAATTCCGCTGTTTGCCCTGGGGGGGGTCAAACTATCCCATGTGGCTGAGGTGATGAGCGCCGGTGCCTATGGTATAGCGCTCATATCGCCCATAATTTCCGCCCCGGACCCTGAACAGGCAGCCATGACCATGCTCAAGGCCATAGAATCCCATGTCGCCACTACCTGACTGCATACATCCGCAGCTGCGCATTCATTCCTACGGCCATTATCTGAGGCGCCGCTTCGGTTGCCGGGTGAGCAAGGTCAATGTGGATGCCGGTTTCACCTGCCCCAACCGCGACGGCAGCAAGGGGACCGGCGGCTGCATCTACTGCAACAACGTCTCCTTCTCCCCCAAGGACACCCAGGCCGTCATCCCGCTGGAGGAGCAGCTTGCCCATGGGATGGCCTACCACCGGCAGCGGCTCGGCTCCCAGAAATTCATCGTCTATTTTCAGAAATACACCAACACCTACGCTTCGGTCGATGTGCTTGCCGATCTCTACCGCCGCGCCCTGGCACACCCGGACGTGATTGGCATTTCAGTCGGTACTCGCCCCGATGCTCTGAACGATGACGCCCTGGAACTGCTGACAACCCTGGCCCGTGAGACCTACGTTTGCCTGGAGTTGGGGCTGCAGTCCATGAATGACGCCATCCTGGAGCGTATCAACCGGGGGCATACCTTGGAGGATTTCACCACGGCAGTGCACCGGGCCGCCGGTCGGAATTTTGACATCTGTGCCCACCTGATCTACGGTTTTCCTGGTGAACGCTCCAATGAGTTTCTCAAAAGCGCCGATTTGCTCGCCGGTCTGCCGGTGAACTCGGTCAAGCTGCATCAGCTCCATGCGGTGGAGGGGACGCAGCTGGCCGCCATGTATCGCACCGGCGAGTTCGTGCCGTTGACCATGGCGCAGTATGTGGCCACGGCCGCTGATTTTCTGGAGCGTCTGCCGGCACGGATCACCGTACAGCGCCTGTACGGTTCGGCGCCGCTGGCGATCAGGGTCGCGCCCCAGTGGGGGTTGAAGAACAATCAGATGTGGTATGCGGTGGTCAACGAACTGGTGCGGCGCGGCACGTGGCAGGGGTGCCGGGTGGGGTGATGTCGCAATATTGACATGGTCTTGAATCCGCGCGGCTTTTCGGGCTTGTCTTGCTTGGAATACCTTTGCTTCGACGTTTCATGCCGCGACGGCATGGCGGTTTTTCCCGGCCCGCTTGGCCTGCTGCAACGCTTGGTCGGCCTGGGAGATGCAATCGTAGATCGTGAGACTGGGATCATACTCGCTGATGCCGATGCTGACGGTAATGCGTATGCCCGGTTTGCTGGCCTTGAATTCGGTCATGGCGACCGTCTCCAGCACCTTGTGCGTGACGACCAGCGACCCTACGGCACTGGTTTCCGGCAGAAGAATCAGAAATTCCTCGCCACCCCAGCGAGCGCAGATGTCTTCGTTGCGGATGCATCTCGAAAGCTCCCGGGCGAGTTCCACCAGCACGTCGTCGCCGGTATTGAAGCCGTGGGCCTCATTAACCAGTTTGAAGTCGTCGACATCGACCAGCAGGATAGTGAACGGGTGCTGGTGGCGCTGGGAGCGGGTGGCTTCCCGTTCGATCTTTTCCATGATGTCGCGACGGTTGGCAAGCCCGGTCATGCCGTCGATCCTGCTGGCCAGGTCGAGTGACCGGACCATGTTCACCAGTTGGGTCTTGAGCTGGTCATTCTCCGCCGCAAGTTTCTCTGCGCGACGGCCCGTCTGCTGGAACAACGCATACAGCCGTGTGAATTCCGGAAGGAGGGCGCTGTCGGCATACCGTCGGTCGCTGATGATCTGCCGGAAGTGTTCTCCATCGCCTGTCCCCTGGATGTTTTCTGCACTATTCTCGCTTTTCATGACTCCCCCCTGCACCCGGTGTCCCGGCCTGCTGGTCAACAGGCCACCCCCGAAGGTAGCTTTGCCATTGCGTTGTTGCACTGGAACAGGCATTGCCTGCTACCAATGAATAGTACAGCGAAACAGACCCAAGGCAAGTCATGCCGTTGAACGAAAAATTGACAGGCGGCGCGCAGGTGGGATGTGGTGACGTGTTTAACGGGAAATCGAGATGTTGGCTTCCACGGCGAAGCGCTTGATTTTGCGCGTCGTCGTTTTGGGGAACTCGTCCTCGCGGATGGTAAATTTGCGCACCCGCTTGTAGTCGGCCAGTGTGCTACAGGCCGCCAGAACCTCGGTACGCAGCAGCGCCTCGACATCCGACTCGGTCATGGGGCAGGCGCCCCGGGTGCGGCAATAATCATCCAGCGCCTCCTGGCTGGGATAAATGATGGCATGGATCTCCTCTTCCGCAAGCTCCACCCGGTGGCCGTAGACCATTGCCTCGGCGATGAAGGGGCTCTTGAGCAGTTCGTTCTCCACCTCCTCGGGATAGACGTTTTTGCCATTTGGGGTGACAATCAGGTTTTTGACCCTGCCGTTGATTGTCAAAAAACCGTCGCTGTCGATGCTGCCCAGATCGCCGGTATGGTACCAGCCATCGGTCATTACCTCGGCGGTGGCCTGGGGGTGGTTGTAATACCCCTGCATGACATTCGGTCCCTTGACCAGAATTTCTCCCACGCCCTCTTCGTTTGGGGCGTCGATGCGCACTTCGACGGCGTGCAGCGGAAGTCCCACGCTGCCGAGCCGTTTTCGGCCCGGTTGTTCGGCGCTGATGATGGGTGAAGTTTCGGTGATGCCGTAACCCTGATAGATGGACAGGCCGACGATGGTCAAGCCCTTGGCAATGGCCGGGTCAAGGGCGGCGCCGCCGCTGATGAATATGGTGCCGGCGCCAAAGGCCTGGCGCACTTTGGAGGTGACCAAGGGGCGAGTCAGCGGCAGGGAGAACAGGAGCTGGGAGAGTTTCCTGGAGCCGATATTCTTCATGATCCGGTCCAGTATCATGCGATACACCGCCGGTACTGCCAGGAAGAAGGTCGGTTTGACTTCGGCCAGATTTTCTCCCAGTTTTTTCAGCGATTCGCAGAATGTGACCTTGCCCCCCAGCGAGAGCGGCAACAGCACTCCGCAGACCTGTTCGAAAACATGGTTGATGGGGAGGAACGAGAGGGTGTGGATGGTGTTGTCCAGTTTAAAGTGGGACGTGGCACCCTGTATGTTGGAGACGATGTTGGCATGACTCAGCATGGCCCCCTTGGAGCGTCCCGTGGTGCCAGATGTATAAAGGATGACGGCCGTATCCTGGGGTCGGCGCGGCTTTTCGGGCAGGGGTGCGCTGTGGCAAAGGTCGTCAAGGGTCAGGAGTCGCCCCTCCCGGGTGAGCCGCGCGCGAGTGATCTCGATCGGGGCAAAGGGATCGACGTGCTCCTTGTGGTCACCTTTTGGTGCAACCGGCATGCAGCACAGACGGTGCACCTGGCGGCCCAGTGCTTCCATCCGATGCACCCGCTCTTCGGGAAGCTTGCTGGCGACGACCAGGTCGCGCCACTCCGCCAGCAGAGCCGCCAAGGCCTGGGGCAGATGGGATTTGGCGCGATCCCCATTGGCGGGAGACAGTACAACGATATGCTCCAAGGCGGGGATGTCCGACACGATTTGCAGCAGCAGGTCGAGGCAGGGGTGGGCGGTAAAGATGACCTTCGCGTTGCAGTCGTCAAGGATATGCCGCAGTTCGGCGCTCTTCAACTCTTTGTCGATGGGTATCACCACGCCGCCGGCCTTGAGAATACCCAGGTAGGCCGCCACCCAATAGGGTGATGATGGCGACAGGAGCGCCGCGTGGCCGCCCGCCGCAAATCCGGTTCTGAGCAGCCCGGCTGCGATATGGTCGGAAAGCTCCCAGAGGGCGCCGTAGGTGATTTCCCGCCAGTTTCCGCCCAGCTTGTAGCGCAATGCAGGCTGGTCGCTGTAC
>Ga0334722_10007295_pt1 | contig 10735 bp, 9 predicted proteins | sample C3_bottom_MG_FD_207210 | JGI IMG/M metagenome (GOLD analysis project Ga0334722, IMG submission 207210) | Sediment microbial communities from Yellowstone Lake, YNP, Wyoming, USA - C3_bottom | ecosystem: Environmental > Aquatic > Freshwater > Lake > Sediment | place: USA: Wyoming | collected...
GCCGTGGTCAACGTGACCTATCGTTCCTACGTTTACATGCGGCTTTGTACGCTCAAACTTTGCCTTAGCCATTGATTCTCCTCCCGATATTTAAACCCAAGGAAATGGACGCAAGGGAACGCCCCCACCATCTCCCCGTTTCCTTACGAAACCGGCCCCGGCGGGCTGTTCCCCCGTCCAAATAATCTGGAGCCCACGTCCAGGTTCGAACTGGAGACCTCGTCATTACCAATGACGCGCTCTGCCAACTGAGCTACGCGGGCATTATTGTTTGTTCAGACTGTTTAACCAGTACCCCTCGAAGTCCTTGAAGGAAACGCCCGTGGTATCCTGTACCGCGGACTGCACATCCTTCCCGTCGCCAAGCAGTCTCACAAGCTTCGCAAGGCTGTATCTGCCAAACCTGTCCACGTAGAAACCTACGGCGGAAAGGGACTCTGCATAGGCCTGCCTGACACTGCCGGGGTCGCCTATCTTCAAAAAAGAGCCGTTCAGGGAGGAAAGGGGCACGGTGCCCTGCTCCCCCAGCTCTGCCGACGGAGTCCTCACCCAGCGTTCCTCGTACTGTGCTATGCCTTCGTTCAGCCAGGTCGGGACGTTGTTGCCCGCCACCATGCGTATGACGGCATGCGTATATTCGTGGTATAGGACAGCCCCGAGGACCGTCCTGTCTATATCCTGCCCGCCTATCGGGATGCGGATGCTGCCGTCGAATACTCCGCCTGACCACGATGGGGCTTCCGTTATGTCCGAAAACTGCTTGCGGGTATAAAGTATTACCGTGACAGGCTGCCTGGGGTAGTAGTCCAGGTCTCCGCCGATGTCCGTGTAGGCCTTGTTGAGGATGTCGAGGACCTGGTCACCCAGCCTCCGCTCCTCCCCGCCTTCGTACTTTATGTTGAAGTAGTAGGTTTCCCTTCTGGTGAAACCGCCCTCTACTCCGAGTTCCTTCTTTGCCTTGGCGAGGAGTTCCTTAATATTGGCGTCGCCGGGCGTCAGCTGCTCGGCAAGCTCCCATTCCCTTACTGCGTCGTGGAGTTTGCCGTCCTGATAATATATCTGGCCCATCAGTACATGGGCCTGGCCGTCAGTCGGGTTTAGATACGCCGCCTCGTTTAAGTAGCTCAGGGCGTCGTCCTGCTGCTTGAGCCTGAAGGACGTGTAACCGAGGCCCAGGTAAGTGGCGGCCTCCTTCTTTGGCTCGACGGCGTTCGACCTTCTGAAGTCATCGAATGCGCCTGCTATATCGTCCTTCTCCGTCTTCGACCAGCCCCTGTTGTTGTATGCTATCCCAAGGAGCTTGTTTAACTCTTCGTCGAACGGGTCGTCGGATGCGGCCTTCTCAAGGATTGCGATGGCCCTGTCGAAGTCTTTCGAGTTAATCGCCGCGACCGCCTTCGACTTTACGTCGTCGGATGCGGCAATCAAAACCTTGCTGTCTTCAGGCACTCCCGCGAGTGTCACCTGCGGGCCGACTAATATAAAAAAAGCCGCTGTGGCCGCTAACCCGATATGCTTCAAATACATCCTGGAGCCTTTATACAGGCCGCAGCCCCCTGTTGTTTCTGGAGCGGGCAACGGGGCTCGAACCCGCGACCCCCAGCTTGGAAGGCTGGCGCTCTACCAACTGAGCTATACCCGCACGGTGTACTATGGTGGGGAGGGGAGGGTTCGAACCTCCGTAGGTGCAAGACCGGCAGATTTACAGTCTGCTGCCATTAACCGCTCGGCCACCTCCCCAGGTTATGCCGCGGGAGCCTTCAGGGGCAGACATTTATACATTAATAGCAATGAGTTGTCAACTATAAAATGAGCCCCGAACCAGTCCCGAGAACTTCCCATCGCAAAATTATTAGTATAAATATTTTTTTGGGATAAGTCAAGAAGAACTTGACAAAAGGCCTCCAGTTAGCGTTTTCATCTTCCTGCCGACTACTATATGTATGTAAGACTTCAAAAAGTCAAGCAATTCTCTCCTTGAACCGCCGGTCAGCCTGAGCCGTCCGAGCATTGCAGCCTCAATAGACTCGGCCTTGCCGATAAACGCCAGGGTGCCGGGCGAAATTACCGGCGCGCCCTCTTTCCCGTGCGTCCCGCACAGCAAACCCTCGCCGCCCGCGTATACCGCGCGTTTGCCTTTAAGGCCAGCGCCGCAGCGGCAGCAGCTTTCGTGCGGAACCTTAAACCCTGAAATATCGAGGTATTTCACTATAAAGGCCAGGCCCAGGTCTACCGGTGCGTCTGTATTCTCCAGCATCCCGAGCGAGGCCGAAAGCAGGCCGAATGCCTCCCCCTCGCCGCCCGCGACCTCCACCGTCGAGACCAGCTCCAGCATCGCCGCGCCTGCGGCAATCCTGTCGAGGTCAGCCCTTATGCCGTAGTGCGGTTTGATTATATCCGCAGACTCCACCCTCGCGAGCCCGCCGGACTCCTTCTGCGTGAAACCCAGGCCTATCACCGTGAACGGCTCGAAACAGCCCGCGAAGCGTTTCCTGCTTTTGAGCGCGCCTCTGGCGAAACCCTTGACGAGGCCGTGGCCTTCCGTAAGGAATGTCACGATGAGGTCGGACTCGCCGTACTGGATGGAGTTTATTACTATGGCCGTTGTCTTTAAAGAGATAGGCATGTGGATGGTTAAATGAGCCCCGAATCCCTGAAACTGAAATATCCGTTCTTGCCGATGATGAGGTGGTCGTGCACCTCTATCTCCATGCTCTTGGCCGCGGATACGAGCGAGCCGGTTATCTCCTTGTCCGCGTAGGACGGACGGACGTTGCCGCCGGGGTGGTTGTGTACGAATATCAGCGCGGCGGCCTTGTGGTGGAGCGCACGCTCCATCACCTTCCTGGGGTAGACCACGGACTGGTCTATGGTACCCTCCTGCAGGGTCTCTATCTCTACTATCTCGTTCTGCGTGTTCAGGAACACGACGCGGAACTGCTCGTCCTTCAGCCCGGCCATACTCATACGGCAGTAGTTGATGAGGTCGGGCGCACAGCATACCCGGGATTTTTTTACCGCCTTCTTCTTTAGGTACAGGTCGGAGCATTCGCGGGCAACCTTCAGGAGCGTGGCGGAATGCTCGCCCAGGCCGGGGAATGCGGCAAGCTCCTCGACCGGCGCGTCCAGCACACTTTGGAAGTCGCCGAACTTTTTGAGCAGTTCCTTGGCGAGTGGCTTGACGTCACGCCTCGGGATAGCGTAGGTCAGCAGAAGCTCCAGGGCCTCGTATTCCTGGATACCCATGAAGCCGTTCTTCTTGAACTTCTCCCTGATGCGCGCCCTGTGCTCGTGGTAGTGGGGCGGTTCCGGCTTCTTCTTCTCGTCTGTCATTTACCCCTCTTTAACCCTCACCCTTTATCCCTCTCCCACGCAGGGGAGAGGGAAACAATGTACTCCCCTCGCCCTTTACGGGAGAGGGGCCGGGGGTGAGGGTGCTTTTTTTCTCCACGCCTGCCTGAGGTCCCAGTTCATCGGCCCGAATATCCAGAGGCTCCGGTGAAGCCTGCCGATCCTACGCAGTATGTTGGATGCGGAATAGAACTCGCGGTTCGCGCGGTCGTGGCCTTCCTGGAGCTCTTCCGGCGTCATGTTCTTCGGCCTGAATACCACGTGCTCCATGTCGTAGAGCGACCAGTCCCGGTTGATTATGCGCCCCTCGGATTCGAGCTGCTGGTATATCCCGGTGCCGGGGAACGGGGTAAGCACCGGCATGAACGCCGCGTCGAGCCGCACCTTGCGGGTGAACTCCAGCAACCGGTCGAACACGCCCTTGTCGTCGTGGTCGTACCCAAAGATGAAAGAGCCGTGCACACCTATGCCGTGGTCGTGTAGCTTCGATATGACGTCCGCGTAGTCGCCCAGCCGGTTCATCTTCTTGCCCATCATGGCGAGGTTGTCCTGGTCGAGGCTCTCGAAGCCCATGAACAACCCGTGGCAGCCGGACTCCGACGCGAGCCTCAGAAGCTCCGGGTCGTTAACAATGGTGGTGGAAGCCTGGCTCATCCAGCGCTTCTTGTGGTTCTTCAACATAGCGAAGAGACGTTTTGCATACACGGGGTTACCTACTATATTGTCATCCACGAACAGCACAAAGCCCGCACCTGTTGTAAAGCTCTCTATTTCTTTTTCTATCTCCTCGACCGGCCGGAAGCGGTACGTCCCGCCGTAGAACGCGGTGACCGAGCAGAACTTGCAGTCGAACGGACAGCCGCGCGTCGTCTGGAGGATGTTGGTGAAAAAGTACCCTTTGCCGTCCAGGAGTTCCCTGCGCGCGATAGGCAGGGTGTCCGCCGTGGGCCTCACGTCCGCCTTGTAAATCTTTCTGAGCGCACCGGCTTGCGCGTCCTTGAGGAGCGTACCCCATACGCCTTCGGCCTCGCCCACTACCACCGCATCCGCGTGCGCTCCCGCTTCTTCGGGTTTCCATGTAGGGTGGAACCCGCCCATTGCCACCTTCGCCCCGCGCGCCCTGTACTCGTCCGCGATTGCGTACGCCCTCGGCGCAAGCGGGGTCAGCGAGGTGATGGCGGCCAAGTCCGGCACGTCCGAGAAGTCTATGGCTTTAAGGTTCTCGTCCTCTATCACCACCTCGTGCTCCGGCGGCGTCAGCGCGCCAAGCGCGGCGGTGGCGAGGTACGGGAACTTGAAGTACAGCCGGCTCCATATGCTGTGCGCCGGCCATTTGGGGACTATGATTTTAATGCGCATCCGCTATCTTACCTATTGTAGGGGCCGACCGATGTGTCGGCCCTTCTTGCTTTCTGTCTTTTATGTCACCCCGTGCTTGACACGGGGCCCAGGAATTTCGCCTGTCGTCCCGACCGTAGTGGAGGGACCCACAGTTGACTTAGTTAAGTTATTAGCAGTGGTGGGCCGTGCCCACCCTACAACTAACTAACTCAACTTCCACTCTGACGTGGTACATAGAAACTGTTACAGTGCTTCTTTAAAGGATAATTCTACAAGAGCATCATCCACGCCTTCGGTCATATGATTTAAATACTGATGTCCTTGGCCCGTTATCCCTTCCATCAAGCCATCGCAATTCAACCAACCATCTTGATTCAAAGCCCACCAAAAATCCTTTTCTTCGTGATTGACACTGATCAATTTCAAACATTTATCAAACATATTGCAACGTGAGTCAATTTTCATGACAAATGTTCTTATCCCATTTAATTTCACAAATTCAATTTCGCTAAGCCTGATTTCCTTTTCTTTTCCCGATGCCAATACCGATATTAGTTCCTTGAACTTCAACAATAGTAACCCAGACTGGATATCTATTCTTATGGTAGGCCCATAAGCGCCTTTATAATAATCAACCAGTACATAATTTTGTTCTAGGTTGCTTTCGCTCATTTTATGCTAAAAGCGCCTTTATAAAGATTGTTTATTCTCAATATTCAAAATCCCGCTCACCGTCCTGAACTCATACCCCTGTGCCTTGAGCGCGGGTATAATCTCCTTCAGCGCCTCGACCGTCGGCACGCGGTCGCACTTCACCTTCCCGTCGCATCCGTCGTGCAGTAGTATTATCCCGCCCGGCCGCACGCCAGACAGTATACGCCGCACGACATCGGCCTTGGAAGAGCGGACGCCGTCATAAGCACGTGCCTGCCATCCTACCATAACCATGCCGAGCGAGTCTATCACCTTCATCACGCTCGGGTTGTTCATCCCTATCGGCTGGCGGAAGAAGCGGGGCCGCCCCCCGGTAACCCTCTCTATCTCGTCCTGGCAGAGGACTATGTCCTCCTTTATGCGGGAGAACAGCATCTTGAACATCCAGGGGTGGGTCTGAGAATGGTTGCCCATCTCGTGGCCCTCGGCGTGTATGCGCCTTGCAAGCTCCGGGAAGCGTTTGAGGTTGTCGCCGATGACGAAGAACGTAGCCTTTATGCCGTACTCTGAAAGAACGTCCAATATCTGCGCTGTGGAGGGAGACCACGGCCCGTCGTCGAAGGTCAGCGCGACGGTCTTTACTGCCGGGTCGCCCCGCCAGTAGACACGCCCGAATACCTGGCTCCGCATGGAGGCCATGCCCCGCATGGACACGGCGGACCAGACCGCCAGGAGCGCGAACAGGGTATAGTTTACGGGCCGCAGGCCCCATAGGAAGTTGAGACAGAGGATTGCCAGGACTATGCTCGAAGCCCTGAAGAGCATGGCTACCTTTCGAACAGGCCGAGCTGTGTGAGGCTCTCCTTCGGGAAGGAGACGGGGTAATCGCCGTTGAAACATGCGACGCAGAACTTGTTCATGGACTCGGGTATCACGTCTAATATCCCCTCCACGGTGAGGTATGCAAGCGAGTCGGCAGTAATGTAGCGCCTTATCTCCTCCACGCTGTGCGACGCGGCTATGAGCTCCTGCCGGGTGGGCGTGTCAATACCGTAGAAGCAGGGGTGCGTGGTGGGCGGTGAGCTGATGCGCATGTGTACTTCCTTCGCGCCCGCGTTACGCACCATCTTGACGAGCTTCCTGCTGGTCGTCCCGCGCACTATGGAGTCGTCCACAAGCACGACCCTCTTGCCTTCGAGGAGCCGCTTGACCGGGTTAAGCTTTATCTTCACGCCGAAGTGCCGGATGCTCTGCTGGGGCTCGATGAACGTGCGGCCCACGTAGTGGTTCCTGATGAGCGCCACGTCGAACGGGATGCCGGACTCCTCGGAATATCCGAGCGCGGCCGGTACGCCCGAGTCCGGCACAGGCACCACCAGGTCGGCGTCCACGGGGTTGTCCTTGGCGAGCCTGCGGCCTAAGCCCTTCCTTATGAAGTTCACGTTCTCGCCGAATATGTAGCTGTCCGGACGCGAGAAGTAGATGTACTCGAACACGCAGCAGGACTGCCGCGCCTCGGGGAACGGGAAGTAGGACGTAATGCCGTTTTCGTTAATCATCACCAGCTCGCCCGGCTCTATGTCGCGCACGTACTCGGCCTCTATGAGGTCGAGCGCGCAGGTCTCGGAGGACAGCACATACGCGCCGTCCAACTTGCCCAGGCAGAGCGGCCTGAACCCGTTCGGGTCCCTGACGCCTATCATCTCCCGCTCGGACATGACGAGCAGGGAGTACGCCCCCTGCACGCTCTTGAGCGCGTCCACCGTCCTGTCCAGCAGGTTGCTCTCCCTGGACAGGGCTATCAGGTGCACTATCAGCTCGCTGTCAATGGTCGTATGGAATATGGAGCCGCGCGCCTCGAGCTCGTCCTTCACCACGCCGTAGTTGGTGAGGTTGCCGTTGTGCGCTATTGCGAGTGAGCCGAGCGCGTAGTTGATGAGCAGGGGCTGCACGTTCTCTATCAGGTGGCTTGCGCCTGTGGTGGAGTAGCGGTTGTGCCCTATGGCGAATTCGCCTTTGAGGCCCTTTATCTTGTCCACGCTGAATATGTCCGAGACCAGGCCGCGCCCCTTCTCTATTTGGAGGACCTTGCCGTCCGAGGCCACGATTCCAGCGCCCTCCTGGCCCCTGTGCTGTAGGGCGTACAGGCCCAGGTATGCAAGGTTTGCCGCCTCCGGATGGCCGTATACGCCGAATACACCGCACTCGTCGTGGAATTTGTCTCGCTCAAACATGCTGTTGTACTCCATAAATATTTGTTACGCGTTCAAAAGACTCGGTATAGCATCCTGCCATGCCTTCTTGAGCTGTGCCGCAGGCTGGTCTATCAGCACGTCGCCGTCCTTCTTGATTATGAGCCTGTCGCCTACTACCTTGCCGAGCACCGTGCACGGGACACCGTGTGAGGCCATTATGCCCTTCAGCTTTTCAATGCTGCCCGCCGCTACCGACACGATTATCCTCGACTGCGTCTCGCCGAAGAGCGCGGCGTCCAGCCTGAAACCGTCCGTCACCTCCACCGTGCAGCCGACCGGGTCGGCCTCGCCCCTGAAGCAGCACTCGGCGAGCGCCACGGCCAGCCCGCCCTCGGAGCAGTCGTGCGCGGACTTGACGATGCCTTCGCCGATTGCCTCAAGCGTTGCCTTCTGTAAGCTCGCCTCGACGTCGAGGTCGAGGTCAGGCGGCATGCCCCGCTCCTGGCTGTGTATCACCTTCAGGTACTCGGAGCCGCCTATCTCGTCCCTGGACTCGCCCAGAAGCACCACGGCGTCGCCCTCGTCCTTGAACCACTGCGTCACGGTCTTGGATGCGTCCTCTATTATGCCGACCATCCCTATAACCGGGGTCGGGTATATGCCTACGCCTTTGGTCTCGTTGTAGAAGCTCACGTTGCCCGAAACAACCGGCGTGCCGAGCTTCTCGCATGCGAGCGATATGCCCTCCACCGCCTGCTGGAACTGCCACATGATGTCCGGCTTCTCGGGGTTGCCGAAGTTCAGGCAGTCGGTTATCGCGAGCGGCCTGCCGCCCGAGCATACTACGTTTCTTGCGGACTCCGCGACCGCGGCCGCCCCGCCTACAAGCGGGTGCAGGAAGCAGTAACGCGAGTTGCAGTCCACCGACATGGCGAGCGCCTTGTTGGTGCCTTTGAGCCGCACCACGCCCGCGTCCGAACCGGGCCTGACCATCGTGTTGGTACGCACCATATGGTCGTACTGGCGGTATACCCAGGTCTTGTCGGCTATAGTAGGGGACGAAAGCAGCTTGACCAGCACCTCGCCCAAGTCCTTGGGTACGGGTATCAGGTCGGCGCTCAGCCTCTGTATCTCGTCCTGGTATGCGGGCCGCGAGTACGGCCTGTTGTATACCGGGGCCTCATCCGCAATCGTCTTCGCGGGTATCTCGGCGACGACTACACCGTCGTCTTTCACGCGGAGCATCCCGTCTCCGGTGACCCGGCCTATGGTCACGGCCTCGAGGTCCCACTTCTTGAATATGTCCTCTACCTCTTTCTCGTTGCCTTCCTTGGCTACGATGAGCATACGCTCCTGCGACTCCGAAAGCATAAGCTCGTACGGTATCATGCCCGTCTCGCGCCTCGGCACGAGCTGTAGCTCCATCTCTATACCCGCGCCGCCGCGCGACGCCATCTCGCACGAAGAAGACGTGAGCCCGGCCGCGCCCATGTCCTGTATGCCCACTATCAGGTCCTTGGACATAAGCTCAAGGCATGCTTCAAGTAATAGCTTCTCGGTGAACGGGTCGCCTACCTGCACGGTGGGCCGCTTCTCCTCGGTGCCTTCCGAGAACTCCTCGGAGGCCATCGTCGCGCCGTGTATGCCGTCCCGGCCTGTCTTGGAGCCGACGTATATCACGGGGTTGCCCACGCCCGCAGCCGTGCCGTAAAATATGCGGTCGGCCTTCGCAATGCCTAACGTGAAGGCGTTTACAAGGTTGTTGCCGTTGTATGTATCGCCGTAGTAGACCTCGCCGCCTATGGTGGGGATACCCATGCAGTTGCCGTAACCCGCGATGCCCGCGACCACGCCGTGCGAGAGGTACCGGTTCTTAGGCACGTCGAGCGGCCCGAACCTAAGCGAGTCCATGTTGGCTATGGGCCGCGCGCCCATCGTAAACACGTCGCGCAAAATCCCGCCCACGCCGGTCGCCGCGCCCTGATACGGCTCTATGAACGACGGGTGGTTGTGGGACTCCATCTTGAATATCGCGGCCTGGCCGTCGCCAATGTCTATGACGCCCGCGTTCTCGCCGGGCCCCTGTATCACCCAGGGGGCCTTGGTCGGGAAGCGTTTCAGGTGCGGGCGGGAGGACTTGTACGAACAGTGTTCGCTCCACATGACGGAGAATATGCCGAGCTCGGTGTACGTCGGCACACGGCCGAGTATACCCTTTATCTTCTCGTATTCCTCCGTAGAAAGGCCGTGCGATGCGACCAGTTCCGGGGTTATATCAGGCTCTTTTTTTGTCTTGGTGTCAGCCATTATTTTTTAAACTCCAAATCTGTATATCCGGGCAGCCTGCACGAGTCCTGGAATATCGCCACGTGCGACATCATGGACGCGAATATATTTTTGCCGTCCGTGTTGCCGAGCACGGCCTCCGCACAGCGTTCCGGGTGCGGCATCAACCCCATCACGTTACGCTCCCTGTTGCATATGCCCGCTATGTTCTCGCAAGAGCCGTTAGGGTTGGACTCCGGGGTCGCCTTCCCGTCCTTGTCGCAGTATCTTAGTATCACCTGGTTCTCTGCGTTCAGCGTCGCGAGCGTATCCGCGTCCGCGAAGTAATTGCCCTCGGCATGCGCTATGGGGAGCTTAAGCACCTGGCCGGTATTGCAGCAGCGGGTGAACGGCGTCTTCTCCGACTCGACCCTGACGTACACATCCTTGCATATGAACTTGAGCGACTCGTTCCGAAGCATTGCGCCCGGCAGGAGCCCCGCTTCGAGCAGTATCTGGAAGCCGTTGCATATGCCTATTACCATCCCGCCGCCCTTTGCGTAGTCCTTGAGCGCCTTCATCACCGGCGAGTAGCTTGCAATCGCTCCGGTACGCAGGTAGTCGCCGTAGGAGAACCCGCCGGGTATTATTATCCCGTCGTACTTGACCCTGAACGACTCCTCCTTGTGCCATATGAAGTCCACATCCTGCCCCATCACGTGCTTCACTACGTGGTAGCAGTCGTGGTCACAGTTGGAGCCGGGAAATACCAGAACACCAAATCTCATAACAACCTCATTGTTTTCCCCATCATTACTCTATATCGAACCGATAGTCCTCGATGACCGTGTTGGCCAGTAGCTTCTCGCACATCTCCTTGAGCTGGGCCTTGGCCTTTTCTTTGTCGGTCTCGTTCAGCTTCACCTCGA
>Ga0334722_10007297_pt1 | contig 10734 bp, 5 predicted proteins | sample C3_bottom_MG_FD_207210 | JGI IMG/M metagenome (GOLD analysis project Ga0334722, IMG submission 207210) | Sediment microbial communities from Yellowstone Lake, YNP, Wyoming, USA - C3_bottom | ecosystem: Environmental > Aquatic > Freshwater > Lake > Sediment | place: USA: Wyoming | collected...
TGTATCACAGTCTTCGTGGAGCTTCGTGAACCGCCGTATACCGAACGGTACGTACGGTGGTGGGAGAGGACGGGGGCTAGCCGCCCCCTCCTACTCGATCGACCTTGGGTTGGCCATGGACCCGCTTTTGGTCGTTGGCCAGCTCGCTGGTTGGGCCGGATCAGAAGTTCTTGGCGAAGGGGAGGTTCTTGCACCGACGATGGAAAAAAAGATGTTGCCTCCGGCTTATAATCCAAAGGAAGTCGAAGACAAATGGTACCGTTTCTGGTTGGAGAAAAATTACTTCCGGGCGGAGGTAGACCCGTCGCGCCAACCCTTTAGCATTGTCATTCCGCCGCCCAATGTCACCGGCGCCCTTCATATGGGGCATGCGCTGGATAACACCCTGCAGGACATCATCATCCGCTGGCGCCGGATGCAAGGGTATGCCACCCTGTGGATGCCGGGGACGGATCACGCCGGGATTGCCACTCAGGTCAAGGTGGAAGAAAGCCTGCGTGAGCAGGGGCTTTCCAAGGAAGATCTTGGCCGGGAGAAATTTGTGGAGAAGGTTTGGGATTGGAAGGCCAAGTACGGCGGCCAGATTCGCCGGCAGCTGGAGAAATTGGGCGCCTCTTGCGATTGGTCCCGGGAGAGGTTCACCCTCGACGAAGGTCTTTCGGCGGCGGTGCGGGAGGTTTTCGTTCGCCTTTACGAGAAAGGCCTCATCTACCGTGGCAAGTATATTATCAACTGGTGCCCAGACTGTCACACGGCCATTTCCGATATCGAGGTCGAACATGAGGAAGAAGACGGCCACCTCTGGTATTTGCGCTACCCGCTCGAGGACGGGTCTGGCTTCATCACCGTGGCCACCACCCGTCCGGAAACCATGCTCGGCGATACGGCGGTAGCCGTGCATCCGGAGGATGAACGCTATCAGTCTTTGATTGGCCGCCGGGTCATTTTACCCCTGGTGGGTCGCCGGATTCCCATTATCGCCGATCCAGCAGTGGACCGGGCTTTTGGTACCGGGGCGGTCAAGGTAACTCCGGCCCATGATCCCAACGACTTTGAGATGGGTCTGCGCCACAACCTGGAGCAGGTGGCGGTCATCGACGACCGGGGGCGAATGACGGCCCAGGCCGGAGCCTACCAGGGCCTGGATCGCTACGAAGCCCGCCGGCAGGTGTTGGCGGACTTGAAAGCACAGGGCCTGCTGGAACGGGAGGAACCTCACCGTCATTCCGTGGGCCACTGTTATCGTTGTGGAACGACTATCGAACCCATGGTTTCGGAACAGTGGTTTGTGAAGATGAAGCCCCTGGCCGAACCGGCTCTTCGCGTGGTTCGGGAAGGGCAGATCAAGTTCATCCCGGAACGCTTTACCAAGGTCTACCTGAACTGGCTCGAGAACATCCGGGATTGGTGCATCTCCAGACAGCTCTGGTGGGGGCACCGGATTCCAGCCTGGTACTGTCAGGACTGCGGCGAGACCATAGTCAGCCGGGAGGAACCCAAGGTTTGTCCGCGCTGCGGTTCGGCGCATTTAGAACAGGATCCCGACGTCTTGGATACCTGGTTTTCTTCTGCCCTCTGGCCTTTCTCCACCATGGGTTGGCCCAAAGAGACGCCGGAGATGAAGTATTTCTTCCCCACCTCCGTCCTGGTAACCGGGTACGATATCATCTTTTTCTGGGTGGCCCGGATGATCTTCACTTCTTTAGAATTTACCGGGCAGATCCCCTTCCATTATGTTCTCATCCACGGCCTGGTCCGGGATGCCCAGGGCCGGAAAATGTCCAAGTCTTTGGGTAACGGGATAGATCCGCTGGATGTTGTCCGGGACTTCGGGGCGGATACCTTACGCTTCATGCTGGTCACCGGTAACACGCCGGGGAATGACCTCCGCTTTTACTGGGAGCGCGTTGAAGGCAGCCGGAACTTTGCCAACAAACTCTGGAACGCTTCCCGCTTTGTATTAATGAATCTGGAGGGGTTTGATCCGGCGGCTGCAACCGGTGAAGAAAAAACGGCGTTTTTCGCCCGTTTAACCCTCATCGACCGCTGGATCCTTTCGCGTTACCAGAGTACCGTGAAAAAGGTGACCGAGCTTCTGGAGGATTTTGATTTGGGCGAAGCTGGGCGCACCCTGTATGATTTTATCTGGAGCGAACTTTGCGACTGGTATATCGAGTTGGTCAAACCGCGTCTATACCGGTCCAGCGCTCCTGGGGCGACGAACGGGGTTGATAAGGAAAGCGGCGGCCTGAACCCCGAGCGGGCCGCTGCTGCAGCGGAGGAAGACCGGCAGATGGCCCAGTTCGTCCTCTGGACGGTCCTTGAAGGGACCCTAAAGTTGTTACATCCCTTTATGCCCTTTATCACCGAGGAGATCTGGCAACACCTACCCCACCACGGCGAGAGCATCATGGTGGCGCCATGGCCCACCGGGGAAGAGGAGCTCATCGATGCCGAAGCGGAAAAGGACGTCGGTCTTTTGATGGAGGTCATTCGTGGCATTCGTAACCTCCGGGCGGAGGTGGGCGTTCCCACCGGAAAGAAGGCGGACGTCGCCCTCTGGGCAGGCGGTGACCGGATCCTGGATCTATTGCGGGGACACGAAACCTTCATCCGACGCTTGGCCGCCGTAGACCAGCTGACCCTGGATCTGGTCCAGGAAACAAAACCAGAGCGGGCTGTTGCCGCTGTGGTCCCGGGCGTGGAGATCTATTTGCCATTGGCTGGGCTCATCGATCTAGAAAAAGAGGTGGGCCGGCTGACCAAAGAACTGGAGACGGCTGAAAAGGATCTGGCTGCCCTTCGCGCCCGTTTGAATAATGCCGGCTTCTTGCAGAAGGCGCCGGCGCAGGTCGTGGAAAAGGAGAAGGAGCGTTTAGGTGGTCTTGAGGAAAAGGCCGAAAAGATCCGCGCTCGCCTGCGCCTCTTGACCGGGAAGTAAAAGGACTGCCCCCACCGTTGAAGGAAGTGACTTTTATCCGGGAAAAAGAGCTGCCTCTATTCGAGGCAGCTCTTTTTCCCCAGAGGCCGGTACGGCCTCAACCCTTTTTTACCTGGTCGTTAATCTCTCTTATTCGCCGGCCGCTCCGGCGAAGAGCGCGGCGATCCGCCGCTGCTGTTGCTCGTCGCGGTAGTTCTGCAGCTGAATGGCTTTCCCCGGGCATTCCGAGGCGCACATGCCGCACCCGTTGCATTTTAGCGGGTCGATCTCCGCTGCTCCCGCTGCGCCGATGACGGGCACCCCGAAAGGACAGACCCGGACACAGGTGAGACAGGCGACGCACTTGCCGGGATCGACCACCGCCACCGGTCCCTCCCGCACGACCTCCGGGCGGGCTAAAAGGCCATAGATACGGGCAGCGGCGGCCAGCCCTTCCTGCCAGGCGGCGGCGAGCCTCTGCTTTGGCCCTTGGGTTCCGGCAAACACAAGACCGGGGATGTCAGTGTCCAGCGGCAAGAGCCGCTTAAAAGCGACGCTGCGGAAAGCCCCGGCCTCGGTTAGCCCAATGTGGAACAACTGAGCGAGCCGTTGGGGCGTGAGACGGCGGGGAGGTTTACCCGTCGCCTCCGTCTTTTTACCGCCGGCGGCCTGATTGGCGGCGGCTAAATTGGTGGCGGCCAGATTGGCGGCTAAATTGGTAGCGCCTAAATTGGCGTCGGTCAGATTGGCGCCGGCGGGGGATCCGGGGAAAGTGCTCTCCGCCTGCGCTTTTGTCCCTTCCTCTGACGCTACAGGGGGCAAGACTGGGGCAGCCGGCACCCCCAAAATGGTGGCGGCGTGGACCAACTTAATTTCTTGCCCACTTCCGAGATGCTTCAAAGTGGTCTGGTAGCTTCCCAGGTGCCCCGACGTTTTGACCAGATCATAACCTAAAAGCAAGGTCACCCTTTTTTCTTTCTCTGCCGCCTGCCAGAGGCTCTGCAGCTGATCTTTTTCTGCCGGTGGCAGGTAAGTGAAATAGGGAGCCAGGGCTTCTTCTGGGGATACTTCATCGACCAAAAAGACTGGATGGTCAAGATTGGCCAGGGTCAACGCGGCGCTTAAGGCCGCTGGGGAAAGCCCCACGATCAAAACGGCCGGTTCAATGGGAGCTGTATATTTAGGCCAAAAGTCGTTATCCCGGACGCGGGCTAAAGAAGCCCGCAATATTTCCTTGGCTTTTTCCAGGGCTGCCCCAGGACTATCGCGGTGGACATAGGCGCATTGTTCGCGGATATTGGCCATTTCCAGGTAACCGGCGTTGATTCCCTCTTCCCGCAAGATCCGGCGGAACAGGTTCCCCTTGGCCCGGGGACTGCAGGCGGCCAGGACGATCCTGGTCAGGCCGGCTTCCCGTATGCTTTTTTGTAATGCCTCTATTCCTTCCGGCGAACAAAGATGCCGGTGGTGCAAAAGGAGGTCGACGCCGGGTAAGGAGGTGGCGTACTGGGCGAGGGCCGGTGTGTCGACCACCCCCGCGATTTCGGTGCCGCAATCGCAGATAAAGACCCCCGTTCGGATTTCTGAACGAGGCGCGGTTTCCGGTTGGTCTTCCCAGGATTTATCCTGGTTGGCTAGCCGCCGCAAAAGCTCAGCTGCCGTTGCGCTGGCGTCCACTGTGGCCTGGGGCATGGTCTGGGGAGCGTTGGCCGTTCCGGCCAGAAAAACCCCGGGCCGGCTGCTTTCATTGGTGGGAAGCCCGAGAGCCGTCTCCGCCTTTTTCAAGCGGCCGTCCGCTCTTAGATCGAGGCCAAAGAGCCGGGCCAGCTCCAGCGTTTTTTCGCCCGGGACGAGATCGGTGGCCAGGACCAGGAGGTCGAATTCTTCCTTTTTCTCCTGGCCTGCTTGATTACGGTAACTCAGAATTACCCGCCCGTCTTCGGCCGGAAGGACGGTGGGTGGGGAGGCAACTGGCTCGTAGGTCAAGTGGGGCTGGTTGGCTAAGGTCGCCTTCAGCTCATTGGCCGGAGCGGGGTTCAACGTGGCGGTCTCTTCTTCCTGCTGGCCAGCGCCTTCCTGGTAAAAGATAGTAACCTGGAGGTGGGGCAAAACCTTCAGGAGGCTCCTGATCTCACCCAAGGTGACCAGGGCCGGAATGGGGGAGCGAGACAGGATGGCTGGAGCTGCCGAACCGGGCCAAAGAAAGGCGATCCGCTGCAAGGGGTTTTTGGTCGCCGGGTGAACCGGGATGCCCTTGAAAGGCCCCTTCTCGCTCAAAAGGCGCTCCATTTCGAAAGAGGTGATGACTCCTGGATGCTGCTGATAGCCGAAAGAGGATAGATAAGCGCTGGGAAGGCTATCAAGGCCGGTAGCCAGGACAACCCAGCTGGCCTTCAGGCGGAGAGATTCCGCTTGCGAGGAGAGATCGATGGCTGCGGTGAAGCAGGCTTCTACGCAGCGACCGCACCTGGTACAGGCTTCCGGGTCGATGAGAAAAGCATTGGGAACAGAACCATAAACGGGTTTGTAGATGGCCCGGCGCAGGGTGAGACCGAAATTTACCGGGTCGGGTACTTGAACGGGGCAACTGGCGACGCAGGTGCCACAGGCCAGACACTTGCTGGCATCAACGTAGCGCGGCTTTTGCAGGAGATCGAGGGTGAAGGAGCCAGCCTTTCCGGAGACTTGCTGGATTTCGGTATTGGTCAGGATGGTCACCCTTTTTTCTTCGGCCAGGGGCAGGAGTTTGTTCCAGGTCATGCACATGCTGCAGGTGTCGCTGGGATAGCCCTTATCTAAGCGCAGGGCGGTTCCGCCGAGGGTCGGGCTTTTTTCGACCAGGGCCACCCGTAAACCGGCCTGGATGAGGTCGAAGGCCACCTGACCGCCGGCCAAGCCGCCTCCGACGATGGCCACATCAACGTGGAGCTCCTTCTTTAGCTCGGGCGAAATCCTTAGTGAAATTTCGGCCCGGTTAGAGTTTGTTATCATGGTAACGCAGCCCTCACTTACACCGATTTTTTGCCGCCAAAAGCCTGGCTAATATTTACACATTTCCCAACTATTATAATAGCAGAGGCGTAATAGAAAAACAATATCGGCTCGAATGTTCTAAAAGAAACAATCTTTCTCCTTTTGGGGCAATTGCGAAGAGGGGAGGGGCTTGAGGGAAAAGTGTGGGCATGTTAAGATGACGATTGAGCGCGTTCAACCATTTTTTACGTATGGAGGTTGACGATGGACACGCAGGAGATCATGCAAATGGCCTTGGATTTGGTCGGGATGACGGAGATCCCGGCGGACAGCGCCATTTATCTTCCCGGTAGTGGGATCAAGAAGGTCCTTTTTGCCATTGATATCGGTGTACCCGAACTTCTCCTGGCCAAAGAGTTGGGGTGCGATCTAGTCATTGCCCATCACCCGCAGGCAGCTGTGCTCAGTTTTCCGGAGATCTTGGACCGGCACGTGGACTTGATGGTGAAGAACGGCGTCCCACCGGCGGCGGCGCAAAAGGCCATTGCCGCCCTTAAGGAATCCAGTGAATTCCGCTATCAGGCGGGCAATTACGAGCACGTCACCGGGGTGGCACGGCTTTTAGGGCTACCTTTTATGAACATCCACAATCCCCTGGACGAGCTGGGCCGCCGGATCATGCAGGAGGCGGTGGACCAGGCGGGGGAGGAGGCCAGTGTGGCGGAGGTCGTGGCGGCTTTGGAGAAGATTCCCGAGTTGGCGCAGGCCCCCACCCGGATCAAGGTTGCGGTAGGACGGCCGGAAAACAGGGCCGGACGTGTCGTGGTGGCGCACGGTGCCGGCACCAACGGTGGGTACGAAGTGGCCAAGACCTATTTCGAATACGGTATCGGTACGGTGGTTTATATCCATCTGGACTACGCTCAGGCCGTGCGGTTGCGGGCAGAAGGAAAAGGGAATCTCATCGTCACCGGGCATATCGCCAGCGACATGATCGGGATCAATCCCTTTTTACGGAAGCTGAGGGAGGCTGGCCTGGAAGTCGTTCAAATCGGGAAACCCTGAAAAGTGTTGAAAATGGAAGAGACCAATTCCGTTTTAAAGAAGAATATCCGCACCAACAACCTCCAGGGCATCTTCTCTTCGTTAGCCCAGAATATGGTGGGGCCTTTCACCGGGATTTATGCCATCAAGCTCGGCGCCTCCAACATGCAGGTGGCCATGCTTTCCTCGCTGCCGGCTCTATTGGCCCTTTTCGGCATGCTCCCGGGGGCGTTACTGGTGGACCGCCGCCGGGAAAAAAAGCTGGTTACGGCCCTCCTTTTTTTGTGGACCCGCTCCTTTTATCTTTTAATGGCCGCGGTGCCCTTTTTCCCGGCGTCTTACCGTCCAGCCCTGCTCGTTACGGCCGTGGCCTTGATGAATTTACCGGGATCCATCGCCGGCGTGGCCTGGCAATCGATGATGGCGGGGGTAATTCCGGAAAGCCAGCGCGGGCGGGCTTTTGCCCAGCGCAACCAGTACATGGTAGTGGCCGGGACTCTGGCCACCCTGACCACCGGCCGGATGCTGGATCTGATCGGGGCGCCCACCGGCTACCAAATTTTCTTCACCCTGGCTTTTGTCCTGGCCCTGGGGGAAGTGGCCTTCCTCCTGGAGCTGCGGGAAGGGGTAGCCGCCGCTCCGGAAAGGGAGATGGACCCAGGGGAGCGGCCAGGGAAACGGGGCGACTGGCGCGGCCAACCTTTTCCGGGCCGCGGACTCCGGCGTCCCGTACCCACTTCCGGCGAGACGACGCCCCTTTGGCGCCGGCTTTTTTCCAGTTTGTCCTGGGAGAGAGGAAGACAGAATCTGGCCGCCTGGTGGTGGCGGCAGGGCCAGATCATGCGGGAAAAACCCTACCGGGATTTTCTGGGCAGAGGAAGACAGAATCTGGCCGCCTGGTGGGGCCGGCAGAGTCAGATCATGCGGGAAAAACCCTACCGGGATTTTCTGGGCAGTACCCTCCTCCTTTATTTCGGCTGGCAAATGGGCTGGCCCCTTTTCCTGAAATACCAGGTTACTCACCTGGGGGCCAATAACAGTTGGATGAGCTATTTTAACCTGGTCAGTTCCGTTGTTTCCTTTTTTGCCTATCCCTTCTGGGGACGTTTTTCCGACCGCCGGGGCCCCCGTACGGCCCTCATCTATGCCAGCGCCGGCCTGGGGTTGGTTCCCATCTTTTTTTCGTTATCCACCACCCTTTCGGCCGTCCTGCTCATAAATGTCTATACGGGTGTGGTCGCTTCCGGTCTCAACCTGCTCCTTTTTAACGGGTTACTGGAGGTGTCGCCGGTGGAGGGACGCACCACCTCCATTGCCTTTTATAACACCCTGGTCAACCTTTCGGCCACCGTCGCCCCGGTAGTGGCCATGAGCCTCTATCAGAGCGTCGGTGTTCAGCGGGCCCTGTATGTGGCCGCCGCTTTCCGCTTCTTGGGCGCTCTGGCCATTTATCTGAAAAATAACGGCAACAGGACCCGGCGTCAAGCTGTCTGAGAGTTGGGTGGCCTGCTCCAGACGCCGGGCACCGGAGAACGAAAAATAAGTGGGGTTGAGGAATGAACTGGTGGCAGGAACGGCTCAAAATCAAAAAATGGCTCAATGGACGGAGTTTTGAAAGGCAAAAAGGAGACAGGGCGCCGACTTTAATCCTGTTTTATTCGCCGAAATGTCATGGTTGTCTTTTTACTGCCTTTCCCCTTTTACTCGAACTTTACCGGCAGGTCGACCCAGATAAGTTGCGCTTTTTGGCCATCCAGATCCATGAGGTACCGGACCAATTTTTTAACGAACGTTTCGATTTGACCCGGGTGGAATTCCCGGTGGGGTTGGATGACGAGCTCCAGACCTATCGCCTTTTTGATTGCAGTGGCACTCCCCACTGGTTTTTGGTGGATGCCGAAGGCCGAATTCTTCACAGCATCTTCGGTTCTGATCGGGGCAGTTTAGCTAAGCTGTCTTATGCCCTGATGGAGGTTCTGGGGATTCCGGTTGAACTGGAATGAGGGCAAGGATGGTTCCGTTCTATTGTTCTCTCTATCTACACGGCGCAAAGTCCAAAGGCAGATCGTTGGGGTGCTGAAGTATTTGAGGGGTGGGGCCGGCGTTTTTTCCCGAATTTCCTTGCCCAGAGACAAAATTTAATGTACAATAAAGAAAACCGCATAATCCCGCGCTCAAGAACGCTGAATTCCGATCCTGGAAACGGGGGAACCAATTTGTTGGGGTGAATCCCGGAGAAACCGGGTAGGGTCACTCGGCGACCCGAATCCGTCAGCTAACCTCGTAAGCGTGGCCAGAGGGAGGGTGGGTTTTATTTTGGTCCGCAGCTGAAGCGGCTGTTCCGTATTTTGCTCACGCTACCAGCAGTCATGTCGCGGGGCGTTGAGCGTGATTGGACAGCTTGAGGCTCAGGCGATAAGACCCAGGGGCATCCTCCCCCTGGGTCTGTTTGTGTCTTTGGACCCGGTTTGTTTTTCGGGGCGCGGGAGAACCTAAGGAAGAAAAAATGAGGAGGTGCCAGGAATGGAAGGAAGAGATCTGGCGCAGGAGGTCCGCCGGCCGAAAAAGAACCAGGTGGAGGGCGAACGGGTCAGTGGCCCGGATCGTAACGGCGAAAAAGGCCTACCCCGTTTTGCCGTTCTGGGGGCGGGGCACGGTGGCGTGGCCATGGCTGCCGACCTGTCGCTGCGGGGTTTTCCGGTGACCCTTTATAACCGCACCCAGGAGAGGATCGATCCCATCATTGCCCGCGGCGGCATTGAGGTGGACGGCGAAGTGAAGGGCTTTGCGCGCCTGGATCGGGTGACGTCCCATATGGACGAGGTCTTGGACGAAGCCGACGTGATCATGGTGGTAGTTCCGGCTTTTGCTCACGAGTGGATGGCTCGGGAATGTGCGCCCCACGTCCAGGACGGGCAAATCTTGCTCCTTAATCCCGGGCGGACAGGGGGTGCCCTGGTTTTTGATAATATCTTTCACCAAAAGCGGGTGCGAGCTGATGTCATCATCGCCGAGGCCGAAACGCTGCTTTTTGCCAGCCGAAATGTTGGGCCCGGCCAATCCAAAATCTTCCGGATTAAAAATGCCGTGCCGGTAGCCGCCCTGCCGGCCACCCGGACCAGGGAAGCCTTACAGAAGATCAACCTTGCCTATCCCCAGTTCATCCCGGCGGCCAACGTCCTCAAGACCAGCCTGGACAACATGGGGGCCATCTTTCACCCGGCCATCACCATCTTGAATACCGGTTGGATCGAGGCCCGGATGGGGGAGTTCGAATATTACCTGGAAGGCGTGACCCCGGCGGTGGCCAAGGTTTTAGAAGCCATTGATGCCGAACGTCTGGCCGTGGCGCGGGCTCTGGAAGTCAGGGCGATTTCGGCCCGGGAATGGCTGGAAATGGCTTATGGAGCGGTGGGCGATACCTTGCACGAGGCCATGCACAATAACGATGGCTACAGCGGTATTAAAGCCCCGCCGAACATGAAGACCAGGTATTTGTCGGAGGACGTTCCGGCCAGCCTGGTCCCCATCGCCTCCCTGGGGGACTACCTGGGCGTTCCCACGTTTACCATCAAAACCATCATCCATCTGGCCTCGCTCATTCACGGCGTTGACTATTGGAAAATCGGGCGGACGGTGCGAACTTTGGGCCTGGAGGGATTAACGGTTCCTCAGATCAAAAAACTGGTGGAAGAGGGGCGACAAGCCGTTCCCAATCAGGGCGAGCCTCCGGGACGGTAGGGCTAGGGATTCAGAATGGCAGTGGGTCCTGCACTAGCCCAAGCTTCTTCGTAGGG
>Ga0334722_10007298_pt1 | contig 10734 bp, 10 predicted proteins | sample C3_bottom_MG_FD_207210 | JGI IMG/M metagenome (GOLD analysis project Ga0334722, IMG submission 207210) | Sediment microbial communities from Yellowstone Lake, YNP, Wyoming, USA - C3_bottom | ecosystem: Environmental > Aquatic > Freshwater > Lake > Sediment | place: USA: Wyoming | collected...
GGGGCGGGCGATCGGATCACAGGGCCGGACGAGTTCCGCGACGGCCTGCGCGGTCCGGCGTTCTACTCGTACGGAAGCCTCGCCTACCTGAAGCCAGACCTGCAGTGGGCGGTCATCCACAAGGGCATGATCGAGGAGATCGGCACCGGGGTGCTCCGGGACCTGTTCGCCCGCCTGTCCCCGGTCTTCGCCAACGAGGTGTTCGTCATCCTCGCGGCGCGCCCGGGGCTCGATCCGGTTGACCCGGCGTCGCCGCACCTCGCGGCGCTCATCGGCAGGCTCGCGGCCCGGCCCCCCGCCGCCGTGCCGGACGCGCCTCGAGTGTCGGACGGCGAGGACGGCGGCAGCGGCCGGCCGGACGTGGCGCACGCGGACCTCATCCGGCGGGGCATCCTGTCATCGGTCTTTCAGTCCGACCAGGAGATGATCACGGCGACCGTCCGCGAGACGACCCAGCGAAGCTACGTGGGCGACGGCGTCGTGCTGTGCCGAGTGCTTGGCAAGTATCTGATGTACGTCGCGGGGATCGACACCGGCATCTCGCCGCACCTCATCATGGACGGCTACTGGGAAATCTGGAACACCGTCGCGATGAGGAACGTCCTGCGCGCCGGGATGCACTGCATCGACGTCGGCGCCAACCACGGTTACTACTCCCTGATCATGGCCGACCTGGCCGGCCCCGGCGGGCGCGTCCTGGCCGTGGAGCCGCACCCCGGGACGGCAGCCCTCCTGACACGGACGCGTGACGTCAACGGCTTCACCACCCGGATCCAGATCGTCCAGAAGGCTGCGGCGGGCGACAACGGGCGCCAGGTGCCGTTGTTCGTGCTCAAGGACCTCCCGTACACCAACGCCACGCTCAGGGACGACCTGCTCAAGGGCCGGGGCGAGGCCGCGGCGCAGGTCGAGACGGCCACGCTGGATGCGCTGACGGCCCGCTGGCCCCGCGTGGACCTCGTGAAGATCGATGCGGAAGGGGCGGAGGAGGACATCTGGCGAGGCATGCAGGGATGCATCGAACGCAACCCGTCCCTGATCATCATCATGGAGTTCATGCTGAACCGGTACGCCGACGGCCGGGCGTTCCTGGAAGAAATCGCCCGGCTCTACCCGGTGCGCCAGATCGGCGTCGACGGCCGCGTGGTCGATCTCGACGTCGAGCGCTACCTGGCCGAGGCCCCCCTCGACGACGTGATGCTGTTCCTCCAGCGGCCGCAGGCCTGACGATGGGATCGGGGTTGCCGTCCTCGCGCGATCGCCTGGACCGGCTGGCGGCGCTGCCGTCGTCGTTGCCGCACGATCAGAAGATCTGTGACGCGACGGACTGGCGGGATCCCCGCCTCGACGTCGTCATCCGCGAGTTCCTGCACCTGGAGCCGAACCCCAACTGCCGCCAGTGGGAATACGCGATGACGTTCTCCCTGCTGGCGGCCCACGGGTGTTTCGGGGACGGCCGGCGAGGCATCGCGTACGGCGCCGGACGCGAGCCGCTGACGTACGCCATCCCGGCGCTGGTGGACCGCCTGGCGGTCACCGACATCTACAGTGCCGGCACGGACTGGGATACGGCGCGGACCGGGTCGCCACGAAACTTCATCCTGGAGGTCGATGCCCCGCAGTTCGATCGGTCGCGCCTCGATGTGCTCTCGATGGACATGCGGCGCGTGGCGTTCGCCGACGAGTCGTTCGACTTCGCCTACTCGGTCAGCGTGTTCGAGCACATCGGTGACGAGCCGGACTTCGTGGAGCACCTGCGGGAGGCCCGGCGCGTCCTCAGGGACGGCGGCGTGTACGTCATGACGACCGAACTCCGCCTCCACCCGGACAGCTTCCCCGTGACGGGCAACTACGCCTTCGGCTTCGCGCAGCTGATGCGGGTGGTCCAGGCCTCCGGGTTCTCCTGCCAGGGGGTAATGGACGCCTCGCTGGCGCCGATCGCGCTGAACAAGCCCCGGGTGTCGCCGGCGATACTGCGCCACGATCCCGCGCGCCAGGCCGATCTCGAGCCGTTCATCGTGCGGCAGGCCGGCGGGGTGATGTCCGTGCCGTGCGTCCTGGTGCTGACGCGGCGCACCGGCACGCCCGCCGCGGCGTGCGAACTGCGCGGCTTCGGCGACAGCCGGGCATTCGCGGAGACGTGGCGGTGGCGGGAAAGCGTCGCGTATTTCCGGGAATGGGTCTCGCTCAACCCGTACGGCGCCTTCCTGAGCCGTCAGATTCCGTGCTCGTCCCTCTACCCGCGCGAGGAGGAACATCCGCCGTCAGGCCCGCGCGCCTGCTTCTCGACGAGCTACCTGCATTACGGCGACGCGGAGATGGAAACCCGCATCACCCTGATGGCCGAGTCTCTTTCGCCGAGCGCCGAGATCTCCATTCGCGTCAACGAGTGGTCCCTGCAGGACATCAGCCGCATCGTCACGGTCGCCGAACGCGTGGTGGTGCTGGGCGAATCGCACCGGCGGGTGTGCCAGGCGACGCTCCGCTTCACCGCAAAAGCCGAGCACGCATATGCCGTCGTCGGGTTGTTCCTGAACGGCCGGGAGACGCTGTCACTGGTCGAGACAATCGTCCGTAACCGGCCGGAGGCGTGAGTCTCCGGCGCGACGTTCACTCGCCCAGCGCCGCCCCGAGTTCGTAAATCCCGACCGTCCGCCGGGCGGCTTCCGTCCACGAGTAGCTCGCCGCCGTGCGCGGGCCGTCCGCGCGCAGCCGGTCGCGAAGGGCTGCATCCTCCAGCGTCCTGAGGATGGCGTCGGCCAGCCGCTCAGGATCGTGCGCGTCGACCAGCACGGCCGCGTCGCCCAGCATCTCGCGATGCGCCGGCAGGTCGGAGGCGACCACCGGCGTACCGCAGGCCATCGCCTCGAGGGGCGGCAGGCCGAATCCCTCCAGCAGCGACGGGAAGGCGAGGCACTCGGCCCCGCGGTAGACGGCGGGTAGCGCCGCGCGCGGGACGTAGCCGGGAAACACCACGTCGGGACCCAGGAGTGCGGCGTGCTCTTCGATCTCCCGGCGCCCCCAGAATTCGATCTTCCCTGCCACGACCAGCCGATGAGGGATCCGGTGCCGGGTCCGCAGCAGCCGGTAGGCGGCCAGCAGCGCGGGCAGGTTCTTGCGCGGTTCGATGCGGCCCAGGTAGAGGACGTAACGTTCCGGGAATCCCGCCGGAAGCGGCACCGATCCATCCGCCGGGGCCGGAAAGAACTGCGCATCGATCCCGGGATGCACGACCTTCACGCGCGCGGGATCCACGTGAAACACGTCGAGGATGTCGCGCCGCGTGGCCTCCGACACCGCGATCAGCAGCCTCGACCCGCGAACGGCCCGCGAGAGCAGCAGCTTGATGCGGGCGGAAATCTGCCAGGGCAGGTGGTCGGGCGCGATGAACGGGCCGAGGTCGTGGATGGTGGCCACCATGGGCCGCCCGGTCAGCAGGGGCGGGACGAAACACGCGTGCACGAGATCGTCGTGGCCGCGAGCGACGCGCCACGCGAGGCCGACCGACTGCCGGAGCCACGGCGACTGCTCGCAGACGCCCCGGACGCTGAAGCGCCCGTCACCGCCGACCACCGCGCGGACGGCGTCCGGGCGGGCACAATAGACGGTAAATGCGTGGGACGTGTCACAGGCCGCCAGCCCCTGGAGGAGCCCGCGCTCGTAGGTTTCGAGGCCGCCGGTGTCGAGGCCGAGCCGGTCGGCAATGATGCCGATGTTCACGCGGGATCCGCCAATCTCGGCATCGCGGCGTTGAGGAATCGCGCGGCGAGCACCGGGGGCCGGCCGCGCAGGGAACCGGACGGCATTCTCCGATGCCGGGGAGCGGTTGTCAAACAACGGGTTGACGTTCAGACTGGTCTACGACTAGTCTATTTATATGCCTGCCAGCCGGACTGTCGGGGCCTACGAAGCCAAAACCACGCTGCCGGCGCTGCTGGAACTGGCCGCCCAGGGCCACGACGTCATCATCACGAAGCACGATCGCCCGGTCGCCCGGCTGGTGTCCTTCTCCGAGCCGGTGGCCCCGCGGGAAGTCTTCGCGCGCCTGCGCGCGCTGCGCTCCCGGCTGACGCTCGGGAAGGGCGAAACGGCAAAGGACCTGATCGCGGCCGGCCGGCGGATCTGAGATGAAAGCGCTCGTCCTCGACGGTTCGACGGCACTCGGGTTCCTGATGTCCGATGAGCAGGCCCCGCGGGCGATGGCCGCGCTCGATGCCCTCGAACGCGGCGCGCCGACGTTCGTGCCGGCGCACTGGCCCCTAGAAGTGGCCAACGGCCTGCTGATGGCGGAACGCCGGAAGCGGGCGTCGCAGGCGGATGTGTCGGAAGCCCTTGACGTCGTCCTCTCGCTGCCCATCGAGATCGACCGGGACACCGCCCGCCACGTCGCGGGCGCGACGGCCGGCCTCGCGCGACAATACGGGCTCACGATCTACGATGCGGCGTACCTGGAATTGGCGATGCGCCGCGGTGCCACGCTCGCGACCAGCGATGTCCAGCTCGCCAGGGCCGCGAAGAAGGCCGGCGTCGTCCTGCTCTAGCATCAGACGTCCACTTCCCGCCGAAACAGCAGGTCGTTCTCGAGAGGCCGCGCTCAGGCAGTTCGTGCGGCTCGCGCGGACGCCGCGGCGCGATTGTGTGCGCCAATGTGCCACGGCCCTGTGCAGATGTGACATCCGCGCCGTGCGGTGCGGCGGAGGCCTTGCGCCCGTAGAGCCCGTCTGACGTCCCAAGGGTGGGCTTCTGTCGTCCTGTGTCATGCGAAACCGTCATGCCCAGAACCTTGTCTGGAAGACGGCCCGAATCTAGCATAGGTAGTTACCGATGACACCCAGACACTCGGCCTGCGTCGGCGCCGTGTTGCTCCTGGTGGCGGCCTGCGGGGCGCCGGTCGCGCGTGCCGACCAGAAGAAAGCCGAACTCCGCGTCACCGCAACCGTCGTTCGGAGTTGCTCGGTCGATTCCGTCCCGGCGGCCTCCCGCCTGGAGGCGATCGTGCCCGGGTCCCGTCTCGTTTCCTGCGTCCGGGGCACGTTCCCGGAGCCCCGCGTGACGCTCGCAGAAACGGCCGCTCCCTCATCCGTTCCCGGCGAAGTCGATCCCTCAGGCACCCGGCCGGGCCAGGCGGCCTCCGCCACGCCTTCGCGGCTGTTGACGATCAACTTCTGAGGGCCGCGACGCGTTGGTCTCCCGCAGCCCGCGTCAGTCCCCGGCTAGAAATACACCGTCGCCAGCACCGTGTCGGCATAGCTGCCTGCGACGACGTCCTGGCCCGCCGGGACAATGCCATAGACGACGAAGCTGCGTGGGTTGCCGTTCGGTGCGGCCGCCGGCGTCAACCGGCTCGTGTCGGCGTTGCCCCACACCTGCGTCCGGCCCGTGTCCTTGAAGATCTCGTACGTCAGGTACGCCGGCCCGGCAGCGTTGTACATCCGCCGCACATTCCCGATGGCATTGGCCCCCAGGTCCAGACCGATCGGTGCCACGGTACCGGGAAGACAGGTAATCGTCACCGCGCCAACCGCGAGCAGGGGCGCCGTCGCATGCGTCACGACCGGTTCGTATGCGCCAAACGCCAGCGGGCTCGTCTCCACCGTGCAGATGGCGATGACGTAGGCTGTGGAGGTAAAGTCGCCGCTCGCGCGGATCGTCTGCGCCCGGGTGGGGGTGGGCGGAGCCGCGAGCAGCCCGAGCGCCGCGGCCGCCGCCGTGACCAGGACCCGACCGGTATGGTGCCGCCACGTGTTCATCAACTGACAATCATAGGAGCGTCTGCGGCGGCAGGGTGTTCAGTCCGGCACAGTCCCACCGACGGGGGCCGTGCGAACATGCGGAACGTGAACCCTGTTCGTCAGTCGACTCGCCTGTGGGTCCCGATCCTGATGGTGCTTGGCCTGGTCTGCCTGCGCGTCAGCCCCGCCTGCGCGTGCACCGTCTCGACGGTCGGGGTCTCGTTTGGCAACTACAACCCGCTGAACACTGCCGCGACCGACGCGACGGGGTCGATTACGATCAGTTGCCCGCTGGAGGACGTCCGCGTCGAGGTGCAGATGAGCCAGGGCTCAGCCGGCTCGTTCTTCCCCCGGCAGATGTCCAACGGCGGGTTTACGCTCGACTACAACCTCTACATCGACGCCAACCGGAAGTCGATCTGGGGCGACGGAACCGGCAAGACCCAGACCCTCAGCAAGCAACGGATCAACCGGACGTCCGTGACGTGGACGGTCTACGGCCGGATCCCGGCCCTGCAAATGCCGACCGATGGCATGTACAGCGACACCGTGAGCGTCACGGTCTGGTACTGAGACGCCCGCGCACCAGGATCGTCCCGAGCTTGATCACGCTCGCCTGCGACTCGGGAATCACCATCGTGAACTCGCCACCCGCGTCGCCGAACTCCACCACGGCGCGATACCGGCCCGGCGGAACGTTCTCGAGGTAGAACTCGCCGCCGCGGCCGATCGGGGATTCCACCTCGCGCCCCGCGAGGAAGACCGCGAGGCGGCCGTTGGCGGGCACCACCGTACGGCCCTCGATCTCCATCTGCAGCACGCCGACAATCGCCGTCAACCGCTCCGCGAGAAATGTGACGACGGCCCCGCCCTGGTAGGGTGGAGCCACTCGCCGGCTGGTGGAGGCCAGGCTGTAGTTGAGCGGCACGTCCTGGTCGCGGATGCCGAGTTCGTTGCCGTAGTACGGCAGCAGGTTCGGCACGAGCAGGTTGCCCCGGGCGTCGGTCTTGCCGACCGTCTGGTTGCTCGCGTATCCCGTCACGCCCTTGATCCCGGGCACGCGAATCAGCGCAAAGCTGTCCTGCACGGTTCTCGTCAGGAAGACGCCGCCGCCGATGGCCACGATGCCGCCGGAGACACCGACGTCGGTTCGGCGCGAGTTTCCAAGTCCGGTCTGGTCGAGCGTGTACCGGCCGAAGCTGGTCTGGTATTCGATTGAGCCGCCGGACAATCCGCCAAGCGCCGTCGCCAGGCGTACGCGGTAGCCCAGACCTTCGCCGACCGGCAGCGAGCGCTGCACTTCGAGCCGGGGACTGATGCCGGCTGCGCTGGCATCGACGGAAACCAAACCAGACGTCCGATTGCCCAGCGAGATGCTGGCGCCCGCCATCACACTTCTGGTCAAGCCGCCGGAGTCGCGGCCGTACGTGGCGGAGACGAAGAGGGACAGCCGCCGGCTCAACTGGGACTGCAGGCGGAGCGTGGTGCGATGGAGCCAGGCCCCGGAGGCGGCCCCCGGGGCGGTCACGGCCCCGGCGGCCTGCGGACTGGATCGTCGAACGGTCTCCTGGATCGACACACCGACCCGGCGGCTGATGCGCACGCTGCCCGAGAGATCCACCTGCATCCGCGGCTGCCCGCCGGTCTCGCTGGCGCCGATGACGGCGTACGCCGGGTCGAACGAGCGGACAGCCGCGCTGGCGGCGAACACGCGGCCGAAGTAGCTGTACGCCGCCGACCATGCCGCGCCCGTCCGCCCGTCGTGCCGCGACACGCCGACGGCCAGTTCGATTTCGCCGGCCTGCCAAAGGCGCGCATTGAGCGTGGGGCCTCCGCTGAGCAATGACCGGCTCGCCTCCAGGCGGCCGCCCACGGTGATGCCGCCGGTGACGCCGATGCGGTGACTCGCCAGCAAGGCGGGCTCCAGGTAGCCCACCCAGCCGGTTCCTCCGCTGCTGCGCATCCACCCGGCCGTGTAGCTGTATTCCTGCAGCCCGGCTGCCAGGACCGCGTTGGTCAGGTAGTACGACGACTGGTAGTCCCGTTCCCGTCCGAACGCGTCGCGGATCACGTAGCGCGTCTCGCCGCGTCCGCTGGGTGCGGCGAGGTTGTCGAGGCGAAACGGGCCGGGCGGCAGGTCCTGCCGGCTGACGAACTGCCCGTTGACGTAGATGTCCACGGTGGATGCCGTGTCGAGTGCACCGGTGAATCCCAGTGTCGGATGCCTCACGAAGTAGGGGTCAAGCCCGTAGTCCCGCGCCACGGTGACGCCTCCGACCACGCCGCCGCCGCCGAGGACGCCGGTCGCGGCTATCGCGTCGCCGATGGTCCACCGCGTCAGGCGGGCCCGGTCGTCGATCGTCAGGCGGCTGAATCCGCGGGTCCAGGCGCCATCGGCGCGGCGCGAGACCGTCGAGGACAGCGCCATGCCGGCGATTTGGATCCCCGCTTCGCCGGAGGCGTCTACGCCGAGGCCGCTGTGATAGTTGAGGGCGTAGTTGAAGAACGCACTGGTGCTGCGCGCGTACACGACGCCGGCCGGCCGCGTGACGTCGACCGCCACCGTTGTCGAGCCGAAGGCGTCCGGGGAGGCCTTGACGCGCAGTTCGAGCGCGGGTTCGTCGAATTCAAAGGTGATCGCCGGGGCGAGCGATCGGAGCGACACCAGCGTCCGATTGGTATCGGTCAGCCGCAGCCCGGCCAGGCCCTTGAGGCCGGCGCCCTCGAGCGCCCCCACCTCGGCCCACAGGTCCTTCCCGTCGACGAGGACGAAGATGTCGCCGTTCTCGACGCCGTTGACCTTTAGAGTCAGGATCGCCCGCTGGCGCTCCTGCCCGGCGGCGCCCGACGGGACGACGGCGACAACACTGACGGTGAAGCACGCGGCCGCCGCGAGCGCAAGCGCGCGGACGCCGCGCCGCGTGGCGTGCCCGGTCATCGGCCTAGCGGGTGGGCCCGCAGGCGCCGGCGGGCGTCTCGAGGCGCTCCGTGATGACGGACTGCCCGACCTGCACGTCAACCAGAAAGCGGCGCACCCGCTCGCAGCCGATGCGCGGCGGGTCGAAGGTGTACACGCGCGTGCTGCCGGCCAGGATGTACCACGACGGCAGTTCGGCATCCGTGATCACGACGCCGTCGCCGCCGAGCGCCCGCACCCGGACGCGGTCGGGAATGAAGTGGACGTTCCCGCTGTTCCTGACGGTAAAGGCATAACCGGCCGCCACCCGGCCGACCGCCTCGATGCCGGCCGTGGACGCGAGCACCGCAGGCTGCAGGAACACAGGCACGCCCATGCGGGTGAGCACGCGGACGCTGCCCGGCGCGTTCTTCGTTTTCGGCGGCGGCAGCTCCTCGACGAAGATGCGATAGCTCTTCTCGATTGACCCGAACGACACCGTCGTGCCGACGCGGATGCGCCGCTCCTGTTTCGGTTCCAGCGTGAACAGCGCGGGGAAGAAGACGATGTCGTCGGTGGGCTTCAACTCCATCTCGCCGGCCGCGGTCTGCTTCCAGACGAACCCGGTGACCTGAAAGCGCAACGGCTCGTCGCTCTCGTTCCGCAGGGTCAGCAGGGCACTGGACGATTTCGCTGAAAGCAGAATCCGCGTCGGGTTGATCGAGTAGGTCGCCGCCACGAGTTCGTCAGCCTGGCCAAGTGCCAGGCCGACGAATGCGAGCGCGGCGACCCACGAAGAACGGCTTCGCAGCATGAGCATCTTCAGTAGTTCACAGTCGCGGTAACCGTGTCGGCGTAGTCACCGGCGGGCACGTCCTGCGCGGCTGCGATGCGGCCGTATACCGTGAACACGCGCGCAGTCTTGCTGGGCGCCGCGACAGGCGAAAGCCAGGACCCTGCCGCATTCCCCCAGACCGTCGTCCGGCCCGATTCCGAATAGAGCTCGTAGCTCAGGAAGTCCGTTGTTCCGAGGTTCATTCGACGGTTCAACAGGAAGTTCAGGCCAGGATCGAGGCCGATGGTGGTGGCCGCCCCCTTCGTGCACGTGATCGTCACCGAGCCTGTGGCGTCAAGCGGCGTCGTGAGCAGCACGTCGTACGCGCCAAAGGCGACAGGCGTGGTCGTGATGGTGCAGTTCGAGTTCACCGTCGAGCTGACGAGCAGATCCGCCGTCTTCGACCCAACCGCCGTGATCGACGACTGGCCGGCCAGCATGACCGCGGCGACCGTCATCACGGCAACCGAAGCGGTTCTGAGTAGCGTAGTAGTCCTTGTCATTTGCATACTCCTCACTTACCCGATGCGTGTTTCGTCGAAGGTGGACCCCTGTCGGCGGCAAACCGCCGCACGACGGTGCGGCCGTTCGGCCGCATATCAGGCTCCGTAATCACATACCGCCCTTGACACTCGGCCATGTCACCCTCCTCTTGGTGGACTCAGTTGTCTGCAACATGACGACCGGCTCGACTCTTCGCCCCCGTGGAGCTGTAGTCGGATATCTGCATGATAGGCGGCGCCGCAAAGCCTGTCTGTGCCCTTGTGCACAGACAGGCGGGCGGCAGGCCCATAGGATCGGCATATGGCCTGCCATCTCGATTCCGCGCCGCCCTGGCGCGGCGCGGCGACGGGACGCTCACGGAGGGCTGAATCATCATGAAACGCTTCATCGTTGCAACGGCGGCGGCGGTCGTGCTGGCGGTACCGGGTCTCGTCGGAACGGCGGCCGGCCAGCCCACACCTGTCAAGGACGCGAAGATCGGCACACGGGTCACCATTACCGGGTGCCTGCATCAGGGCGCGGCCAAGGGCTCGTTCGTGCTGCTGGGCGTGACGGAACGGCCGGCGGGCAGAACGGCACCGGGTCGCCCGGTGCCCTACGCCATCTACTGGCTGGATTCGACCGACGGCTTGAAGCCCTTGGTCGGAGAAATGGTCGACATCACCGGAAAGGTGACGGGGCGGCGGTCGGCTGCGGGAACGATCACCGTGTCGGTCGACGCCAGCGAGGCGCTCGACACGGAAGTGAAGGTGGACAGCGGTGTGCGG
>Ga0334722_10007299_pt1 | contig 10731 bp, 13 predicted proteins | sample C3_bottom_MG_FD_207210 | JGI IMG/M metagenome (GOLD analysis project Ga0334722, IMG submission 207210) | Sediment microbial communities from Yellowstone Lake, YNP, Wyoming, USA - C3_bottom | ecosystem: Environmental > Aquatic > Freshwater > Lake > Sediment | place: USA: Wyoming | collected...
GTCGGGAACGCACGACCGCGAAATTTTGCAAAAAAGTACCAGCCAATAACTGGGATAAGGAGGTGGTATTATGGCAGTAATTGGTAGGCCGCCAAAACCGACAGCTTTAAAAATTTTACAGGGCAATCCTGGCAAAAGGCCGTTGAATAAAGCTGAACCAAAGCCGCGGGCTGTAGCACCGAAGTGCCCAAGCTGGTTGCCAAAGGAAGCCAAGAAGAAATGGAAGGAAATTGCACCAGAACTGGAACGACTTGGGTTGCTCACCAGTGTAGACGGGATGGCATTCACGATGCTGCTAATGCACTGGGCGGTAGCGGTTGAAGCTGCGAAACAACTTTCCGAAGAAGGGTTGCTGTTTGAAGATAGTAAAGGCAAGTTACGCAAAAACCCATTGCATCAGGTTATGCGAGACCATTCGGAAAGCATGAAGGCATATCTAAGTGAATTTGGATTAACGCCGTCATCCAGGGTACGACTCCAGGTCCCGCAAACAGCGGATAAGGAGGAAGACCCGATCCGTGCGCTACTTGGATATTAAAGAAGATAAAGAACACTTCTATGATGCTGAAGCAGCAGAACGGGTGATAAAGTTTTTCCGGCTATTACGTCACACAAAAGGTGAATGGGCCGGGCAACCGTTCGAATTACTTGATTGGCAGAAGGAATGCATTATCAAACCGCTGTTTGGGATGAAACGTAGAAAAGATGGAAGGCGTAAATACCGGATAGCGTATATTGAAATCCCAAGAAAAAACGGGAAATCAACCTTATCCTCCGGTCTTGCGCTTTATCTTTTGATGGCAGACGGAGAGTTTGGCGCCGAGATATACTCCGCTGCTGGTGACCGTGAACAGGCTAGTATCGTATTCAATGATGCAAAGATTATGCTTGAAAGTAATCCTGATTTGAGCAAACGGGCTGAGATATACAAGCGGGCAATATATATTCCTGCTACCAACTCAACCTACAAGGTGTTATCCGCTGAAGCTTATACCAAGCACGGCTTAAACGCACACGGAATTATATTCGATGAACTGCATGTCCAACCAAACCGCGAATTGTGGGACACTTTAGCAACTTCGATTGGTGCAAGAAAACAGCCGTTGATTATTGCAATCACCACAGCGGGCTATGACAGAAATAGCATTTGTTGGGAACAACATGAATATGCAGATAAAATCTTACGAGGGATAGTTAATGACCCCTCGTATTTTGCTTTTATAGCAGCTGCTGATGAAGAAGACGACTGGACAAGCCCTGAAACATGGGCAAAAGCTAATCCTGGGTATAGAACAACAATATCCGAAGATTATCTGCGTAACGAATGCGAAAAAGCTAAACAAATCCCGGCATACCAGAACACATTCAGGCGGTTGCACTTAAATCAGTGGACCAGCCAGGATGAACGCTGGCTTGATATAAAGGCGTGGGATGCCTGCGCTGGAGTTATAGACCCGGAAGAATTAAAAGGACGGGTATGTTATGGCGGGCTTGACCTTGCAAGTACTACTGATATAGCGGCATTTGTACTGGTATTCCCGATGAAAGATGGCACTTATCACATATTACCTTACTTCTGGATACCAGGAGAGAATATGCGGGATAGGGTACTTCGTGACCGGGTACCTTATGATGCCTGGGTGCGTGATGGTTACATTGAAGCCACACCGGGCAATGTTATTGACTACCGCTATATACGGAACAAAATAGAAGAACTCTACCAGAATTACAACATCAAAGAAATAGCCTTTGACCGGTGGGGCGCAGTACAGTTAACCCAGGAATTACAGGATGCAGGGTTAACGGTAATACCAATGGGGCAAGGTTACGCATCTATGTCACCACCGACAAAGGAGTTGTTAAATCTGGTGCTTGCAAAAAAGCTGAACCATGGCGGCAATCCGGTATTGCGCTGGATGGCCGATAATCTTGTTGTGAAACAAGACCCGGCGGGCAATATAAAGCCCGACAAAGCGAAATCTACCGAGAAAATAGACGGTATGGTAGCTTTGATAATGGCAATAGACAGGGCTACCAGAAACCAGGATGATACGTCTGTTTATGAAGAAAGGGGGCTGTTGACGCTTTGAGAATCCCCATCATATCCTCACTAATTGAAAAAAGAGCCGTAAAAACTTCCGGGCTTGCCCGACCGGAAAGCTGGTTAGTTGATGCGCTTGGTGGCAGACCGGTTGCCAGCGGGATAAAAGTCACCGAGGAAACAGCGCTAAGGTCAACGGCAGTATATGGAAGTGTGCGAATAATATCAGAAACAATTGCATCACTACCTTTACTGGTTTATGAACGATTAGAAAAAGGCAAACAAACTGCGGTTAATCATCCGCTTTATACAGTACTTCACGACCAGGCGAACAGCGAAATGACCAGCTTCACCTTCCGTGAAGTACTGCAAGGACATTTGTTACTCTGGGGCAATGCCTACGCTGAAATAGAGAAGAACAACGCCGGGCAGATAATTGGTTTATGGCCATTGCGCCCTGATAGGACATGGCCCGAACGAGATTCAAAAACTGGAGAAATCGTGTATAAAACAATCCTGTCTGATGGTACTGGCGTAATCTTACCAAAAGACCGGGTATTGCATATACCCGGTTTTGGTTTTGATGGGCTTATTGGTTATTCGCCAATCCATATAGCCAGAGAAGCGGTTGGCTTAGCATTAGCTACGGAAGAGTTTGGAGCAAAATTTTTCGGGCAGGGTACACGCTTAAGCGGTGTATTAGAACATCCTGGGAAACTTACCAAAGAAGCGCTGGAGCGGTTAAAAGAATCATGGGTACAAGCGTATTCGGGGTTAAGTAATAGCCACCGGATAGCTATCCTGGAAGAAGGCATGAAGTGGCAGCAAATAGGCGTACCACCGGAAGATGCCCAGTTTCTTGAAACAAGAAAATTCCAGGTAACCGAAATAGCCCGGATATTCAGAGTACCACCTCACATGCTGGCTGATTTGGACAGGGCTACATTCAGCAACATTGAACATCAGTCAATCGAATTTGTGGTCCATACAATACGACCCTGGCTGGTGCGGTGGGAACAGGCTATCCTGTGGAAGCTGTTTACACCGGCAGAACGCAAACGCTACTTTGCCGAGTTTAAAGTAGATGGTTTGCTGCGAGGCGACATTAAAAGCCGGTATGAAGCATATGCAATTGGCCGTCAAAATGGCTGGCTATCGGCAAATGATATACGGGAACTTGAAAACATGAACCCAATCCCCGATGGTGATATATACCTTGTGAACGGCAACATGATACCGGTAACGACGGCAACAAATACACAGGAAGAACTGACACCGACCAGGAGCGAAAAAAGGAATATGCCAAAGTACGAGATAAGGGCAGAAGCAATCCGGCGGGGAGTTGCAAACAGTTACAAAAAAGTGATAGCCGAAACGGTCCGGCGGATAATCCGGAGAGAAGAAGCAGATATTATGAGGCAAGCACAGAAATACTTTGGCAAACGCAATATAGACCCGTCGGTATTTTTAGCGTGGCTATATGACTTCTACCGTGAACACGAAGAGTATATTGAAACCCAGATGATGCCGGTATTTATGGCCTTAGCCGAAGCGGTAAACGCAGCAGCAGCAGAAGAAATTGGCAAACCTGCCGGAATAACGCCGGAGTTAGAAGAATTCGTGCGGGATTATCTGCAAGCTTACAGATCCCGGCATATCGGTAAATCAATAACGCAAATAAGGGCAGCTCTTGAGCGGGCGGCAAAAGAACAAACCGACCCGCTCATTGTTTTGCAGCAGGAATTTGACAGCTGGAAGGATAGACCGGAAGAAACAAGCAAAGAAGAAGCAGTCAGAGCAGGAAACGCCGTTGCACTTATGACTTACCAGCTTGGCGGAGTGGAAAAGGTACGCTGGGTAGCAACAGGGCAAAGTTGCCCGTATTGCCAGCATTTAAACGGGAAAATTGTGGGGATTAATACCGCATTTATCAAGCTTGGCGAGGAGTTAAAGCCTGATGGTGTAGATGTACCGTTAACACCCAGCCGGAACATCAAGCATCCACCGGCACATGCCGGTTGCGACTGCTTGATACTGGCGGGGTTATGAGAGGAGGTAACGAGATGGGCGCAATAGCATCAAAAAACTGGCCACTTGCCCCGAAGGAAAGGGAATGGGATGCTTCAGCGGCACGGGATAGGATAGTCAGATGGGCTGGTGGTCCGGATAAAGAAAACGTGGACTGGTCGAAATATCGTTCGTGTTTTCTCTACGTAGACAATGAAGCTGGTGAAGATAACTTCACGAGTTACAAATTACCATACTGCGACATCATAGACGGGGAACCGCATGTGGTATTTCGGGCATTAGCGGCGATTATAGCTGCGTTGAATGGTGGGCGTGGCGGTGTTGATATACCGGATAGCGTCCGGGAGAAAATCTACCGGGAAGCTGCAAAACAATACAAGCGGTTTGATGAAGAACCACCAGAGTTAAAGCGGAGTTATGGCCTGGCATTAGAACGCCGGGCTTTTTCATTTGAGGTAAAAGCTGCCGAAACCGAAAAACCCAAGATTGCTGGTTATGCTGCTGTGTTCAACAAACTATCGCAGGATTTAGGTGGTTTTCGGGAGTTAATCAAGCCCGGTGCTTTTGCCAAAACCATTCAAAATGCTGATGTCAGAGCATTATGGAACCACGATCCGAATTATGTGCTTGGTCGGACCAAGTCAGGCACATTGAAGTTGGAAGAAGATGAAACCGGGCTTTATATCGAGATAGACCCACCGGACACTCAATGGGCAAGAGACCTGATGGAAAGCATTCGCCGCGGTGATGTAGACCAGATGAGTTTTGGTTTCAGAACCGTAGCTGACAGCTGGAGAACCGAAAATGGCGAGACCATTCGGGAGTTACTGGAAGTAGAACTGTTTGACGTTTCACCGGTAACATTCCCGGCATATCCGCAAACCTCGGTAGGTGTGCGGAGTGCTGAGGATGTTTATAAAGAATACCTTGCCTCCAAAGCCCAGGAGGGCCAGGGGGCACAAAATGAAGGAACCGAGAAGCAGGCGCTAATCGGGGTACTTCGGAAAAAACTTGAACTCATTGAAAAACTGTAAAGGAGGAGTTTGACATGAGAATTGATGAACTCAAACAAAAGCGCTATGCACTCGTAAAAGAAGCCCGCGAGTTACTGGACCGGGCAGAAGCTGAAAAGCGGGGATTAACCGCAGAGGAAGAACAGCAGTATGAACGCATTATGGCTGATGTAGACAAACTCGGCAAACAAATTGAAATGGAAGAACGCCTCTACAACTTAGAGCGCGAACTTGAGAAAAGCGCTGGGACTTTGGCTGGTGGCAAGCAGTTACCTGAAACACAAAACAGAGCAATTGCAAACCCAATCGAAACCCAAGAATACCGGGATGCTTTCTGGAGAGCAATGCGGTACGGTGCACGGGGGGTAACCGGAGACGAACTTCGGAGCTTAACTGTTGGTACTCAAAACAAAGGCGGCTACCTTGTACCACCTGAGTTTGAACGTACCTTATTGCAAGCATTAACCAGCCAAAACGTAATGCGGGGACTTGCAACTGTAATTTCTACCAGCGGTGACCACAATATCCCGATGGTTACTGCTCACGGAACCGCAACATGGACCGGTGAAGAACAAGCCTACACTGAAAGCGATGAAACCTTTGGGCAGTTTACTTTATCGGCTTACAAGCTTACAACTCTTGTAAAAGTGTCCGAAGAATTACTTGCAGATAGTGCCTTTAACCTTGAAAGCTACTTAATTAATGAATTTGCTCGCCGGTTCGGTGTAGCTGAAGAAACCGCTTTTGTAAGTGGCGATGGAAGCGGGAAACCAACTGGCCTATTATCTTCGGCTGGAGTTGGGAAAACTACTGCCGCAAATAATGCTATTACCGCTGATGAAATCATTGACCTTTTCTATGCGCTAAAACGGCCGTATCGTCAGCGTGCTACTTTTTTGATGAACGACGCAACCGTGAAAGTATTGCGCAAGATTAAGGACAACCAGGGTAATTACATCTGGCAGCCCGGTTTACAAGCTGGTGAACCAGACCGGTTACTTGGCCGCCCGATAGCATTAACTGATGCAATGCCTACTATTGCATCACAAGCCAAAGTTGTTGTATTCGGCGATTTCTCTTACTATTACATTGCTGACCGGCAAGGACGTTCGGTACAACGGTTAGATGAACTTTTTGCTGCTAACGGTCAGGTTGGTTTCCGGGCATTCTAGCGGGTAGATGGGAAGTTAAGCCTCAGCGAAGCAGTGCAAGTTTTACAGATGGCAGTTTAATGATTAGGGCGGGGTAACACCCGCCCTTTTGTTTAAAGAAGGGGTGAAGCTATGAAAGTAAAAATCCTTGTAAGTTTAGCTGGTGAGAACTTTTCATATTCAGCTGAAGAAATAGTGGATTTAGATGACAAAGTTGCTGCTGAATGGATAAAGGTAGGCTTTGCAGAACCGCTGGAGGTTGAGGAGGCAGTCGTAAAACAGCCGGAGACGGCTGCAATTAAGAAAGGCAGGCGGTAATAATGGCACTCAAAGTTATAACACCGCCAGCAAGTGAAGCGATAACACTTGAAGAAGCCAAGAATTATTTACGGGTAGACGTAAACGATGATGATGTGCTAATCAGCGACCTCATAACCGCTGCCCGTATGTTTGCAGAAGCTTATACCTGGCGAGCTTTACTGCCGACTACTTATGAATACTACCTTGAAAGCTGGCCTGCTAACAGTGTAATAGAACTGCCGAACCCACCGCTTATAAGTGTTGATTTCGTGAAATACACTACTGCCGATAATGTTCAGCTTACCCTTGATACCGGTAGCTACATTGTAGATACAGCAAACGAACCCGGCCGGATTATTTTGAAACCAAATTATAGCTGGCCTGCTGATGAATTATTGCCCGGTCTGCCAATTGTGATAAGGTTTACAGCCGGGTATACGGCGGTACCCAAACCAGTAAAACAGGCCATGTTGATGCTGGTAGCTCACTGGTACGAAAACCGGGAAGCGGTAATTCACGGTACAGTATCAAAAGAAATAGAATTTGCGGTAACACAATTACTAAATCAATATCGCTTTTTCGGGTGGTCATAATGAGGGCAGGAGATTTACGACACCGGGTAACCATTCAGCAGGCGGTAGAAAGCCAAAATGACTTTGGAGAAGTTATTACTACGTGGCAGAATTATAAAACCGTGTGGGCCGCTATAAAACCTTTAACAGGCCGGGAGTATTTTGCAAGCCAGCAGGTAAATGCCGAAGTGTCGGTGCAAATTCAAATGCGTTATATACCCGGGATAACGCCAAAAATGCGGATAGTAGAAGGCAGCAAGGTATATGAAATAGAAGCGGTTATGGATGTAGAAGGGAAGAGAAAAGAACTCCAGCTTTTATGCAAAGAGGTGGTATAGGTGGAGTTAAAAGTTGATATATCCGGGGATAAAGAATTGGTGAAGAAACTATTACAATTAGAAGCTACTGTTGCAAGAATGGCAATAAGAGAAGCTTTAAAAGCTGGGGCTGAGGTAATAGCAGAAGAAGCACGGCAAAATGCACCGGTGGAGACAGGAAATTTAAGAGAAAATATCGGGCTTGAAAAAGAAAGTGTTACTAAAACTGGTGGAAGCTACAAGATTGGACCAAGCAAAAAAGCTTTTTATGGACTATTTGTTGAAATGGGCCACCCGATTGTGGTGGGTGGTCGCAGAACAGCCAAGAAGAAACCGGGTAGAGTCGTGGGTTTTGTACCGCCAAAACCATTTTTACGGCCTGCATTTGACAGTAGGAAAGCTGAAGCAGAAAAGGTAGTGCGGGATAAACTTAAGCAATTAATTGAACAGGCGGTGAAGTAAATGCTTGAAAAAGCTATTTTCACCAGGTTATCAACTGATGCAGGCATAACTGCGTTGGCAGGGAACCGAATATATCCGCAGATTTTACCACAGAACCCGACGTTACCGGCTATAACATATTTCCGGGTCAGCACTACCAAACCCTATGCGCAAAGCAATTCGGTGAACATAGCGCAGGCCAGATTACAAATATCCTGCTGGGCTGAAACATACAGCGTGATGAAAAGCCTTGTAGAAGCCGTCCGAAAAAGTTTGGACGGCTTTTCTGGTGTGGTGAATGGGATACAGATTACCTCTTACTTGAATACCTGTTATGACCTTTATGACGACGATACCGGGATTTATCACGGGATAGTCGATTTTAAAATCTTTTACGAGGAGGCGATATAAATGGCTATCGCTGGGAAAGGTGGCAAATTAAAAGTTGGTACCAACAGTGTAACCGATATTTCCAACTGGAAGCTGGATATCGAAGTTGATGTAAAGGAACAAACTGATTTTGATTCTAACGGCTGGGTCGAGGTATTACCGCAGCTTAAGAGTTGGAGCGGAACGGCAGAAGGTTTTTGGAATGTTGCGTCAGATACCAATGGCCAGAAAGCTTTACAGGATGCACTTTTAAACGGGACTACTGTATCTATAGAATTTAACGTCAATGGTACTAACAAATATACCGGGACTGCTTATGTTACCAAGATTTCGGTGGATGAACCTGTTGACGATAACGTTAAGTTTAGCGTAGAACTAAAAGGTAGCGGTGCTCTGACTTATGCTTAAACGGGTAGAATATAATGTCTACCCGTTATTTTTTTAATTCAGGAGGTGGGGCTGATGTATTTTACCACTATTGCTAAAGTAACTTTGACGGCAAACGTTTCGCAAACGGTTACCATACCAGCGTACAATCAGGCTATAATACAGAATTTAGGGCCTGATGTAGTATATGTTGCGTTTAATAACGACACCGTGTCAGTGAATAGCTGGCAACTGGCAAGCGGTGAAGTATTCCCAGTACCAGTTGATTGTTTTAAAGTGAAATTATTATCTCCGGGGACGCCAACCGTACAGGTTGGGGCAGTTAGCTACTAAAAAAGGAGAGGTATGCAATGAGATACCGCATTTGGCGATTATTTAACTCACGAAATCGTCAGAATAGACCGTCTAAAGAATTTACCGGAGTCGGATTAGTAGATGCTGCTGATGTGGTATTGTATGCTTTCAGCCGCAGCAGTACAGCTTTAGACATTAACGGGGTAGGCGTCAGTGTTAACGAGCCGCGATATTACAATTTGCGTGGATATGATGTTAACAGGAAATTTCTTGTTAACGATGACATAAGTGATTTTATTTTTATCAGGAACAGTGAAGCTTATAATTTGGACGGTGTATTGCACAACAGCAACGCCGTTAGGAGGTGGGCAAGTTGATACTAATTGAAGAAACCACAACCAACTTATTAACTGCGCCAAACGACTTTACAAATGCTGCTTGGATAAAAACTAACGCTACAGTAACAGCCAATGCGGCATTGGCACCAGATGGGACGAATACCGCTGCAAAGATAACCCCAAGCGCTGCTGGTGGTTTAATCAGTCAATCTTATAGCGTTGACCCATCCGGCAAGAGTTATACCGCCGGGATTTGGATACGGGCAGATGTGGAACATACGGCAAAAATTCGTATAGAAAATAACGACGCTACCGAATATCAGGAACAAACCATTAACGTTAAAACATACTGGCAACGGGTATATGTAAGCAAAACCTTTTCACTTTCCAAAACTGCAGTTGTTGTGAAGGTAATAGCTGACGATACCAGCACTAATTATGTTTACGTTTGGGGGCCGCAGTTAGAACAAAAACCCTACCCGACAACTTATATCAATGGCACACGGGCGGCTGAAACGTTAAGCCGTAACATCACCTTGCCGGCAGAGTTCACTATCGCCGGCAATTTTACCACGATGCAAGGCAGCGATTACGCAGGTTTAACAGCAGGTACGACAACACAGACGCTTTATAAGTTTCAGAATGGCAGCAATTATTTTGGGATAGTAATCAAACGAGATAACACTAATCCTTTTGGCTTATATTTACAGGTTAATATTGGTGGCACTTTACAGGAAAGCACTATCACCGGCGTAAGTTTAAGTGCATTCCAAATCGTGCAACACGGTCTTTATTACAAAAACGGCAGCTTTGGCGGTTTTATACAGCTTAACAATGGCAGTATATTATCCTTTACACCTATCACAGCTACTTTAACAAGTTTAACAAACTGGACATTTTACCCCGGCGGCAACTCACCGCTTACAAACCTTGTAGGCGTAACCAAGATATTTCCATACGCAGTGATTGACAGCACTACAATTCAAGGCATCTTTTCTGGGTTAAAGCCAGAGTTAAACAATGCAGCTATTTTCAAAATCCTACCAAACAATTACTACCAGCTTATTGCAGAAAACAGCCAGAAAGTTACCTTTTACGATATAACTGGTATGTATACAGTAGATACTCCAATAGTTACCAATAAAGTATTAGCACCGGCTTCGGCGTATTATGCGGGCATAAGCGAACCGTATACCTTTACAAGAAGCAGCGTTGCCTATAAATCAGATGGAACACAGGTGGCAGCCAATGTTCCCCGTATCGAAAACGGGGCGGTAATGATTGAAGAGGAGACAACGAATTTATTAACAGCAAATCAACAGAGTATAGAAACTGATATAAGCGGGTTTACCGCTTATGGTGGGGCGACTATTTCACGAGATACGACTGAAAAATGGATAGGCAATGCCAGTTTAAAGGTTGTAACTGGTAGTGGAGATGGATTAGCTGGCGGTGTACG
>Ga0334722_10007300_pt1 | contig 10731 bp, 7 predicted proteins | sample C3_bottom_MG_FD_207210 | JGI IMG/M metagenome (GOLD analysis project Ga0334722, IMG submission 207210) | Sediment microbial communities from Yellowstone Lake, YNP, Wyoming, USA - C3_bottom | ecosystem: Environmental > Aquatic > Freshwater > Lake > Sediment | place: USA: Wyoming | collected...
AGCTTCATCGAATTCTTGAACGGCAGGTCGGTGCGCGTGACCAGCCAGGCGAAGAAGGTGCCGATGATGGTCCCGGTGATGGTGACGCCGACCGACAGCACCAGCGAATTGAGCAGCGCCTTGTAGGTCTCGGGCTGGCGCAGCACCTTGATCACGTCGGCGAGGTTGAAATGGCCGTCGACCCAGAACGCGTTGAAGAATATCAGCAGCATGGGCACGGCCACGACGATGACCAGGATCGCCACCGACAGGCCGAACAGCAGCTGCGGCGTTCCGAAACGGGCTGCTTTGACGGCGCTCATGCGCTAGGCTGCGCCGGCGGCGACGACATCGCCTTCGAACCACTGCACCGTGGCCAGCGCGACGCTGCAGCGCTCGCCCTCGACGAACAGCAGATTGCGCGCGAGGCACTCATGGCTGGGCAGGGCCGCGCGGATCAGCGTGCCCGCGATATCGATCAGGTAGTCGACCTGCGCGCCGAGGAAGCTCGCGCGGCGTATCGTCCCGGGCAGGCCGTCGCCGTCGCGCGCCAGCAGCACGTCGCTGGGACGAAACCCGGCAGTCAGTTTGCCGCCGGGGCGGGTCGGCTCCGGCCCTACCCAGGCGGCCGAGGAGCCGCCGATATACACCGCCTCGCCCTCGCGCCGGACCGGCAGGAAATTGGCGATGCCGAGGAAGCGAAACACGAAATCGTCTGCCGGATGCTCGTACACGTCCTCCGGGGCGCCGATCTGCCGCAGCGCACCGTCCGCATCCATGACCGCGAGGCGGTCGGAAATCGCCAGCGCGATTTCCTGGTCGTGCGTGACATAGAGGATGGTGATGCCGAGCTTCTTCTGCAGCGCCTTGATCTCGAAGCGCATCTCCTCGCGCAGATTGGCGTCCAGATTGTTCAGCGGTTCGTCCAGCAGCAGCAAACGCGGCTCGGACACCAGCGCCCGCGCCAGCGCCACGCGCTGCTGCTGGCCGCCGGAGAGCTGCGAGGGCAGGCGCGCTTCCAGGCCGTGCAAGCCCACCAGCTCCACCGCGCGCAGGGTGCGCTCGCGCAGACCAGCGGCATCGATTCCGGCCAGCTTGAGCGGGTAGGACACGTTGTCGAACACGCTCATGTGCGGCCAGACCGCGTAATCCTGGAATACCACGCCCAGACCGCGCTCGTTCGGCGGCAGCATCGTGCCGCTCGCTGCGCTGGCCACGGTTTCGCCGCCGATTGCGATCGAGCCGCTATCGGGCGTCTCGAAGCCTGCGAGCAGGCGCAGCAGCACGGTCTTGCCGCAACCGGAGGGGCCGAGCAGGGTGAAGCACTCGCCGTCGACCAGCGCCAGCGACAGGGCGGACAACACCTTGCGCCCTGCATAGCTCTTGCTCAAGGCATCGATGCGTACATCGGCCATGATTCAAACCGTCATCTGAGCTTAGGTATCGAAGCTCGCGTAAGTCACTTCTGCATGATGTCGGTGAACTTCTTGATGGTCGCCTCTTTCTCCGCCATGATCTGCTGGTAGTCGATTTTCATCGCGCGCTTCATCGCTTCCTCGACCGGCGGCAGCTTGAAGCGCTCCGGCACCTTGACGTCGCCGCGCACCGGCAGCGTGCCCTCGTTGGCGATGATCGTCTGTCCTTCCTTGGACAGGACGAAGTCGACGAACTTCTTCGCCGCGTCCGTGTTGGGACTGCCGCGGAAAATCGCGATCGGGCTCGGGATCACCAGCATTTCGGGCGGATACACCAGCGCCAGCGTGGCGCCCTTGTCGACCTTGTCCAGCGTGATGTAGTCGACCGCCAGGCTGGCGAGCAGGTCGCCCGACGCGGTGTCGTCGACCACCTGTCCGGAACCCTTGCCCATCTTGGCGCCATTGGCGCGCAGGGCTTCGAAGTAGGGCCAGCCGAAGGCCTTGGACAGCACCGCTACGCTCATGTAGGCGGTGCCGGAGAGCGCCGGATTGGCGATGCCGTAGGCCCCTTTGAACGCGGGCTTCTTCAGGTCGGCCCAGGCCTTGGGCGCCTCTTTTACGAGGCGCGTGTTGTAGGCGATGCCCAGCGTGCCCAGACGCACCGCCGTAAACGAGCCGTCGTAATCGGGCAGGGGATTCAGCAGCAGCTTCGAGTCGGCCGGGATATAGGGCAGCAGCATGTTCTGCGCCTTCAACTGGTAGAAGTCCGGAACTTCACTGGTCCACAGCACGTCGGCCAGGATCTTTCCGGACTGGCGCTCGGCGGCGATCTTGGCCATCAGCTTGCCCGCTCCCGCGGATTGGTAATCGAGCTTGATGTCGGGATACTTCTTGGCGAAAGCGGTCTTGAGGTCGCCGACCATGGACTCCTTCATCGAGGTGTAGACGAACACCTTTTGCTGGGCGCTGGCGCCCGCGGCAACGATTCCCAGCAGGGCTCCTACGACTACAAGCGAAAGCACTCTCATGGATCGCACGTAAATTCTCCTATACGGATTTTTGGAATGGTAAAGGACGGAAGTTGAAAGTCAGGGAATGGGCTCTTCGCCGACAGCGTACTGCCATGGCGCAATTATGAACCGATTTCGGCCGGAAATGCCGGCCATGCCCAGCTTGGGCAGGTGCGCGCGCCTGCCGCGCGGCCGGCAAAGCGCTTTAGATCTCATTACAAAACGAGGGGATACCTCCCCTCGTGCTCCCCTAAATCAGGGCCCATTTCGGTAATTCTGAAATGGCCACTTAGCACCAGAGGCTGCGCAGCTTCTCGGCGACGTCGACGCTGGCTCTGCCGCCTGCCGGCAGGTCTTCCTTTTCGGTCTCGCCCCAGGCGAGCGGCGTCAGGCAGTCCATGACCTCGCGCGTGAGAAAGCGGCTTTTCGCGCCATAGACATGCCGATCGCCCGAGCGCGACTGCTGCGTCACGTAATACTTGAGCGGGGCGATCAGGTCGAGTTCGGTCTTGGCGCGGGTCATCGCGACGTAGAGCAGCCGCCGCTCTTCTTCGATCAGTTCCGCGCGGCCGGCCGAAAATTCGGAAGGGAAATTGCCGTCGGCGACGTTGAGCAGGTACACCGCGTCCCACTCCTGGCCCTTGGCCGAGTGCACGGTCGAGAGCACCAGGTAATCTTCGTCCAAAAGCGGCGCGCCAGCGAGGTCGCCCGAGGCCTGTGCGGGGTCCAGCGCGAGTTCGGACAGGAAGCGCTCGCGCGTGCCGAATTGCTGCGCGATGCGCTCGAGCTGCAGCAGGTCGCCGGCACGCACCTGGGCCGCATCATGCAGGCGCGCGAGATGCGGCTCGTACCATTCCCGTACCCGCCCCATCTGTCCCTGCCACGGCCCTTCGGGCAGGGCGAGCGCGGCCATCAGCGCCGCGAATGCGGGCCAGGCTGCGCGCGCGAGTCCCGGTGCGGCGTAGGCTTTCAGGCTCGCCCAGGCATGGGCATTCGCCTCGAATGCGTCGAAACATTTCGCCGCGGCGGCAGGCCCTATGCCCGGCATGAGCTGCAGCGCGCGAAATGCGGCGATGCGGTTCTTCGGATTGTCGGCCCAGCGCAGCAGCGACAGCGCGTCCTTCACGTGCGCCGCTTCGAGAAACTTCAATCCGCCGTATTTCACATAGGGAATATTGCGGCGCACCAGTTCGAGTTCGAGCACGTCGGCATGGTGCGAACTGCGAAACAGCACCGCCTGGCGCTTGAGCGGCACGCCGCGCTCGCGCGTCTCGAGCACGCGCGTCACCACGTACTGCGCCTGGCCGAGGTCGTCCAGCACGGTCACATAGCGCGGGCGTTCGCCGGCGCCGCGCTGGGCAGTCAGCGTCTTGCGATACTGCCGCTCGCCGCCGGCGATGAGCGCGTTCGCCGCATCGAGGATGCCCTGGGTCGAGCGATAATTTTGCTCCAGCGTCACCAGCGCTGCCGGCGGCGCGTACTGCGCCGGGAAGCCGAGGATGTTATCGACGCTCGCCGCGCGAAACGAATAGATGGACTGCGCATCGTCGCCGACCACGGTCAGGCCTTCGCCCGAGGGCCGCAGCGCCACCAGGATCTGCGCCTGCAGCACGTTCGTGTCCTGGTATTCGTCGACCAGGATCTGGTCGAACTGCGCGCTGATTTCGCGCGCGAGCCCGGCGTCCGCTGTCATCGCGTGCCAATAGAGCAGCAGGTCGTCGTAATCGAGCGCCTGGTTGGCGAGTTTTTTCTCGACGTAAGCGCGGTAGAGGCCGGTCAGTTCCGCCTCCCACTCGGCGCACCAGGGAAACACGTTTGCCAGCGTCTCGGCGAGCGGGCGCTGGGTATTCACGCGGTGCGAGTAGATCGCGAGGCAGGTGTCCTTGCGCGGGAAACGCTTCTCCGCCTTGGACAGGCCGCGCTCGTGGCGCACCAGGTCCATCAGGTCCGCCGCATCGCCGCGGTCGAGCACGCTGAAATTCGCGTCCAGTCCGACCCGCGCCGCGTAGCGCCGGATCAGCCGGTTGGCGATCGAATGGAAGGTGCCGGACCAGGGCAGCTTCACTTCCTCGCGCACTTCTCCGACGATGCGCTGTGCGCGGCGCATCATCTCCACCGCCGCGCGGCGCGTGAACGTGAGCAGCAGGATGCGCTGCGGATTCACGCCTTCGAGCACCAGGTGCGCCACGCGGTGGGCGAGCGTGTTGGTCTTGCCGGTCCCGGCGCCGGCGATGATCAACAGCGGTCCGGCGCGAAAGCGCTGGCCAGGCGCGCGTTCGCCGAAGCTGGCGGCACTGCGCTGCGCCGGGTTCAGTTGGTCCAGGGTGGAGGTCGTTGCCATCAGGGGCAACTATAATGCAAAGCTGTATGTTTATCCAGTCATGTCACTTGCCGTGCCCAAAGAAAATGAACAGGGCGTAAGATGAATGCCTCTGACTATTTTGCTGAGTTGGGCATGGCGTGGGCTGAACCTGAGTTTTCAAAGCAGGATGTTAATGCTGCAGCAAAAGTGCTTGTGCGCGCCATGAATCCTGGTATTGCATCTCCAGTTAGCATGGATGACTATTGGAAAGCTCTTGCAGTTATCAACAATTTTCGTGGATCGCATGCCTACCCATTAAATACATTTCAGGTCGGTCTACGCAAGAACTGTAGGAGATTCGATGGAGAGGCGCTTGTTGCTCAACGCATAAAGCGCCTCTATTCCATTTGGCACAAGCTGGATCGATTTCCGACCATGAAATTATCACAGATACAGGACATAGGCGGATGTCGGGCGATTTTGGCGAATGTGCAAGATGTCGTTGACGTACACCAGTACTATGTAAAGAAAAGCGCAATCAAGCATACGTTAGCTTCAGTTGATGATTATGTGACTGACCCGAAAGACTCTGGATATCGCGGAGTGCATTTGGTTTACCGCTACTTTTCAGACAAGAAGCAAAAATTAGCTTACAACGGGCTCAAGATAGAGATTCAGTTGCGGTCTAAGTATCAGCACGCGTGGGCAACGGCGGTAGAGACCGTGGGGATGTTTTCTGGACAGGCATTGAAATCTAGCCTTGGAAGCGAAGAATGGAAGAGATTTTTTGCTTTGATGGGTGGTGCTCTTTCCTTTAGGGAAGGAAGGCCGCTCGTTCCGGGTGTTCCGAGTAATCGAAGACTATTGATGTCTGAACTTCGCGACTATGCTCATACACTTCATGTCGAGGATCGGTTGAAGGGATACAGAAATGCTGTACAAACCTTGACTAAGGATCCACAAGGAGCGCATTACTTTCTGCTTCAGCTAGACCCTGAGGGTGGAACTCTTCGTGTAACTGGGTTCGGTGTGTCCCAGGCTCAGGAGGCGGCAAGTAAGTACTCCGACGCGGAACAGGAAGTAAAGCAGAATCCGGGGACAGATGCTGTCCTAGTATCTGTTGAATCAATCAATGCACTTGCCAGAGCCTACCCGAATTATTTTGCTGACACGCGCTTGTTTGCTGAGTTATTGAATCAGGCATTAGCTGGTAGGAGTCGCGGAATTCGTGTATCAGACGCACAAATTCCACTTCCATTAGATAGCTGATTTTCTTTTCTGACGTTTTATTGGTTGAGAAAGCTGGTGCAGAGATACATCGAGCGCGCGGTCAAATGAGCTCCGGTTTTCATCAACTCCAAGTGTTTTCGCAGTATCAACGAATCGCTGAGACTGTTCGTTGTCGTCTGGCGGATTCTCAATCTTTTTTTCGCGCGGCCTCCAGTGGTATGCCTCCCACGGTCCCTCAGTGAGAAGTCGTTTCATAAGTGAGCCCCTTGCCAACCACGCCACGTAACGATTTGTTAGCGCGTTCGGAGTTGTTCACTCCAAGCGAAATGCAATGCTAAATGTCTATCCAGTATGGAGGTTGGCCTTCACTGAACCGGGGCTCTACTGTTCTGTACTTGTCCTTGCTCGCATCGCCCCAGCAATGCCTATTTCAGCAGGAAGTTGCATTGGACCGCAGACAGTGAATCCGGTTCATCCGCCGTATCGTCTTTGAGTTCGACGCCGGACACTTGCCGCCGCTGCATTTCCGACAGCAAATAGTGCAGCTTGTAGGCGGCGTCCTCGAAGACTAGGCCGCCCGGGCGCACGTTGGAAATGCAATTGCGCTCGGCATCGCTCAGTCCTACACGCGGCATCCAACTCAGGTACAGGCCCATGCTGTCGGGCGAACTCAAGCCCGGCCGCTCGCCGATCAATACCACAACCGATTTGGCGCCCAGCAGTTCACCCACTTCGTCACCGACGGCAACCCGACCCTGCAAGACGATGCAGGTCGGCGCGATAGCCCAGTTCTCCGCAGCGATCCTGCGCCGCGCGATTGCGAGGAAGGGCGCGGCGTGCAGTTCGATCGCCAGCGCCGACAGGCCGTCCGCGATCACGAAGGCGAGGTCGTAGGGGCGTTCCGGGGCAATTCCCGGCCGCGGCTTGCGCGCCGCCAGGAGCGCGCGCGATGCGTCGGCCAGCCTGCGTCCCAGGTCGGGGCGCTGCAGATAGATGTTTCTATCGGCGGCGGCGCTATGCAACTCGAGGCAGGGCGGGCCTTGTTCGCCGAGCGACGCGCTCAAGGCGCGCGCCAACTGCGGCACGTCCAGTGCCCGCTGCACCGCGTCGCGCGCCTGCGCGTGCGCCAGCTGGAACGCGAGCTGCGCCGCGCTCGGCAGGCTCACGCCCGCGCGTCCGAGCGCGATGCGCGCAGGAGTGAATTGGCGCAGGGCGGCCCAGGGGTTGGCGCTGACGGGCTCCTCGCTCATAGCAGTCTGTTCACAAATGCCGCGCAGCCTCTAGGGCAGACGCAACAGCGCCTTTTGAAACGCGGGCGGCAGCGATGGATTCGGCCGGAACTGCCCGTCGCTGCGCATGATCTGCATTTTGTCCAGCCACGCCTCGAATTCCGGCGCCGGCCGCAGACCCAGGACGCGGCGCGCGTACAGCGCATCGTGAAACGAGGTGCTCTGGTAATTGAGCATGATGTCGTCCGCGCCGGGCACGCCCATGACGAAGCAGCAACCGGCCACGCCGAGCAGAGTCAGGAGCACGTCCATGTCGTTCTGGTCCGCCTCGGCATGATTGGTGTAACAGACGTCGCAACCCATAGGTAAGCCGAGCAGCTTGCCGCAGAAATGGTCTTCCAGTCCGGCGCGGATGATCTGTTTGCCGTCGTACAGGTATTCCGGGCCGATGAAGCCGACCACGCTATTGACCAGCAGCGGTTCGTAGCGGCGCGCGACCGCATAGGCGCGCGCTTCGCAGGTCTGCTGATCGACGCCGTGGTGGGCGTTGGCCGACAGTGCGCTGCCCTGTCCGGTCTCGAAATACATCAGGTTGTCGCCAATGCTGCCGCGCCGCAGCGACAGGGCGGCGCTGCGCGCCTGCGCCAGCAGATCGAGCGTGACGCCGAAGCTGCGGTTGGTGGCTTCGGTGCCGCCGATCGACTGGAACACCAGATCGACCGGCGCGCCGCGCTCGATCGCCGCGATGGTGTTGGTGACGTGGGTCAGCACGCAGGACTGGGTCGGGATTTCGTAGCGGCTGATGATGTCGTGCAGCATGGTGATGAGGCGGATGACCTGCGGCACATTGTCGCTGGCCGGATTGATGCCGATCACCGCGTCGCCGCTGCCGTAGAGCAGGCCGTCGAGCAGGCTGGCGGCGATGCCGCTGGCGTCATCGGTCGGGTGGTTGGGTTGCAGCCGGGTCGCCATGCGGCCCGGCAGGCCGATGGTGTTGCGAAAAGCGCTCAGCACGCGGCACTTCTGCGCCACCAGGATCAGATCCTGGTTACGCATGATCTTGGACACGGCGGCCGCCATTTCCGGCGTGATGCCCGGCGCCAGCGCCGCAAGCGCGGCGCTGTCTGCCGCATCGCCCAGCAGCCAGTTGCGGAAGTCGCCGACAGTAAGATGACTTACCGGCGCGAACGCGCCGGCATCGTGGGTATCGATGATCAGGCGCGTGACCTCGTCGTCTTCGTACGGGACCAAGGCTACGCTGAGGAAGCTGCTGAGCGGCAATTCCGCCAGCGCCATCTGCGCCATGGCGCGCTCTTCAGCACTGCCTGCCGCAACGCCCGCCAGCGCATCGCCGGAGCGCGCCGGCGTCGCCTTGGCCATCAAGTCCTTCAGGTCGTGAAAGCCGTAGGTCTTGCTGCCGGCGGTATGCTGGTACGGATGCGTATGCACGTTGCCCTTGGATGAGCCGACAGCGGCATCCGCGCCGCTCCAAGGGGCGCCCGGACTACCTGGCTTCGGCGAGTTGCTTCAGCGTAAAGGTGTAGCTTACCTTGTCCAGCGGCTTGTGGCAGGCAAGGCATTCGGCCTGGTTGACGCCGGGACGGTGCTGCTTATCGGTGGTGAATACGGCGTAGTTCCAGTCGCTGTTGCGCAGCATGTCGGGAATGTCGGTGCCCCAGCCGGCTTCGCGTTCCATCGCTGTGTAAAACAGCAGCTTGTCCGCCACGTAGAAGCCGTCGGCGCCCATGACCGGCTTGTTCTCGGCGTCGAGTTTCGCCGCGTAGACTTCGGCAAACAGCACCGTGCCGTCCGGCAGCGGCTTGCCCGCTTTCGCGGACGCCAGCGCGAGCTTGTTGCCGTAGTAGTAGCGCACCTGCTTGGTCGCCGGAAAATTGATGGTGTGATACTTGGTGAACGTATCCTTGTAGCCTTCCGGAAAGCGCACGCCGGACTTCGCCACGTTCGGCAGCAGCGCCGACTTGGCGCCCGTCGCGGGACCGGGCTGCGCGGCAAAGTAGGCAGCGACGTTGGCCATATCCTCGGCGCTGAGCTGTGCCGCAATCGCATTCATGATCGGATTCTTGCGCGAACCGTCCTTGAGCGCCTTCAATTGCGCCTCGAGGTAGCCTGCGCGCTGCGCGGCGAGATTGGGGATGGTGTCGCTCACGCTGACGCCCGCCGCGCCGTGGCAGGCGGCGCAGACGCTGGCGGCCTTGGCTTTGCCTGCATCGATATCGGCGGCCTGCGCGACTGGCGCGAGGGCCAGGATGAGGGACACTGCAAGTGGGGATCTCATAGGCTACTCCTTTGATGGACGGGCGCGAGGGCGCTCCAGGGCTTGGGCAAGGGAGTAAACAACTGCCGCGTCGGATTTATTCCGGCGCCGCCTGCGGCAGTGTAAGGGCCTTGCAGCGCGAGGCCTTTACAACGGAGTAATAGGCGCTCTATGCCTGTTTCGCGCAGGCGATGACGCGCGCGGCTTCGAGGCGCGCGAGTTCTTGCGGCGTCAGCGCGAGTTGCTCGGTGAGCACTTCGCGCGTGTGCTCACCCAGCATCGGCGGTGCACGCCGATACTCCACCGGCGTCGCGGAAAAGCGCATCGGGCTCGCGATCCCCGGCGCACGCACGCCGAGCGCGTGCGGCGTGTCGATGCGCACATGGTGGAACTGCGCCTGCGGATGCGCGAGCGCCTGCGCGTAGTCGTTGATCGGGCCGCAGGGCACGCCCGCGGCAAACAGCAGGTCCTCCCACTCGGTGCCCGAACGCGCGCGGAACACCTCGTCCAGTTGCGCATGCAGCGCGTCGCGGTGCGTAAGCCGCGCCTCGTTGTTGCAAAAGCGCGCGTCGGTGGCCCACTCCGGGTGGCCGATCGCGCCGCACAGCGACACGAACTGCGTCTGGTTCGCGCTCGCGATGATCATCTGGCCGTCGGCGCAATTGAACACTTCGTAGGGCGTGATGTTGGGCGAGACATTGCCCAGGCGCTGCGGCACCTTGCCGCTGACGAGGAAATTCGACAGCTGGCCCGAGCTCAGCGCGAGCACCACATCGAGCAGCGAAACGTCGATGCGCTGGCCCTCACCGGTCGCGTTGCGGTGGTGCAGGGCCGCCAGGATGGACACCGTCGCGTACATGCCGGTGAACAGGTCCACGATCGGCACCCCGGTGCGCTGCGGCCCGCCCCCGGGCAGGTCGTCGCGCTCGCCGGTGACGCTCATCAGCCCGCCCAGGCCCTGGAACAGGTAGTCGTAGCCGGGGCGTTCGGCATAGGGCCCGTCCTGACCGAAGCCGGTGATCGAGCAGTAGACCAGGCGCGGGTTGAGTTTGCACAGCGATACTGCATCCAGGCCGTAGCGGGCGAGGTCGCCCACCTTGAAATTTTCGATGCACACGTCGGCGCGTTCGGCCAGGCGGCGGATGAGCTGCTGACCTTCGGGCTTGGCCATGTCGATCGCGACCGAGCGCTTGTTGCGGTTGGCCGAGAGGTAGTAGGCCGATTCGCGCGTGGGCTTGCCATCCTTATCGGCGAGCCAGGGTGGACCCCACTGGCGCGAGTCGTCGCCCGG
>Ga0334722_10007301_pt1 | contig 10731 bp, 9 predicted proteins | sample C3_bottom_MG_FD_207210 | JGI IMG/M metagenome (GOLD analysis project Ga0334722, IMG submission 207210) | Sediment microbial communities from Yellowstone Lake, YNP, Wyoming, USA - C3_bottom | ecosystem: Environmental > Aquatic > Freshwater > Lake > Sediment | place: USA: Wyoming | collected...
CGATCTGCCCGGACGCCCCCCGGTGCTCTGCCCGGGTTGCCCGCACCGCGGCATCTTCTCCCTGCTCAAGACCCGGCGCGTCGTGGTCTCCGGGGACATCGGCTGCTATACCCTCGCGGCGCTGCCGCCGCTCGCCGCGCTCGACACCTGCCTCTGCATGGGGGCGAGCCTCGGGGTGGCCCACGGCATCGAGCGCGGACTCCCCCCCGGCGATCGCCGCAGCGTCGTGGCGGTCATCGGCGACGGCACCTTTTTTCACTCGGGGCTCACCCCGCTGGTCGACCTCGTCTACAACCGGGCGCACACGCTGACGATCGTGCTCGACAACCGCACGACGGCCATGACCGGCCGCCAGGAGCACCCCGGCACCGGCCGCACGCTCGCCGGAGAGCCGAGCGCCGAGGTCTCCATCGCCGCAATCGGCCGCGCGATGGGCATTCCCGAGGTCGTCCAGACCGACGCGTACGATCTGCCGCGCCTCGGGGCCGAACTCGATCGGCTGCTCGCGGCCCCCGGACCGTCGCTGCTCGTCAACCGCGGCGCGTGCGTGCTGCTCACGCGCACCCCGCACGGCCCCGTGCTCTCCGTCGACCCCGCGAAGTGCGACGGGTGCCGCCGTTGCCTCGTCGTGGCGTGTCCGGCGCTCTCGCTCTCCGGCGCCGGCAAAGGCGCCCGGGCCGTGGTCGACGCCGCGCTCTGCACCGGTTGCCGCGTCTGCGCGGCGCACTGCGACCGCGACGCGTTCCTGCCGCGGGTGGAGGCGTCGCGATGAGCGCCGTCACCAATGTCCTGCTCGCCGGCGTCGGCGGCCAGGGCGTGCTGCTCGGCAGCGAGATCCTCGCCGACGTCGCCTCCCGGGCCGGGTTCGAGGTCAAGAAGAGCGAAGTGCACGGCATGGCCCAGCGCGGCGGCAGCGTCGTCTCGCACCTGCGTTTCGGCGCGACGGTCCACTCCCCGCTCATCCCGCGCGGCACCGCCGACTACCTCGTCTCGTTCGAGCGGCTCGAGACCCTGCGCTACCTCGACTTTCTCAATGCCCGCTCCGTGGTGCTCGTCAACAACCAGCAGATCATCCCGCTGCCGGTCGCGGTCGGCAGGGCCGTCTACCCGCTCGACATCGAGGCGCGGCTGCAGGCCACCGGAGTGCGCACCTGCTTCGTCGACGGTCACGCGATCGCGCTTGCCGCCGGCAACGCCAAGGCGGTAAACGCCGTCATCCTCGGCGCCCTGGCAGCGATCATGCCGTTCGCCCCGGCGCTCTGGGAGCAGGCGCTGCACCAGCAGATCCCCGCGCGCCTCCTGGAGTTGAACCTGCGGGCTTTTGCGCTGGGGCGCGAAACGCAGGCGGCTCCCGGGGTTCGTTGACACCTCCGCCGGATTGTCGCTAAACTCCACGCTGCTGATGAAGGGAGTTTTGGCAATTGCAGGTGGTTGGCGGCGCGTGAGCGGCGCGGGAAACCACCGGAGGTGAACGGGATGCAATCCACGCACGCGCACGACACGCTCTCGCGACCGGACCTGGAGCGGCTCCAGCTGGAGCGCCTGCGGTCCACGGTCAGACGGGTCTCGGAAACCGTCCCCTTTTACCGTGAGCAACTGCGCGCCGCCGGGGTAACCGCCGACGACATCCGCAGCCTCGACGACCTGCGGCGCCTCCCGTTCACGACCAAGCAGGATCTGCGCGATCATTACCCGTTCGGCCTCTTCGCCGTGCCGATGGCGGACGTCGCATGGGTTCACGCCTCGTCGGGGACCACCGGCAAGATGACCGTCGTCGGCTACACCCGCCGCGACATCGACACCTGGGCGGAGATCTGCGCCCGCTCGCTGATGTGCGCCGGGGTCGGGCGCGGCGACATCGTGCACAACGCCTACGGGTACGGGCTCTTCACCGGCGGCCTCGGCGTGCACTACGGCGCCGAGAAGCTGGGGACCACCGTCATCCCGATCTCGGGGGGCAACACCAAGCGCCAGATCATGATCCTGCAGGACTTCGGCGCCACGGTGCTCACCTGCACGTCTTCCTACGCGCTGAACATGGCCGAGACGATGCGCGAGCTGGGCGTCGACCCGGCCTCCCTGAAACTGCGCGTCGGCGTCTTCGGCGCCGAGCCGTGGTCCGAGGCGATGCGCCGCGAGATCGAAAAACAGCTGAACCTGGTCGCGCTGGACATCTACGGCCTCTCCGAGGTGATGGGGCCCGGCGTCGCGATGGAGTGCCTGGCCAAGAACGGCCCGCACATCTTCGAGGATCACTTCATCGCCGAGGTCGTCGACCCGGACTCCGGGGAGCCGCTGGCCCCCGGCGCGACCGGCGAGCTGGTCTTCACCTCCCTGACCAAGGAGGCCTTCCCGGTGCTGCGCTACCGCACCCGCGACATCACCGCGCTGGACACCGCGCCGTGCAGCTGCGGGCGCACCCTGGCGCGGATGGTGCGCGTCACCGGCCGCACCGACGACATGCTGATCATCCGCGGCGTGAACGTCTTCCCCTCCCAGATCGAGAGCATCCTCGTCGGCATGCCCGGGGTCGAGCCGCACTACCAGCTGATCGTCGACCGCGTCGGCCAGATGGACACGCTGGAGGTCCAGGTGGAGATGACCGAGGGCATGTTCAGCGACGAGGTCAAGAAGCTCGAGACGCTCGCCCGGCGCATCGAGGGCGACATCAAGGACTACTTCGGCGTGACCGCTAAGGTCAAGCTGGTCGAGCCCAAGTCCATTCAGCGCAGCGAGGGGAAGGCCCAGCGCGTGATCGACAAGCGCAAGCGCAACGGTTAGGGGAGCGAGCGATGAAAGTCGAACAGATTTCCGTGTTCCTCGAGAACAAGTCGGGGCGCCTCTCCGAGGTGACCCGGATCCTCGGCGACGGGGGGGTCAACCTGCGCGCGCTGACGCTGGCGGATACCACCGACTTCGGGATCCTGCGGCTGATCGTCAACGACCCCAAGCGCGCGGTCCAGCTGCTGAAGGCCGGCGGCTTCACCGTAGGGACGACCGAGGTTGTCGCCGTGGAGATCCCGGACCGGCCGCGCGGGCTGGCGGACATCCTCGACGTGCTCGGCGCGGCCTCGATCAACGTCGAGTACATGTACGCCTTCGTCGAGAAGCGGGCGGACAACGCGGTGGTCATCTTCCGCTTCGACGAGGCGGAGAAGGCGATCGCGACGCTGCAGAAGGCCGGGGTCTCGATCCTTCCCGGGGAGAAGGTCTACGCGCTGTAGCAGTGCCGCAGGGCACCCCCGGCGACAGGCGCCGCGGGGTACCACCCGGCGGAATCGTGGCAGGAGGGAAGCATGAGCATGATTCGCAAGATGACGGTCCTTACGGCGTGCGCGGTGCTGCTCGCGGCGCTGCCCGCCGCGGCGGCGGAGACGATCAAGATCGGCGCCGTCCTCGCGGTGACCGGCCCCGCGGCATTCCTCGGCGCACCCGAGGCCAAGACCCTCGAGATGCTGGCGGCCCAGTTCAACGCGGCGGGCGGCATCAAGGGCATGAAGGTCGAACTGCTGATCAAGGACACGGCCGGGGACGCCGAGAAGGCGCTCTCGCTCGCCAAGCAGCTCGTCGAGGAGGAGAAGGTCTTCGCGGTCATCGGGCCCTCGACCAGCGGCGAGTCGATGAAGATCAAGCAGTACATGGACGAGAACGCGACGCTGCTGATCTCCTGCGCGGCCGCCGAGGCGATCACGACGCCGATCATGAAGTGGGTCTTCAAGACCCCGCAGAACGACGCGAACGCGGCGCGCTGGATCTTCACCGACATGAAGAAGAAGGGGATCAAGAAGATCGGCGTGCTCGCCAGCAACAGCGGGTTCGGCAAGGCCGGGGCCGGGCAGCTCGAGAAGCTCGCCCCCGAATTCGGCATCGAGATCGCGATCTCCGAGTCGTACGACAAGGCGGCCGTCGATCTCGACGCCGAGGTCACGAAGCTCAAGTCCAAGGACGTCCAGGCGGTCGTCAACTGGTCGATCGAGCCGGCGCAGTCCAAGGTGCCGGTGAGCATGCGCAAGATGGGGTGGATGGTACCGCTCTATCAGAGCCACGGGTTCGGCAACATCAAGTACGCCGAAGCCGCCGGCCCCGCCGCCGAAGGGATTCTCTTCCCTGCCGGCCGCCTGCTGGTCGCCGACGGTCTCGCCGACAGCAACGCCCAGAAGGCGTTGCTGCTCAAGTACAAGAAGGATTTCGAGGCCGCAACCAAGGAAGCGCCGAGCACCTTCGGCGGCCATGCCTACGACGCCTTCACGCTGCTGGCCAAAGCGATCGAGGTCGGCGGCCCCGACAAGGAGAAGGCCCGCGCGGCCCTCGAGAACCTGAAAGGGTTCGTCGGCACCGCCGGTGTCTTCACGTTCTCCGCCACAGACCACAATGGTCTCGGGATGGACGCCTTCGAACTGCTGACCGTCAAGGGCGGCAAGTTCGTGCTCGCCCCGTAACACACTCCTTCGCCTGAAGCCCGGGGCCGCGCGAGCGGTCCCGGGCCAGTCGATGCTCATGAGTAGCGACATCTTTCTGCAGTTTTGCGTGGCCGGAGTGACGTACGGCATCATCTACGGCGTCGTGGCCATCGGCTTCACCATCATCTACAACACCACCGGCATCATCAATTTCGCGCAGGGCGAGTTCCTGATGATCGGCGGCATGACGGCGGTGACGCTGCAGCGGTATGTCTCGCTGCCGCTCGCGATCCTCGGCGCCGTGGCGATCACGATGCTCGCCGGCGCCGCCATCGAGGTGCTCTTCATCCGCTGGCTGCACCGTCCCTCGGTGCTGCGGATGATCATCATCACCATCGGCGTCTCGATCGTCATCCGCGAAATCGCGCTGCACCTCTGGGACGAAAAATCGCACGCGCTGCCGCACTTTACCGGGGACTCGGTGAGCGCGCTCACGGTCGCCGGCGCCAAGATCTCGCCGCAGGTGCTCTGGGTCATCGGCGTCTGCGGCGCGATGGTGCTGCTGCTCGGCCTCTTCTTTCGCGCCACGCCCCTGGGCCGGCAGATGCGCGCCTGCGCCTCCAACCGGGACGCGGCGCGCCTGTGCGGCATCAACACCAGAAACATGGTCACGCTGTCGTTCGTGCTGAGCGCCGGGATGGGCGCGCTCGCCGGCTGCGTCGTCTCGCCGATCACCTACGTTCAGTACGACAGCGGCACCGCGCTGGCGATCAAGGGGTTCACCGCCGCCATCCTCGGCGGGCTCGGCAGCACGGCGGGCGCGGCGGCGGGAGGGCTGATCCTCGGCCTGCTCGAGTCGTTCGGCGTCTGGGTGCTGCCCGCCGCCTACAAGGACGCCGTAGCGATCGCGGTGATGCTCGGCGTGCTCTTTCTGCGCCCGAGCGGCATCTTCGGCAACGCCGAGGCCGCCCGACTGCGGGAGTTTTAGCGTGGCGGGAGGGGGGAGGGGACTCGGCTTCACGGCGGGACTGGCCGTTGCCGTCGTCACAATCCAGGTCGCCGCGAGCTCGGCGCACAAGGTCTTCTACCTGACGCAGCTCACGATGTCGGCGTACGCCATGCTGATCGTCCTCGGGCTGGCGCTGCTGATGGGGTACGCCGGACAGGCCTCGATGGGGCAGGCGGGCTTTTTCGCCATCGGGGGCTACACTGCCGCCTTTCTCACGACCTTCGACCTCGCGCCGCACCGCGGCTCGGTTGTGGTCTCCCTGCTGGGGCGGATGCACCTGCTGCTGACCCGCGCCGACGGCAGCGGCGGGAGCATCACGCACGTCCACCCGTGGGCGGCGGCGCTGTTCGCGATCGTTCTGGCCGCGGCGATCGCCTGGCTGGTCGCCGGGCCCGTTTTTCGCCTGCGCGGGCACTACCTGGCGATGGCGACGCTCGGCTTCGGGATTATCGTCCACCGGATCTTTCTCGGCAGTTCGCTCTTCGGCGCCGCCGATGGGATTTCGGACGTGCCGGCGCTCGCGCTGCTGCCCGGCTTCGCGATCACCGGCCGCGCCGCCTCCCGGGTTTCCAACTACTACGCCGCCTGGGGCGTGGTGTTGCTCACCCTCTGGATGCTCTCCAACCTGATCGACTCGCGTATCGGGCGGGCGCTGCGCGCGATCCACGGCTCCGAGAACGCCGCCGCCGCGGTCGGCATCCCCATCGCCCGCTTCAAGACGCAGGTGTTCGTGCTCGCGGCCTCCCTGGCGGCGGTGGCGGGCGTGTTGCTCACGCACTTCAACGGGGGGATCGGGCCCTCGGACGCCTCGGTCATGAAGTCCGTCCGCTTCGTCGCGATCGTCGCCGTCGGCGGCATGGCCAACCTGCGCGGCGCTCTGGCCATGGGCACGGTGCTGACATTCCTCTCGCTGCGCGGGTACTTCGGCACCTTCGACGATCTGGTCTTCGGCGGCATTCTGCTGGCGATGATGCTCTTCGCGCCGGAGGGGATCGTCGGCGGGCAGCTCTGGCAGCGGCTGAAGAGCGCCAACCCGCTCAAGGTCCGCTGATGGCGACGCAGGTCCTCGAGGTCCGCGAGCTCGGCCGGCGGTTCGGCGGGCTCCAGGCCGTCGCCGACCTCTCCTTCTGCGTGACCCGCGGGGTGGTCAAGGCCGTGATCGGGCCGAACGGCGCGGGCAAAACCACGCTGTTCAACCTCGTCTCCGGCTTCGCGCGCCCCGACACCGGGTCCGTCTGCTTTCTCGGCGAGGACGTGCGGGGGCTGCCCGCGCACGAACTCGCCCGGCGCGGCATGGCCCGGACCTTCCAGCAGATCCAGCTCGTGCCCGGGATGTCGGTGCTCGAGAACGTGCTCACCGGGCGGCACCGGCACACCCGCGCCGGTTTTCTCCCGAGCCTGCTGCGTCTGCCGCGGACGGTGCGCGAAGGGCGCGCCGCACGCGAGCACTGCCGCGAAACCCTCGCCTTTCTCGGCCTCGCCGATTACGCCGAGGCCGAGGCGGTGAGCCTGGCCTACGGCCTGCAGCGACTGGTGGAGCTGGCGCGCGCGCTGGCGTGCGAGCCGCAGCTGCTGTTGCTGGACGAACCGGCCGCCGGGTTGAACATGCGCGAAACCGAGGAGATGGCCGGGACGATCCGCCGCATCAACGCGACGGGCCTGACGGTCCTGCTCGTGGAGCACGACATGGGTCTGGTGATGAACATCTCCCACGAGATCCTCGTGCTCGGCGCAGGACGCCGGGTCGCCGAGGGGACGCCGCACGAGATTCAGGGGAACCCCGACGTGATCAGGATCTACCTGGGCGAGGACGATGATCAAGGTCCGTAACCTCGTGGCCGGCTACGGCTCGCTGAAAGTCCTCTCCCAGGTCTCCCTGCACGTCTCCGCAGGGGAGATCGTGACGCTGATCGGCGCGAACGGCGCCGGCAAGACCACGCTGCTGCGCGCGCTCTCGGGCCTGATCGCGCCTCACGGGGGGGAGATTCTGTTCGAGGGGATGTCTATCCGCGGCTTGCCCGCCGAGCGCGTCGTCGACCTGGGGATCGCCCTGGTACCCGAGGGGCGTCAGGTCTTCGCCGCGATGTCGGTGCACGAGAATCTCATTCTCGGCGGCTATGTCGCCGCGCGCCGCAGCCGCGGAGGGCAGGGGACCGCCGCCGCGCTCGAGCGCATCTTCGAGCTCTTCCCGATCCTGCGCGATCGTTCCGAGCAGCTCGCCGGGACGCTCTCGGGAGGCGAGCAGCAGATGCTGGCCATGGGACGGGCCCTGATGACCGACCCGCGGCTGCTGATGATGGACGAGCCTTCGATGGGCCTGGCGCCGCTGATCGTCCGCGACATCTTCCGCGCCATCCAGCGCTTGCGCGACGAGGGGCGCACGGTGCTGCTCGTCGAGCAGAACGCCCGCGCCGCGCTGCGCATCGCCGACCGCGGGTACGTCATCGAGACCGGGAAGCTGGTGCTCGAGGGGGAGGCCGGGTTCCTGCTCGGCGACCGTGAGGTTCAGCGCGCCTATCTCGGGAAAGGCTACCGCGAGGTCTGGGAATGAGGAATAATGGAGGGGCTATGGCGATCTGGGACCCCCGCAACGAGAGCATGACGCGCGAAGACCTGGACCAGCTCCAGCTCGAGCGCCTCCAGGCGACGCTCAATCGGGTGCACCGCAGCGTGGCGTTCTACCGCGCCCGCTTCGACGAGCGGCGCTTCGACCCCGGCGACCTGCGCACGCTCGAGGACCTGCGGCGGCTGCCGTTCACCACCCGGACCGAACTGCAGGAGCACCACCCGTACGGTCTCTTCGCGGTGCCGCTGCGCGAAGTGGTCCGCCTGCACGCGTCGACCGCGACCGGCGGCCGGCAGGTCATCGTCGGGCACACCGCGCGCGACATCCGGACCTGGGGCGAGCTTGCGGCGCGGGTGCTCGTCGCCGGCGGCGTCACCCGGGACGACGTCGTCCAGATCGCCTTCGACTACGGCATCTACCCCGACGGTTTCGGCTTCCACTACGGCGCCGAGCGCATCGGCGCATCGGTCATTCCGACCTCCGCCGCGCGCATGGCGCACCAGCTCGAGATCATGCGCGATTACCGCAGCACCGTGCTGATCGCCCCCCCCTCGGTCGCGCGCTCCCTCGCCGACCACCTGGCGACCGAAGGCATCGACTCCAAGACCCTCTTCCTGCGGGTCGGCGTCTTCAGCGCCGAGCGCTGGGACGAGGCGCTGCGCCGCGACCTGGAGTCGCGGCTGATGGTTCGCGCCGCCGACGCCTACGCCGTCGGCGAGGTGATGGGGCCGGGGGTGGCCGGGGAGTGCAGCGCGCGCGCCGGCCTGCACCTGCAGGAGGACCACTTCCTGGCCGAGATCGTCGACCCCGCAACCGGCCAGGTGCTCCCCCCCGGCGCCACCGGCGAGCTGGTGCTCACGACGCTCACCCGCGAGGCGTTTCCGCTCGTGCGCTACCGCACCGGCGACCTCACGAGCCTCGATCGCTCCGCGTGTTCCTGCGGGCGGACCCTGGCGCGGATCGCGCGGATCGCCGGTCGCACCGACGACATGATCAGCCTGCGCGGCGTGCACTTTTTTCCCGCACAAATCGCGTCAATCCTGGCGACGCTCGAGATCGCCGCGCCCCGGTTCGTGCTCGCCCTGCAGCGGGAGTCCGGGCAGGATCTGCTGGAGGTCCGGGTCGAAGTCTCCGAAGGGATCTTCTTTGACGGCATGCGCCAGCAGCGCCAACTCATCGAGGAGGCGGCCCGGCGCATCCAGGAGGAGATCGGCCTCGCCGCCCGCGTGCGGCTCGTCGACCCACGCGCGAGCGATCCCGGCGCGCCCGCCATCGGTATCGTCGATGAACGCTAGCAGGCTGCTCAAAAGGGACCATCTGCGGCGTTGGGCTTCGCCCTTCGTCACTGCGGCGTACTGCTCGTACGCCTCAGTCCTCAGGGCTCGCCCGCCTTGCACCAGTCCCCTTTTGAGCAGCCTGCATCGTGATGAAGCCGTTGAACAGGGGAGGGCGTCGTGAAGGCGCCGCTGGAGGTGGCCCTGCTCTGGCACATGCACCAGCCTGACTATCGCGACCAGGTCAAGGGCCGCGCGGTGCTCCCCTGGGTCCGTCTGCATGCCGTCAAGGACTACTACCCGATGGCCGCCCTCGTCGACGAGTTCCCCGGCCTGCGCGTCACCTTCAACTACGTGCCGTCGCTGCTCGACCAGCTCGATCACTACCTCGCCGGCAAATCGCTCGACGAGCACCTGGCCCTCTCGACGGTTGCAGCCCGCGACCTGAACCAGGAGGGGCAGATTTTCCTGTTGCGCAACTTCTTCATGGCCAACCACGAGACCATGATCCGCCCCTTCCCGCGCTACCTCGAACTGCTTGAGAAACGCGGCCCCTCGAGCGAGCAGCGCCACCTGGAATCGGCGCAGCGCGCCTTCACCCCCAAGGATTTTCTCGATCTTCAGGTGCTGTTCAACCTCGCCTGGTTCGGACCGTACTTCCTCAAGTCTGACCTGCTCTGCCGCGAACTCGTATCCAAGGGGCAGGGGTTCACCGAATCCGAAAAGGGCGCGCTGCTCGAGCGGCAGCGCGAAATAGCCGGCCAGGTCGTCCCGCTGCTGCGACGGCTGGTTTCCGAGGGCAGAATCGAAGTGTCGACGACGCCGTTCTACCACCCGATCCTGCCGCTGCTCATCGACAGCGACTGCGCGCGGGTGGCGATGCCCGACGTGACGCTGCCACGCCAGGCCTTCCGCCACCCCGACGACGCCCTGGCGCACGTGCGCAAGTCGATCGCCTTCCACGAGAAGGTCTTCGGTGAGCGACCGCAGGGGATCTGGCCATCCGAGGGGAGCGTGAGCCCCGCGGTTCTCCAACTCTTCAAGGAACAGGGTTTTCGCTGGACCGCGACCGACGAAAACGTACTCTTCCGCTCGCTCGGAATCCCCCTCAATCAGGAGTTCTACCGCTCCGGCCGGCGCGAAGAGTTGCTGTATCAGCCGTACCAGACGGAGGCCGGAAGCCCTGCCGTCTTCTTCCGCGACCATGTCCTCTCGGACCTGGTGGGGTTCTCCTACAGCCGCTGGGACTCGCGTGACGCCGTCGGCGATTTCACGCACCGGCTCAAAGGCATCGCCGATCTTTCCGGCGGACGCCGCGAGGGCCGCGTCGTCCCCGTCATCCTCGACGGCGAAAACGCCTGGGAGTACTTCGCCGACGGCGGCCTCTCATTCATGCGCGGACTGTACCGTCGCCTTACCGACGACCCCGGGCTGCGCAGCACGACCTTCCGTGACTATCTCGACCGCCATCCCGTCGAGTCA
>Ga0334722_10007302_pt1 | contig 10730 bp, 13 predicted proteins | sample C3_bottom_MG_FD_207210 | JGI IMG/M metagenome (GOLD analysis project Ga0334722, IMG submission 207210) | Sediment microbial communities from Yellowstone Lake, YNP, Wyoming, USA - C3_bottom | ecosystem: Environmental > Aquatic > Freshwater > Lake > Sediment | place: USA: Wyoming | collected...
GCTCTAAAACTGCAAAAGACTGGCTCGTTTCCGATACTCTTCTCGCACTCGGTGCATCTCGTCTTGATCCACGCTTTAGCCAAGCAAAAACCCTAACCAAACAAGTAGAGAAGAAATACGGGAAACCCGCCGATGTATTCGGGCATTCCCTTTCCGGCGCCATTGCTGAGAAATCCGGCGCATCCGGTAAAATTTATACCTACAACAAGGGTGTGGGAATCGGCGATATCGGCAAAACTATCCCAAAAAATCAAACCGATATTCGCACAAAAGCCGATCTCGTCAGCGCCCTATCCTTGACGCAGAAATACAACGGCGATCAACAAACTATCAAGGGATCATTGAATCCTATTAAAGCTCACTCTCTTGAGAATCTACCTTTTGTTTAAATGCGCAGCATCAACCCGCGCTGCCTTCCCGCCCATGACAGCACTGTAGAGCCGCGCATATGCCCACTGCTCTGGACTTTTAACCGTGGGACGAACCGAAGCTGGATTGGTTTTGTAAGCCCCGATCCCTTTATCAAATATTACTTTTAAACCAGCTAATTTATAGCCACTAATTCTCGCTATTTCTTCTATTGAATGTGGCTCCTCTTTGGGAAAACCATATTTCTTGTTAAATTTCTGTTTGTATGTTAAAACCATTTTATTATATATTTTATTATATAATAAAATGTCTGAAGAATCCGGACATAGCTCCGATATTGAATCCATTTTAGATCGTATTAGGCGCAATTCAATTCAACTTAACTATGCCCACAAAATGAAGTATGAAAAACTCAAGAATAAACTCGTCTATTTTCGCTTACCCACTATTTGTTTGTCCGCTATTAATTCCGTCTTTTCTGTTGGGTTAAGCGCCTACATGGCCCAGCAAGATGTCAGCGTTATTAACTGCCTCATTTCCCTCGTCTGCGGTATTATCGTTAGTGTGGAATTGTATTTACAAATTGAGAAGGCCATGAGCGTAGAATATGACGTGTCAAAATCGTATTATCTCCTCTCTATTGAGATCCAACGCTTTCTTTTGACTGATCGTGAAAATCGCACTATTGATTGCCAACCATTCCTTGATAAATCATACAATACCTACACCAAACTATTTGAGAATTCCAGACTACTTAAAAAATCCATTCATGACAACTTAACTTCGCTACATGAAGATGACAAATTACCAGGGATCACAATAACACCAACCCAATCAGCAGCGGGGATTTCATCGCGGTTAAACAAACAGACCGCAGCAATAACCCAGACTATTTTTAATAGCCCATTCACCGAAGATGGAACGATGGAAGAAAATATGGAAGCCACATGGAAGCCGGATGGAACGATTGAAAAAAGTGTGGTGGGTGGAAAGCAATATTAAAAAAAAGGGATGATGAAGGGTGGTCTTCCGGAAATCCCGGAAATTTTTAACACTTTTTCAAAACTTTCCGTGATGGGAAAAATGAAGTGCCAAACTGCCGGCACTTTGGCACTTGGGTTTTTGAGTTTCAAAATACTTTTTGAAATCCATCAAATTTTTCCGGGAATTCCGGAAGTCTATTCTTTGCCCTTCAAACGCCAACCCTTCAAAAACTCACATTTTGAATCATTATCAAAATACCACGCTTTTTTATAGATGGCATTTTTCCGGAAAAATGACTTGACATATTCAGGATTGTATTCCTTTTGTTTCAACTTTGGTAGTTCTTTAAACTCCGACGAATTTCGGATATATTGAGAGATTTTGGCAAGAGTCAAATCGGGATCATCTTCTTCTGAACATTCCGTGGAAGTGTCTCCATCGGCGTTTTCTACAATAGGAATCTCAAAATAAGTTGTAAAAATGTTGTGAATGTCATATGAATTTTGCAAATATTCCATTGTGCGTTTTTTGACAGACATTGGAATGTAGCGGTCAATGATATTTTGCCCCTCGTTTCTGAAGCGCATTTGATATAGGAACAGAAGATTCAACATTGTGTTTCTGTGCGAGAACCGCCACTCATCGGTTTTCAAATTGGCATTTAGTGGATAGACATGTTTTTCTGGATCATGAAGACTTTTGTCATCGGTGAAGAATGACCCGAATAAAATATCAACAATGCGTTCGGCATCGGCATCCTTCGGGTTTTCTGCGAAATTCAATTTAACATTGACCTCCATTCCAACGGTGCAATTCAACCGGACGCGAGTGTTGTTGCTATAATTTTGACGAGCTTGCAACTCACCACCCCCTGTCATATCTTTGACTTGCGAATTTTGAATGAGTTGATTCTCGGGTGGTTCTTTCATGATTACATATCGGATTCTGTCCAACTTGGCAATTTCTGGATTTGCCTGTGATGATGATTTTTTCTTCTGATTTTCAGTCACGACCAATGGTGACACATAACTAAAATATTGCCCAAGAATGCTCTTCATAAATTCATTAAGAACACCCTTGCCGTTTCGTCCGGCACCATTAAATACGAAGAACTTCTCAATGGCAACCCCCGACAATCCTGTAGAGAGAATAAAGAGCATAAGTTCACGAATTTCAGCATCAGGAAAAATCTGCTCCATCATAAGGGCAATGTCATTAAAATGTTTTTTTTGGTCAATATCCTCCTCTACAAAATGAAGGACATTTTCGCTATTTTTTTCGTCAAATTCTTGGTATTTTATGCCCTTCAAACAAGGGGTAAAATCATAGCCACATGACCAAGTGACATAATCGTTGAACCGAGCTGGGCGAAACACCCCCTCTTTCAAATCCAAGACCCCATTTTTACAGCCAAATATATCGGGGTTGCAATCAAATTCAATAGAATCATCACACAAAAGGGTCTTGCCCTGTCCGACGCATTTGCTAATTTGGGTGTTATCATGCAGATGTTGTTTGGTGAATTTATCAATATCGTTTTTGATGGATTTGATGCGATCACAATTAACATTAAAACCCTCTTCATCAATCACCCCTTGTGGGTATTGTTGTTCAAAAGGTGCGATTAATCCAAACCAATATTTACTGACATCATATGTGATTGCAACTCGGAGTGGCTTATCGCCTTCTTCCCATTTTGACCCAGTCCATGAATACCAGACATTATTTGAGAATACAAAATTATTGGGATGAATTTCGGCAATAGTTTCAATAACACCGGTGTCGTCAAATTTTTTGGTAATCATGTCGCAAATTTCAATTAAATCAGTATCGGGTTTGTTGTTATCAACAACCAATTCAATCCATTGCGAAATATCCATCACTTTGTCAATTGATTTCTCCTCCCAGCATAAATGAAACCCAGTCAATTCAAAAGTTTTTTCATTGATGAGTTTTATAAAAGCATCGTATCCGAATTTATCAACATTTTCTTTCAACAATTTGATGCCGTCGTATTCATATATGGCAACCTTCTCCCCTGTTTGAATGTATGGATGATCCATGACAGTGGTTTCGTGCATTAAATATGTCATTACGCGCTCAACAATGCGGAATTCATATTCCTGTAAATAGTAAGCGTAAAATGAGCCGATGAAATTCTTCTCGTCCTTTGCCTCTTTTTGCTTGCGTGCAGTATTGTAAAGTTCCGGATTTTTAACTTTAGTTTCCTCGGCAATCTTCATAAGACGACGCGTAAAAGCACTAACAAAGGCGGGCTCATCAACTCCCTGTAGATTATTCTCTTCACAAAATCCTTTGAATGTTCCAAAGAAACACAAGCGAAGCATTAGTTTTTTGGCAAGTTTTACATCAACTCCCATATTTGATGAAATTTTTTTTAATATTTGAGTGCGATTGTTGCAGTATTCAATGACCTCGGGGCAGTCAATTTGGTTTGAAATACAGATATTGCGAATTATTTCAGGTTGCGCATTTTTAAGATCAAAATCATAATATAACCCATCAATGAGTGTGTTACGTGTCCCCTTGTTGAATGCGGTGCAACCAAGTGCTTCTTTCACTAGAATGCGACCCCATTTGTGCTTTGGTTTGATATATTTTACTCTGAATGATTTGGTGTGGTGATTGTATAATTTGAGGTATTGTTTGAGTTGTTCTTTTTCATTAGCAAATTCTTTCAATATGCCACTTCTGTTAGGAATCCAATCAATACGAAGAAGGTTTGATTTGATAAGCGCTTTGACGCGCTTGATTGGGATGTATTCTAATAAAACCGCACCATCTAATGGTGCTGATTGGCGTTTGGATAGGACGAGGTCAATTTTTGGGGTTGGGGGGGAATCGGTCATTGGCTTTTATATAATGGATAAAGAAGATATTTTCGTGTTCTTTTCAAAAAAGTGTTTTGAGAAGATCAATTTTTGGAATATTATTCCTAAAGAAGGCATCGCATGAGATCTCTAACTGCGCATTTCCATAAGTAATTTTTAGCCATAGATTTTCTGGCATATTCCAAATGTTTATCGTGATTGGTTTCAAGCCACATTTTTTTAAATATTTTTTGTGGCTCTGGATTTCGGGCACGCCAATTTCTAGCGGCGCGTTTTTGAGCTTCGGTTGATGGCATAGTGTCTTGATATATATTCTAAAGATATTACTTCTAAATAATTTTGCCTGATCAGTTTTTCTTCTCCCCTGTGATAGGATCAAATAGGGCGCTATTTTCAATATCGCTTCTTACAAAGCATGAGGGATTTGTCAAGTTCCGTTGGCAAACGCAAACAAAGCTTTCAAAAAGTCTGACGGACATTTTGGGCAATTTAATATTACAGATTTTACAGGTGGCTTTAATAACAATACTTTCATCGGGATCGTATTCGGATTTAAACATTTTAATATATAATAATATATTCTCATATGACAATTCACCCAATGATTGAATTCATGTTGTCGCACAAAAAACCGAAAAAGAAAAAGAAGTTTATTGAACCATATGTGAAGCCAGTTCCAATAGAGGAGCCAGAGCCGGAGCCAGAACCGATTAAAGTAATAAAATCGCCGAGGCCATCAAAATCCAAAATACTACGAAAGAGAAATCAAATAAAAAAGGATTTAATGAAATTAGCAGAAAAGGCAGAAAATTTCAGAAAATATCTCATAGAATATTATCATAATGAAAATACAGAAGTCAACGCGAAAAGGTAAACGATTGATGGCGACATTCAAAAACGGCAAGACGGTTCATTTCGGATCAGCCGTGGGGTCAACCTACATAGATCATGGCGACAAAGACAAACGAGCAGCCTACTTAGCTAGGCACAGAGTGAATGAAAATTGGAATGATCCATACAGTGCCGGAAGTTTATCACGATTTTTGCTTTGGGGAGACTCAACATCAATGGAGGAGAATCATCGGGACTTCATGCGACGTTTCCCGACGGTTTAAAAAAATTGATCAACAAAACAAGAAAACAAGATATTTAAGTAAAAACTAAAATATCAACATACATCATAGAATGAACTTCATAGACCAACTCAAAGTAGCGAAACCCAAGGCCGCCGAATCAAGTTTGAAAACATACAATACGATTTTGAAGAAGGCATACACAATCATGTTCGGAAAGACAGAAAGTCCTGACAAAGAAAAATTTAGAGAAAAGGACAAGGTTTTCAGCTACGTCAATACATTCCCAATGACGACGGGAAAGACGATTTTGAGCGCAATATCGGCACTTGCGCCAATGCCTGAATACACAGAGAAGATATTTGAATTTCAAGGGTTAATTCAAAAAGAAACAGAGAAAAGTAAGATGACGCCGAAGCTAAAAGAATCCGAAATATCGCCAGCTGAAATGGCTAACGTGGTCAAGTTCTTGAAAAAGGACGCCGATGCCATCAATAAAAAAAGTGAGCTGACAATGAAAGACATTCAACAAATACAGAATTATGTGATTGTGAGTCTCTATCACGGGCATATTGCGCCGAGGCGAGCAATTGACTTCACAGAGATGGTTCTCAAGCCTACTGACAAGAAGGCGCAAAATTATATTGACATGCGCAAAAGCAAGTTCGTGTTCAACAATTACAAAACGGCAAGCACATTCGGCACACAAGAAATAGCAATCCCTGCTTCATTGAAGAAAATCCTCAAGGCATGGATCTTATTGATTCCGAGTGATGTGAATCATTTATTATTCAATTCGCAGCGACAGCCACTTTCAAATGTTTCATTGGGCCAGCGTCTCAATGAAATATTCGGCGAGGGAAAATCTGTGAATTCATTGCGTCATTTCTTCTTGACCCAAAATCACAGCGACACGGTGCGCTTGTCGGACAAATTATCGGAGGACATGACGGCAATGGGATCAAGTGCCCGTCAAGTGAAATCGTATGTCAAAATCAATGCTGCTGACGAGCCCGAATAATTTCTTTGTGTGAATAAAACACAAGTCCGTATTTGTTACCCACGAGATCAGGTTCATTCCAATGAGTTAGGTTTGTGCCGTCAAAGCGGATCGGCTGGTTTTTTGCGTCGGCTATTTCTCCTTCAATCATGAGGCGGCAACCTGTGTAGTCTCCGAATGAAACAATAATGACGGGACCGTGGTTTGACTTATCTTTGTGCGGCGACGAGATACAGTTGTTGTTTAAGTAGACAGACGTGAAGGAATGTCCCACGGGATCGCAGATCAAATGACCAACCCGCATGATCTCGTTATGTAAAGCCGGAAACTTTTTTGACATGCGACTCAAGTTGATTGTTCTTTTGGTGAAGTGAAATGCGTCCCCGATGGCACAAGCCCGGTGAGTGTGAATGAAAGCACTGCGACCTAATGAACACGAGGCTTTTTTCGGTATCGTTATTTTGGACAGGATTGCTAAAAGTGGATCAAAGAAATCTTGTTCAAGCGTCGGTAGGCGTTCAAACTTTGGTTGTTCCATATCTAATAGAATTACTGTAGTTAATTATTTATCAATTATTTCATTCATTTCTTTTTCAAGGCGATCGGCGAACTCCTGGTCCTTGGCTTGTTCCCAGGCAATATGTTTTTTGCTTTTGAGATGCTTTGTTTTGTCACCGACACGATGTTCAGATCCGCAGGGACAAGTAATTCTTTTAGAATTGCGTTCAAGACATTTGGCATTTTGTTCTTCGCGGTGTTCTTCGTGATATTTTGCGTTATATTTTGCGTTATATTCAGCCCTTTGTTCAGGTGATGAATAAGCAGACATTCCATTCATCATCACAGCATCACGCCTGGCAATTTGAATCTTGTCAATCCAGTATTGTTCACGAATACGAGACTGAACTTTATTTTTTGACACGAACTCTTCAACAGGACTCATTACTACTTTTGCCCAGCCTCCTTGCTTGTTGATCTCAACATACAAAGGGGAATTTTTAGCATTATTCAATGCGCTTGGATCCAGGTTGGCTTTACAAGCAGTGCGGTGGTTGTCAACTCGTTGTTTGAAGTTCTCTGTGTGTCCAACATAGAGAAAGTTTGTTCCAGGGATCTCAATTTTGTAAATCACAACTGTGCGTTCTTCTCCTTCCTTCTTCTTCGGAGTAGGAGATTTTCTTTTTGGTTTGTCAATAATTAATATGTCGCCAGCTTCCATGGTTTTTATATAGTATTATTATAGATTTTTCTAAATCCTTTTGAACGATCAATTTTTTTCTCAATATAATACAAAACAATGAGGATTGAACTATTGGCAAAACCGAACCTGAAGAAAGTGAAGATGAATGTAGACGATGTGATTGACGACAAACTACTCAAATACCCAATGGTTGCAGACCTGTTTAGTCACACGAGCTTTAACATAGTTTGTGGCAAGATGGGTCAAGGCAAGACGAGTCTCATTACAAATTTAGTCAAGACCGTCTTCAAAAAATGCTTTGAACATATGATGATATTTATCCCGAGCGGCTCCCGTCGCAGTATTGACAACGACATTTACGGCAAGAACCTGCCCGCAGCAGACATATATGATTCTCTCACGGAAGAGAATCTTGATGAAGCAATAGACAAGATTGAGGAGAATGCCGAAAATGAAGAGAACACTTTAATCATTATTGACGATTTTCAATCAGCCCTGAAGATGCCGGAGATCCAAGCCCGACTACAGAAGATCGTAACACGGATGAGACACATGCGCACAACGATTTTTATTCTTCAGCAGAACTTTCAGAAGCTACCGAAGTTTCTTAGAGAACTTGTCACGAATGTGATAACGTTCAACGTTGGCAAATCCCAGTTGAACAAGTTATTTGAAGAGACAGTTCAGATTGACGCGAACAAGTTCCAATCACTGGTTGATTTAGCATTCGTAAACAAGAATGATTGGATTGCGATAAACGTTAATGGCAACCGAAACATCTATCGTGGTTTTGACAGAATTGTTTTTGATGAAAGTGAAATGAAATAATTTGTGTTTCTATAATATAAATCACATGAAAGGAAACTATTCAGTTGCGCGAAAAGGAGCTGGCTCAAGATTGATGGGAGCAATCAAAGGTGGCCTTGAAAACCCGCTTGTAAGATTTGGAATTGGTGTCGCGAGTCCCGAAATTGGATTAGGACTTGCTGGGTTGGACGCTGTAAAAAAGTCTGGCTTGTTGAAGAAAGCAATGTCCAATTAAAACGGTGTTAATATTTAGAGACAAAAATGTGTCTCTAAATAATATAGAATGCCAGTTAAAAAAACAAAGAAGCCAAGAGCGCGAAGAGCCCCAGCAGCAAAAAAGAAGGGACTTAAACAAAAGCAGAAGCAGAGACAAGAACAGAAAGTAAATGTTAGTGTGTCGGCGGGAGGTAGCGGTGGCGGCGGGACACAATTTATCCCAATGCCAAGCGCCCCAGCATTTGATTACGCACAGTTAGCAAGTCTACTTAGGCCAGCAAACACGGTTGATGTTCCTATTAGAGCACAGGACAACCCTGAACTAATAGCTGCGAGAGATGCGGAGGAGCCATCATTAATGGAGGAATTACCAAGCGCAAAAGCACGCAAAGTGCGAAGTGATGCCGGAAAATCAAGGAAAAAAGCATCATCATCATCGGCACAAGCCTATTTTGAAGAACCTGAATCTGGCTCGGAAAGTGAATTAAATGCTCAAATGGCATTTGAAAGAATCAAGGCAGCGAAAGAAAGATCGGCATTTATAGAATAGGAAAAACGCCATCAAGGAGGACACCGCATTGTCCGGCGCCATCATTGTAGTTTCCGCGTCCCATTCTCATGTACCCGCCTTCTCCCCAGTCTGCCGACCAACTATTCTTCATTATCCATGACTCGGAATCATAGCCGACAAGCAGCACGCCGTGATCAAGATTTGTCCCGCATGCGCCGGTGAAGACGCCGGATTTGTAAAGTTGAAAGGAGGACTGATCGGCTTGAATAGCAACAGAGACAGGATTTTTAACTAAGGCGGACATCATGGCGGATTCACTTTTTGGGGGAACAGAAGAAACGGAGATGACGTCACTTCCGGCAACATTAGAACAAGTATGTTGGCAGGGACCGTTGGTGTGAGTTTCGCCGCTAATATATGGATAACTAGATTCAGAGCAGAGACCATTATTTTTGCCGATCCATTTCATGGCGCTTGCCATGTCTCCGCCATTGCAGCCGAGAGAGGATCCGCCATTTTTGATGTAATCACAGTCAACTAATTCTTGTTCAGAGAAGCTAACGAGGTTGCCGGTTTTGATGGCAAAGGCGCCTTCAAGGGCGCCGGTAGTGGAGAAGGACCAACATGAGCCACAAGACTGCTGATCTTTGACGGGTGTGACAGCACCTTTGGAGCGCCAGTCAATGCTAACGGGAAGTGATTTAAGAGAGTCTCTCCACTCAGTGGAAATAATATTGGATTGAATTATTTTGCGATTGTAATCAAAACCCATTAGGTTGCTAAATTCGGCGGAGGTCAAAGCTGAAAACTGGTTGTGTCCCAAAGTGTAAGATAGATTTTGAAAATTGGTTTTTTCAATAATACGATCATTGGCGTGCCAAGTGTCAAACATGTGATAATAAGAATCAGAGTCAGATGGGAGTTGGATATTATGATGAGCGGCCCACTCATGAAAGCGTTCAGAAGTAGCGGAAGAAAAAACAAGGACAGAGAAAGAGATGATGAAAGAGATTGGTAGCATTTATAAATGATAGGGAGAAATATTTATGTGAAGAAAAGGTAAAATTTTAAATAGAAGATTGTGGCAGAAAAGAATTAGAGCCTCTTGCGGCGAGATTTGAAAACGAAGTAAAAAGTGAAAAAAAATCGTTGAACATTTGATTTTTGAGAATTTGATGATGGGTTGATTGATTTTGATGTGTGTTTAAATTGATGATTTTAATTAGAAGATTGTGGCAGAAATCAATTAGAGCCTCTTGCGCCTGATTTTAAAAACCAAGTTTAAAGTGAAAATAAATCGTTGAACATTTTGATTTCTGAGAATTTGATCAAAGCATTTGTAGTAGGGGCGAAGCCCCGTGGCGAGCGAAGCGAGCTTGTGACCATGGGTTGTAAAAAATAATTCCGTTGAATTATTTGTTAGCATAACTGGAGCGGATTTGGATCACGGGCGCGCGAAGCGAGCATGACAGCATGATGTGTAAAAAAGAATTCCGTTGAAAAATTTGTGAGCAGAAATGCTTTGGGAAAAATAAAATTCCGTTGAGAAAAAATTGGCAGCATAAAAAATAAACTAAAATAAAATAAAAAATTTGTGAGCAGAAATGCTTTGCTTGGAAAATAATCTAAAATTAAGCAAAATATTTATAAACAATTGTTTATAAATATTTTGCTTAATTTTAGATTATTTTCCAAGCAAAGCATTTCTGCTCACAAA
>Ga0334722_10007303_pt1 | contig 10730 bp, 10 predicted proteins | sample C3_bottom_MG_FD_207210 | JGI IMG/M metagenome (GOLD analysis project Ga0334722, IMG submission 207210) | Sediment microbial communities from Yellowstone Lake, YNP, Wyoming, USA - C3_bottom | ecosystem: Environmental > Aquatic > Freshwater > Lake > Sediment | place: USA: Wyoming | collected...
GTTTATGGATTATCAGAACCCACAGCAAGCCGTCGGCTACCCGACCGACTATTTCCTCAGCACTGTGCTCATGTCAATCTGAAAAATATTTCCCAACCCGTTGTAGATTGAGGCCAATTTCTTCTGATAGTCTTGATAGGTAAACTCACGTTCGAGCGGCGTCTCCCAGCCGTTGCGCGTGCTGGTGAAAACAAGATAGCGGCCATCGGGTGTGACCGTCATGTGTCGGTCTTCTCCTGAAGAATTAATTGGGGCGTCCAGATGTCTAGCTCTGGTCCAAACACCATTTTGATTGAAGCTTATATACATATCGCTGTTGCCGAGTCCATTCGGACGATTGTACGAGCAAAAGATGATATAACTTTCATCAGGCGGGACATACGCTTCGATTTCCGCATATCGTGAATTGACAGAATCTCCGAGATTCTCCGGCTCCGCATAGAAACCGTTCACAAGTTTCGAGCGATAAATATCATAACTCCCCTTGCTTTCCGGACGAAGCGCCGTGAAGTAGAGAGTTCCATTGGCCGTCACACAGGGAAACCATTCCGCCTGGGTCGAGTTGATGATCGAACTTAGACGATGAGGCTTTCCCCAGCCATCGGGCAATCGGTCAATCACCCAGATATCAAGATCTTTGGAGGCAGTGGAAGTGTCCTCTATCGGTCGGTCTGAAATGAAGAAAAACTGTTTGCCGTCAGGCGACACGAATGGATCAGCATCGCTATACTTTCCCGAAAAGGGGAGAATCTCCGGTTTTGTCCACTTGCCATTTTTGAAGTGTGACTCCACCAAAGTCCAGAAACTGAAATCCGGGGCTGATTTAGAAAAATAAAAAGTGAGGCCATCTGGAGAAAACGCTCCGTTCAGTTCATATTCACTGGTTGAAATTATTCCTTCACCAAATAATTCAGGACTGGTCAGTGGTGGGTCATCTGGATATGCCATGCCACATAGTATCAAACAGTACAACAATGTTTGCATGCAGACTGATTCGAATGCGCTTAAAGGTGTTGTGATCATTACCGCACCGGCATCAGCGACTCATTCTTCTCATCCACATTCGGCGAAACGAGCAGTGTCTTTTGCATTTCCGGACCGATGACAGTAACAGGGACGAGGGAAGTATCTTTTAGTGAGCTGTAGCGGGCGGTCAGCGAGGCAGCTTTGGTCAGGTTTTCTTCGGAAGCATTGCCGATTAAAAGTGTCACTGGCGAGCCGCAGTCCGGGGCTTCAAGGCGGTAGTGATGCGGTTGTTTATGAAAATCAAGCAGCTTATTGTCGTTTTCATTACGGCCAATTATCAGTTTGGTCTCTGCGTCCAACCGAAAATGCCGGCCGATACGGAGCAAATTCAAATCTTCAAATACCAACCTTTGGTTGTGAGTCAATAAATCCCGCAGGCGGTTAGAATAACCTACATCAGTTAAAAGACAGCCCGATGCGGGGGAGGGGTAATCCTGCAAACCAAATTGTTTGGCCAGTTCTAACTGCCGCAAGCGACCGCGCCCGGAAATTCCCTCAAGCTGCTCGCGCTCAACCATGCCGCTTAACTCCATTTCAGTCGGGGGGAGAAGTTTAGCCGATAGCGGCCGAAGAAGTTTTCCCTTGAGGCCGGATTCTTTAATTGTCAAAAAGAGCTTATCTTTTACCTGCGACATCGGCCGCTGCCCCAGCACTTCGCCGGTCACCACAAAGTCGGCATTAATCAATTCCATAAATTCGCGGGCTTCGCTTAACATCAGAATGCGGCAATCAACACAGACATTCATATTTTTGCCGCGGCCATATTTCGGGTGTTCGACAATGTCGACAAACTTTTGTCCCAAATGCATCAGCTTGACATTAAAACCAAATTTTTCGGCCGCAGGATAAGGATTGCCGCCACACGATGACCGATCACCCAAGTCACAGCCAAAATGCGTCATGAATGTCAGCGCGGTGACTTCGATGTTCTGCTTGAGCATCAACAGAATCGCCAGAGCAGAATCGAGCCCGCCTGAAAACAAGGCAATGCAGTGGGGTTTCTTTTGTCTGTTGGTATTCATATCACTTATAGGCAGCGCATACTTCGACAGGTTCAGTATGACGCTTCGTTCGGTTCAGGAGTTCATTCTTGTTCTCATTACCAAAGTCACCCTGAGCTTGTCGAAGGGCGACTTTGGTGCTTCACATTCAAGGAACCCACAGCAGGCTGTAGGGGACCCGTTTTGGAAGCTTGAAGGCTGTCGGGTGAGGACACCCGACAGCACATTCTTTTTACCAATTGTAATATCTTGAAAAAGTATGCATTTGTCAAAAATCAAATACCTTGACCTAAGTGTCTTATCAATCTAAAATTACTGCCATTTACGAAAGGAAAGCTCCATTTTAAGTCTTCTGAATCAGTGGTTTAAGCATTTCGCCTATTCCAGCCAGAATCTCTTTTTCTTTGGGTTGAAAATGATTCGGGCGTTGTTTGGCCGTCCGCTCTATGTGGCTGAAACCAAAGAGCAAATGTATCTGATCGGCGTTAAGTCACTGTTTCTGATTAGCCTGACCGGAATTTTCGCCGGGATGGGATTTGCTTTGGCTTTTGCGGTTGAGTTGGCCGATTTCGGGGCCAAGAATTATCTGGGGCGAATAATGTCAATTTCAATCGTAAGAGAACTCGGCCCGGTGCTTAGCGGATTGATGATTGCCGCTCGTGTGGCCGCCGGTATCACGGCTGAAATAGGAGCTATGAAATCATCGGACCAGTTGGATGCAATGGTGGCATTTGGCATCGACCCGATGAAAAAAGTGGCGGTGCCACGGCTTATTTCTTTAATGGTGATGGTGCCTTCGTTAACTGTTGTGATGGATGTAATAGGCATTATTGGCGGCTGGTTTGTAGCCTCATTTGTGTCTAATGTCTCGTCCAGTCTTTACTGGTCGACTGTTCGCGAAAAATTGATTTTCGGTAATATATTCCTGGGACTTTTGAAACCGGCGGCATTTTCATTATTAATTGCCACGATATCCTGTTTCAAAGGATTCACCAGTGAAGGCGGCACCAAGGGTGTCGGGCGGGCCACCACCGAATCAGTGGTGCTGTCCTCCATTTCGATTTTAATCGTCAACTACTTCATAACCAAAGTAGTCTTTGCCACAATCCGAGGCTATTTATGATTGAGCTGCGCCAGGTGTATTTTGCCTACGAAGAAAAGCCGGTGCTGAAAAACATCACCTTCAGCGTGGACGAAGGTGAAGCGTTGGTGATAATGGGGCCATCCGGTTCAGGCAAATCTACAATTCTTCGACTCATACTTGGCCTGGAAACGCCCCAGCAAGGGGAAGTGTTAGTCGATGGGCAAAATATCAGCAAATTAAAAGAATCAGCCAAAAGAGAGATTCGCAAGAAAATCGGCATGGTGTTCCAAAACGGGGCATTGTTTGATTCGCTTTTAGTTGGTGAGAATGTCGGATACTATTTGCTGGAGCATACCAAGCTCCCTTTGAGCGAAGTGTCCGAGAGAGTAAACAAAATGTTGGGATTTGTGGGTCTTAATGCCGATGAGATTATAGACAAACTTCCGGAACAACTTTCCGGCGGCATGCAACGGCGCGTGGCGATTGGGCGGGCGCTATTGTCCACTGACCCGAAAATAATGCTTTACGATGAACCGACTACCGGTCTGGACCCACAATCTACAGCGAATGTTATTCAGCTCATAAATAAGCTGCATACTGAAAAACATATCAGTTCCATTTCAGTGACGCATCAGATTGCCGACGCCTTGGCGGTAGGGGACAGGTTTGTGGTGTTGGTCGACGGGGAGTTGGCTTTTGAGGGCACACTGGAACAATTGCGCGACAGTACCGACAACAAGGTAAGGGCGTTTCTGGCGCCGTTTAGAGAATCATTTGCCAGTGTGGAAAGAAAGAAATTTGTTTAAAAGTAATCTTGATAATAATAAATTTGAAAATGCGTTCTGATGGTGGTTATTAAGTGTTTTCCGGAATACAAATATGACAATGCAACGTTCCATTAGAGTTCGCTGGGGAAACCTGAAAATCGGTATTCTTCTGGCCATTGCCCTGGGAGTGCTTTTTTGGGCTTCCTTGTCCGGCACGGGGACTTCGATGTTCCAGCCCAAGAATCTATTTATTTGTTACTTTTACAATGTCAACGGGCTGCTGCCCGGGGCGCCGGTGTGGATGTCTGGCGTGGAAGTCGGCAACGTAAAATCAATTCAGTTTGTGAATCTCGATTCATTGCGTCAAGTTAAAGTAACCTGTCGGGCCAAAAAAGCCATCTGGAATCAGTTGACTCCCGGAACCCAGGTGCAACTAGGCACGATTGGTTTTTTAGGAGACAAATATGTCGAAATCATTCCCAGCCTGAAACCCGGTGAGCCGATCAAGGATGGTGAAGTTCTCCCCACCCGTGAGGCTGGGAGCGCAGAGGCGATGTTCAAAGAGGGCCAAGAGGCCCTGTCTGAGGCCGGTGACATTATGTCCAATCTCGATTCAGTGTTGTCACGAATGAATCGGGGACAGGGGACGCTTGGGAAATTAGCTACCCAGGATGAAATCTACATACAAATGACCAAGCTCCTGACCAATCTGACTGCGATAACAGCTGACCTTCACAAAAATCAGGAGCGTCTGATTTCATCAATTGAAAAAACTTCAAATTCTGTAGGTAGTTTAAGTGAGAAGGTTGATAAGAGCACGGGCACGCTTGGTAAGGTCATCAATGATCCACAGCTGTATGATAATCTTGCAGCCACATCAGCGCGTTTGGATACTATAATGAGTAAATTAAATAAATCAGAAGGTTCAATTGGACTGATGGTCAACGACACGGCTCTTTATGTCGAAGTTACCAATTTGGTTACGCGCGTCAGCAACCTCGTTACTGACATCGAAAAAAATCCGAGGAAGTATTTTAAGTTTAGTGTGTTTTGAGAGCCTCCCCTTAATTTAACAAAGTCGCCCTTCGACAGGCTCAGGGTGACTTTTTTTATCACGCGCTTTATCACACCGGTGCGACAGCCAACATATACTCAAGTAGCTTAATCGTCCCCTCTTTGCCGCCGGGGCCGACTTCCATGGGAGGACCAACACAAACCGGGCAACCTGCGGCGCAGGGGCATTTCTTGACATGCTCAAAGGCAGCTTCAAATAGGCTTTCCGATTCGTTAAACAATTTTTCAGACAAGCCCACTCCGCCGGGGATATTTTCGTAAATATAGACTGTGGGTCGTTCGGTGAATGGCGCCCGTACTTGCGAGATTGATCGCAAATCACGGACATCGCACATCACCCAAATGGGAGCCATTTTACCGAGGACATTGGCCAGACCCCGAAGCGCTCCGCCAAATTGCGAACCAGTTATGCCCAGTTGAAGTGGTATGTCTTGCGGGAACGAATACCAGAAAGCAGAGGTGTGCATTTCCAATTCTGGCATCTTTAGTTCGCCGGCGCCGACATTTTCGTGAGTTTCGAATTTGATTTTCTTGAACAAGACCGTGGTGCAGGTGACCGTGACATCACCGCAGCAAATTGTCGCGTCACCGATTGTTTTTTCCTGATTTACTTCGAGCACTTTCAATTCTGATTTGGTTTCAGCATCAGTATAGTAATCGACCTTGTCTTCCTTGACATAGGCCTTCTTTCCTTCCCAATCCAATTTAGTCACTTGAAATTGCCGGGCGCCGTGTAGATAGATAGCTTCCGGGTGCAAAAAAATGGGAGCGGCAAAATAATCGACTTCGCCAATTACTTCAAAATTGTTCGATTCATTTAATATCACAAAATTGTCCGGTGAGGCCGAGCGGAGCGAGACCTGTTCGGCCGGGTAAATATCCGAAGACCAGTGATAGCGGTCGTTTGCTCGTCGAACAATATTCGACTCGGCCAGATAATCTAAAATGGAATTGGTCCCTTCGCCGGCGTAATTCTCCTGTGTCTCGATCGGCAGTTCAAAAGCGGCGCATTTGATATGGCTGGTGCGGATAATCAAATTGTCCGGGTCAACTATGCCCGATTCGGGCGTACGCTCAAAAATATATTTCGGCTCCGCACAAAGGAATTGGTTAATGGCCGTTGACGAGGCCACCAGAATTGTCAATGAAGTGGTTGATCTTCGCCCCGACCTTCCGGCCTGTTGCCAGAGTGATGATATAGAACCGGGATAGCCGACAATTATAGAGACATCCAAATGTCCGATGTCCACGCCCAATTCAAGCGCATTGGTGGAGACAACGCCGGTAATTGTGCCGTTGCGCAGTCCCATTTCTATTTTTCGGCGTTCATTAGGTAAATAGCCGCCGCGATATCCGGCGATGGTTACGCCCTGACCGAATTCCCCTTTTAATTTTCTTTGTAAATAGGTGAGTAGAACTTCCACGTAAAGGCGTGTATGAGCAAACACAATGGTTTGAATGCCGTTTTCCAAAAACAATGCCGCCAAACGGGTGGCTTCGCTTATCACTGATTTGCGAATACCCAGCTGTTTGTTTATCACCGGCGGATTGTAAATCAAGAAATGCTTTTCTCCGGAGGGAGCGCCGTTATTATCAATTAAAGTAACCGATTCACCGATGATTTTTTCGGCTAATTCTTTGGGGTTGGCGATGGTAGCCGAACAGCAAATAAATTGCGGATTAGAATCATAAAATTTACAAATTCGTTTCAATCGTCTCAAAACATTGGCCAGATGTGAACCAAAGACGCCGCGATATTGATGCACTTCATCGATGACGACATAATCCAGATTTTCAAACAGCTTTATCCATTTAGTATGATGCGGCAAAATTCCGGCATGCAGCATATCGGGATTGGTAATAACAATATGGCCGGCCGAGCGAATCGCCCGTCGGGCTGTTTGCGGAGTGTCTCCATCGAAAGTGTAGGTTTTGATATCCACTTCGAGTTTTTGAATAATATCATACAGCTCGCTCATCTGGTCCTGTCCCAGCGCTTTGGTGGGGAAAAGATAAAGGGCGCGGCTGGAGTCATTCGCCATTATTTGATTTAATATTGGAAGATTGTAGCAGAGAGTTTTGCCCGAAGCGGTCGGAGTAACAATTACCACATTTTCGTCGCGATTGATGGCTTCAACGGCATCAGCCTGATGAGAGTAGAGTTTCTCAATGCCGCGTTTGTTAAGTGTCTCTTTGAGTTTATGGTTCAGAAACGCGGGGAATTCAGCAAAGCGGGCTTTTTTAGGCGGAAAGCATTTCCAATGTGCGATATTGGAGGATATGTCAGGATTGTCCTTGATGAAATCGATGAGCTGTTCGAGTGTCATCTAAGGACGCCTGCTCCGGTTGGCAATGTCAGCTGACTCCGGCCAGTTGCCTGCGGCAGACATCGCAGAGTTTTTCTCCTTTGTTGTCAATATCCAGCATCATTTGGCTGTGAAAATTGACACAACGGGGATTACGGCAATTGGACACTTCGAAAATATGCGCTAATTGATGAATAGCTTCCTTGAACAAGCGCGGATAGACTTTGGCCTCGTCTTCAGGTAGTCCATAGAATTCCTGGCGAATTTGATAAAGTGATATTATAGCTGTGCCGGAAAGCGTGTCGGCATGCCCCAGGACATAAGGCTGGTCCGGCAAATACAAGTCCTCTTCACACACCGCTAATACTCGTTCGCGGCTGTTGGCTTTAGTCCGTTCCAGTTTCGAGAGAATCACGGAAGCATAGAATTGGTTTCGAACAACATTGTGGGCCTCGCTCGGCATCTTCATCCCTTTTAGAATATCGACCGAACGATTGAACACCGGACCGACATCGGCGGCCAGGCGGTTAACGACCATAAAATCCGCCTCACCCATCGGCACCACGACAATCTTGGACTTTAATAACGCCAGTGAACCCATAAACTCTTTTCGTTAGCCGGCAGTAAAAAATCGGGAGCGCGAACCAGCCGGCGATACTTTTACTTCAACTTTACCGGCGCACTTTGGACACCATCCCACGAAAGCCGTTCCTTGAGTATTCAGCTTGATGCGCTGGTAAACATTGCAACAGCTGAAATGAACGCCGATAAACGGTCGGCTCTGGTTGGCATCCCCTTTATTGCCGGACACGAATATAAGATACTAAAAATGGCCAATTTGGCAAATGGTCTGAAATGCGATTCATAAAAATGTGAAGTGAGCTGTTAAATGGCTTTATTTGGCTGATTTTAGCTTTTGCATTATCAAGACACTCGAAGATGAGCCTAGTCGATTTGCCCCTGCTTTGATCAAATCGCGGCATTGCTCTGGCGAACGAATTCCTCCGGAAGCTTTAACTTTAATTTGACCGTCAGTGGCTTTGAGTATTGTCCGAACTTGTCCGACCGTGACATCTCCGCTAAAACCGGTGCTGGTTTTCACGAATTGAGCGCCGCCGGCGATGACCGCTTCGGTGGCATAAGTTTGCTCTTTGACAGCCAATAGAGGGGCTTCAATGATTACTTTTAATAATATGTTGAAAGGGACGCTTCGACGAATTTGAGCCACTTCATCTTCAACCCCCTTGAAATTCCCCGATTTGATCCAGCCAATATTGGCCACCATGTCTATTTCAGCAGCGCCGTCGGCTACGGCCTTGGCAGCCTCAACGGCTTTGACGTCAGTTCGATTAGCCCCCAATGGAAAACCAACCGTCGAAACCACAGTGACTCCACTATCCTGAAGCAAATCGGCGGCTCTTTTTACCCAGACCGGGTTCACGGCTACTGCAAAAAAACCAAATTGGCGGGCTTCGTTGCAAAGACTAATAATGGCATTCTCGTTGACTACGGCTTTCAGGGCCGAATGGTCGATGCGTTTATTTAGATCCTGCATAAGATCGATCATATCTGCCTTCAGTTTCCGACGATTGATTTTATGAAAGAATGCCCTTTGAACTTGTGCTTCAAATTAAATATATCCGCAATGGTACAAGCAATATCAGCAAATGTTTCTCTGGTGTCGAGTTCAATATTTGACTTGGCAGTTTTTCCATAAGCCAGCAGAGGCACATATTCTCTGGTGTGATCAGTAGATGTCTTGATGGTCGGGTCGCAGCCATGGTCAGCGGTAATTATCAAAAGGTCCTGGTGCTGAAGGGCCGAAAGAAGAACTCCCAGTAGTTGATCAAATTCTTCCAGTGCTTTTGCAAAATTTTTTTCATCGTTGCGATGTCCCCATTTTTCATCGAAATCGACGCAATTGGCAAATACCAAAGCATAGTTTGATTTATTCTTTACAGCATCTATTACTGCCTGCATAACTTCGGTATTGTTGGCAGTTTTGATGTGCTCACTGATACCTCGCCCGGCGAACAAATCATGGATTTTGCCAATGGCCAGTACTCTTCGTTTCGAATTTTTTAATAAGTCGAGTACCGTGTCAGCTGGTGGAAACAGCGAAAAATCTCTTCGTCCGGCAGTACGGACAAAACTCCCCGATTGTCCGACAAATGGCCGTGCTATAACACGCCCTACACCCCATTTTCCCGTCAGCAAATCTCGGGCAATCCGACATATCTCATAAAGGCGTTTCAATGGCACTTTTTTTTCATGTGCAGCCAGTTGAAAAACCGAATCAGCCGAAGTGTACAGAATTAAAGAGCCGCTCCTAAGATGCTCTTCTCCTAACTGTTTAATGATTTCAGTGCCGCTGGCAGCCACATTGCCAATTGTTTTGACTCCGGCTTCTTTCTCAAATCTTTGCACTAAAGCTTTTGGGAAACCGTTTGGGAAAAGGGGGAAAGGTTTTTCAAGCGCAACACCCGCCATTTCCCAGTGGCCGCTGGTGGAATCTTTGCCGGCGGCTTTTTCCGCCATTTTACCAAAACAGCCCATGACCGATTTTGTTGAATTTATACCTTTTATCTCGACAACATGGCCCAGTCCTAATTTCTGACAATTGGGCATTTTCAATCCGCCCACAGCAAGTGCTACGTTGGGGATCGTGGCAGCTCCTTTGTCACCGTATTGGCCGGCATCGGGTAGTTCACCCACTCCACAAGCATCAATTACAATGATTAAGACTCTTTTGAAATTCATTGGCGTAAAGAAAATAAGATGAACCGATGAATAAGGGAAATGGAAAACAAGACATGGTATCAGAACACAATTCTGATATCAAAAGTGGTCTGTGGCCTAATGGAGGTCAACTCTTATGGTACTGCTCTTTTGTGTTTTTTCCAAAATTGAAAGGCTGACCTGCCTGAAGTACTTATTTCCCGGATCGGGTACCGAGTATTGCTTGAGCAGATTAATCAGGCGAAACGTTGAGTCAGCTTGATTGCGAGAGAGTTCCTTTCGCAACGTCATTTTTGCTCCTTGGTCTCATAGGCAGTGTTTCAAAATCCTTTTCAGTTTGGTGCGCGCGATGTGCAGATTTGATCTGACAGTGGCTTCAGGACATTCCAGAATTGCCGCGACTTCCGGTTTGCTGCGACCTTCGACATCGTGGAGAATCGCCGTGATTCTCTGTCTCGGCGGAAGCTGATTCAAAGCCAGCCAAATCTCTTTCATCAATTGTTTGTTTTCAAATTCCTCGCTGGGTGTTATTACTCGTTGTGACAGGTCCAGCTGCACTTTTCCGGGGAGTAATGAGATGTCGTCGACCATCCGGCTGCGTCCTTTACGGCGCCGCAGCAGGTCGATGGAGTAATTGGCTGCCACCCGCATGAGGAATGTTGAAAAGTACCTTACATTCTGTAGGTCCTCCCTCTTGTGATAAATCCTGACAAATGTCTCCTGCACAACTTCG
>Ga0334722_10007306_pt1 | contig 10729 bp, 8 predicted proteins | sample C3_bottom_MG_FD_207210 | JGI IMG/M metagenome (GOLD analysis project Ga0334722, IMG submission 207210) | Sediment microbial communities from Yellowstone Lake, YNP, Wyoming, USA - C3_bottom | ecosystem: Environmental > Aquatic > Freshwater > Lake > Sediment | place: USA: Wyoming | collected...
CGCCAAATTGCGCGCGACTATACACGCGAAGCTGGAGTTCGCAATCTCGAACGCGAAATCGGCTCTGTTTGCCGCAAGGTCGCCACGCACATCGCCGAAGGCAAGGATGTTCCCATCGTTATCACTCCCGCCAAAGTCACGGAACTTTTAGGCAAGCCGCGTTTCTACGGCGAAGTCGCCGAGCGCACGACCATCCCAGGTGTGGCAACCGGCTTGGTCTGGACGCCGGTCGGCGGCGACATTATCTTTATCGAAGCGACACGAATGCCCGGCGCGAAAGGATTTATCGTCACGGGGCAACTCGGCGACGTGATGAAAGAATCGGCGCAAGCGGCGTTATCTTATGTGCGATCAAAAACCAAAGACCTCGGCATTGCCGACAAAGCATTTGAGCGAAGCGACATCCACCTCCACGTGCCTGAAGGCGCGACGCCGAAAGATGGACCGAGCGCGGGCGTGACCATGGCGACGGCGATTGCGTCGTTGATGACCAATCGCGTCGTGCGTGACGACGTGGCGATGACAGGCGAGATTACGCTGCGCGGGCGCGTGTTGCCGGTCGGCGGCATCAAAGAAAAAGTAATCGCGGCGCATCGTGTTGGACTCAAGCGAGTGATTCTCCCCAAGCGCAACGAAAAAGACTTGGACGAATTGCCCGATCAAGTTCGCAAGGAACTGACGTTTGTATTCGCCGAGAAAGTGACCGATGTGTTCGACGCGGCATTGAGCCAGACTCCCGTCGTTGCAAAAGGCGGCAACGGGAACAGCCCAGCAGGTTCAGATGAATCGGCTAAAGTAAAAACGTCCCGCGTCGCCAAGAAAGGTGAATAATATTTTTGTGTAGGGGCAGGGTAACCCGCCCCTACAATCAACAATTAACAACTGAATAATCGTATCCACCCTGGATTATCGCAATCGCGACGCGGAAATATCTTCTTCGCGCGTTAATTGAAATTGCATGATCCTGTTCAGGCAAGGGTCATTCGCGCTGGAAAGAAACCTCGCGCAATTTTTTCGCACGCATTTTTTATTCGACCATTTGATTGTGCCGCATGGCAAAAACATTTGTCGAGCCGCGTGTGATTCGCAAGTAGTTCCGACGGAATTTAGCGAACGGCTTGCGGCATTATGACGCGAGTTCTTCCCCGCAATGATCCTTTCCCATCGGTAAGCACGTAAACCAGAAAACAAGTAAACAGGTGAAAGCATACCTGCCTACTTGTTTACCTGGATACCTGTCTACCTACAAAGGAAGGAACCCCATGGTTCAATCACAGCGAAGGAAAACAACCCAACGACAATGGTATCGGATGGATTTGCATTTGCACACGCCTGCCTCATCCGATTTCAAACAGCCCGACGTGACCTATCTCGACTTTTTGAAAAAAGCCGAAGAGAAAAATCTCGATCTCATCGCATTCACCGATCACAACTCGGTGAACGGCTATGCGCGCTTACTCGAAGATATCGAATCGCTCGAAATGCTCGAACGCCTCAAGCGGTTGCGCGACGACGAAAAAGAACGGCTCACCGAGTATCGCCGTCTGCGCGAAAAGGTGATCGTCCTCCCAGGATTTGAATTCACCGCCACGCTCGGTTTTCACATCCTCGGCATCTTTCCGTCCGACACCACCGTGCGCGAACTAGAGCACTTGTTGCTTTCGCTCCGCGTCCCGTCCGAAAAACTCGACCAGGGCAGCGGCGAAGTTGGCGCGACGACCGATGCGCTCACGGCGTATCGCATGATCAACGAAGCGGGCGGAATGGCGATTGCCGCGCATGCCAATTCGTCACATGGCGTCGCGATGCCAGGATTCGATTTTGGCGGACAGACGCGCATTGCTTACACCCAGGATGCCAATCTGCTCGCGCTCGAAGTGACCGATCTCGAATCGAAATCGCGGCGACGCACGGCGACGTTCTTCAGCGGAACCAAGCCCGAATATCCGCGCCGCATGCACTGCATTCAAGGCAGTGATGCGCACAAACTCGAATTCGATTCGAAATACAAAAACGAATGTGGCGTTGGCGACCGCGCCACCGAAATCCTGCTCGACGAATTATCGTTCGAATCCATCAAAGCCGTTTTCGTCGGCAATGATTTCTCGCGCACGCGCCCGTATCGCCCGATGGCGGAAGAACAATTCGATCCGATCCGCGAAGCGCGCGAGTTGGGCGACACGCTCATCCAATCGTTCCACGAACATTTGATGGACAAGCGCACGGTCGAGCGTTCGGTCTTGGAAGACATCGTCGCGCTCTCGAATACGAACGGCGGCACGATCTATATCGGCGCGGGCGCAGATGCGCACAAGCCCGTTGTCGGCGTTGATCGCCCAGAGTATGCGATGTCGGAATTGCGCGCTGCCATTGCGAAGGACATTACGCCGCCGCTCGAAGTCCAAATCGAAGTCGTCAAGAGCCAGGGCAGAAATGTGTTGCAAGTCATCGTTCCGCGCGGCAGCGAAGTGCCGTATGCGCTCGAAGAAAGCCACATTTACGTGCGCTCGGAAAATGAAACGGGCTTGGCGGTGCGCGACGAGATCATTCAATTGGTGCGAGATGCGTTGGTGGTCGAACTTGCCGCTACCGCGCCATCGTCAGCGGCATTGCCGGTGGACATTGCGCCAGTCGCCGCGTCCGTAGAAAAAATTCATGCGGTGATGCCGTCGTTCCCTGCGCCACGCACGGGCGTCGAAATTGTTTCGGCGGAATCGCGCAAGAGTGTGTGGTATTACTCGGTGCGCGACTTGCGTAACGAGCGCATCGTCCACAACGTCACGCTCAAAAGCGCGCGGCGTCTCTGGCAGTATGCAATTTCCGAACACGAAAAAAACCCGCTCGACGCAAAAAAACTTGCCTGGGTGAATGACATTGCGATTTCTAAAACGTATCGGCGCGGTGGCAAGCTGCGTTACGATCTAGCGCAACGCGCGGGCGACAAGTTGTTTCTCTATTATGGCGTAACCGAAGATGGCATTCACGGACCGTGGCGACAATTGGTCGAGGGTGAAGAAGTCACCGAAGTTGAGGCGGAGACGCGGGGAGAAGTCGGCTCGCCTACCGACATTGCGGCGGAGTACGAAGAAATTCCCCAAGTCGTGAGCGAAACTATTGAAGAGCCAATCGATGTTGATACGCTCCATCCACTGATCATCGAGGAAGAAACAGATTTGCCGCGCGAGCAAGTTGAACCAGCCGCGATCGAACCATCGATTGAAGAAGAACTTGGGCTTCCAGAATCGAAACTTGCCGCGCCCGAACTAGCGGCATCCTGGGTTGAAGAAAATGTGGCAGAACAAATCCCAGAAGTTGAAGAGGCAGGTGCGCCGATTGAACCCCCTGCGCCAGTAATCGAAGAACCGGTCGCGTCGCGCGAGGAAACTCCTCCACCGTCCTCGGCGATTTCGCCTGCGACTCCGACGCGCGCGCAGCAATGGCGCGAGCAACTCAATCGCGCGATGGAAGAGGCGAAGAAAGCAAGAGAGAACAAGAATCCTGGGTCAGAGGAAAAATCGGATGGTGCGAGCTAGGTTAGGATTCGCATCGATCCTGATCGCTCTTCTAAGTATTTTTGCAACGCCTTTGCCACTCGCCGCCGACTCTCCCACCACACACACCGTCGCGTGGGGCGAGACGCTGTACAGCATTGCGCGCGCGTATGGCGTATCGCCGCAAGCGATTGCAAACGCGAACGGCATCACCGTCAACGACTGGGTTTATGCTGGTACGCGTTTGAACATTCCATCGGGCACGACGACTGCCGCGCCCGCGACGACACCCAGCGGCTATTACACCGTGCGCGCGGGCGATACACTTTTTTCGATTGCGTCGCGGTTCGGCACGACTGTTGTTGCAATTGCCTCGGCGAACAATCTGCCTGCGAATGGAATTCTCTATGTTGGATGGTCGCTCAAGATTCCATCCGCCAACCAACCAACTAGCCAACTAACCAACCAACCAACCAACAAAACAACTTCGATCACACACATCGTCCAGTCTGGCGAATACCTTGCCTTGATTGCGCTGCGTTATGGGACCACAACGCAAGCGATTGCATACGCCAACAACCTTCCCAACGACTGGATGATTTATGCTGGACAGCGATTAAACATTCCGACATCGTCAGCGGCGCAAACTATTTCAACGGTAAGCTCTGTGTTGAATTTGCGTCTCACGAACATCCCGCTCTATCAACAAAAACAAACGTTGACGTGTGAAGAAGCATCGGCAGCAATGGCAACGCGTGGGACAGTGAGCGAGAGTCAACTCGTCGCCGTGATGCCGCACAGCGATAATCCGTTCAACGGAATTCGTGGCAGTACCAACTCGCCGTACTTTGGCGGCTTGAGCGATTACGGCGTTTACGCTCAGGGCTTGCAAAAAGGATTGACCGCGCTCAATGTGAAATCGCAATTGCTTTACGGGCAATCGTTCGATGATTTCAAGAGCGCGGTGCTGGACAATCTTCGCGCGAATCATTCGATTATCTGGTGGCATACGTGGCAGGACTCGTACCAAGAGCCGGTGCTGGTCAAAATGTCCGACGGCAAGTTCGTCAAGCTGGTGCCGTACGAACATGCAGGCGTGCTCGTTGGCGCAAATGATCGCGGCGTCACGTATCACGACCCGTACGACGCGACGATTCGTTTTGTGACCTGGGTGGATTTTCGGCGCGTGTCGGCGTACTTTGACAATATGGCGCTGGCGATTCAATAAAGGATGAAGGATGAAAGATGAATCCTTTGGAGTGATAAATGTTTTCAATCCGCGAGTTTACGCTTGACGATTATGACGCTGTCTTCGCGCTATGGCAGAACGCGGGATCCGGTCTCGGCATCGGGCGCTCGGATACGCGCGAGGAAATCGCCAAGAAATTACAGCACGACTCTGATTTGTTTCTTGTCGTAGAAGATGCTCGCGATGCGAAAATTATCGGCACGGTGATCGGCGGTTACGATGGGCGGCGCGGCATCATCTATCATCTCGCGGTCGACAAGGCGCATCGCGGCAACGGCATCGGCAAAATGTTGATGGCGGAAGTCGAAAAGCGTTTGGCGGCAAAGGGTTGTCTCAAATCGTATTTGTTGGTGATGCAGGATAACACCGGCGTGATTGATTTCTATCATGAGTTGGGTTGGGAAACGATGGATGTAACGCTGATGGGCAAATCACTCATCGAAACGAAAAAGGAGACTTGCTAAGGTGACTCGACCACGCGCGCGCGACCTGGGAATCAGAATCGGACGGGTCAAGCCCGGACGCTACAACGCTATCACCGATGTAACAGGTGTTCGGATTGGACACACGACGTTGATCGAAGGCAGTGGCAAACTTGTGCCGGGCAAGGGACCGATTCGCACGGGCGTGACGGCGATCATCCCGCACGGCGGCGATCTATTTCTGGAAAAAGTGACGGGCACGGTTTTGCGTATCAACGGCTTTGGCGAAGTGACCAACGCGGAGCAGATTCACGAGATGGGCTTCATCGAAGGTCCTATCATGCTGACGAACACGTTCAACGTTGCGCGCGTCGTCGATGCGGTGTTCGATTGGTCGCTCGAACACAACCAGGGAATGGGCGTGGATACCTGGGGTGTCAGTCCCGTCGTTGCGGAAACCAGCGATATGTATCTCAACGATATTCGCGGACGGCACGTGAATCGCGAACACGTTTATCACGCGATTGATTCTGCGTCGGGCGGTGCGGTGCTCGAAGGTGCGGTCGGCGGCGGCACAGGCATGACGTGCTACGATTTCAAAGGCGGCATCGGGACTGCATCACGCAGATTGCCTGACAAATTGGGCGGTTACACCGTCGGCGTTTTGGTGCAATCGAATTTTGGTTGGCGACCGCAATTGATGATCGACGGTGTGCCGATTGGTCGTGAGTTGCAGCGCTACAAACCATTACGGCGCAAGAGCGAGAATCCGCCGGAGATTCGAAATGTCGTTGCGAGCGAAGCGAAGCAATCCCCAAGTCAGAAGGCGGAGATTGCTTCGTCGCAGAGCGCAGCCCCCCTTGCGGGAAAACCGCTCCTCGCAATGACAGATCGAGTTATCGACAGCGGTTCCGTCATCGTCGTGATTGCGACGGACGCGCCGTGTTCGTATCGCATCTTGAATCGATTGGCGATGCGCGCGCAGAACGGACTCGCGCGGACTGGCTCGCACACTGGCAACACCAGCGGCGATTTCGTTATCGCGTTTTCGACAACGCGCCGCAAAAAGCATTATGCCGATGCGCTCACATATCACACTGAGCAAATCATCGAGCAAGGCGACATGATCAATCACATGTTTTGGTCGGTGGTTGAGGCGACCGAGGAAGCGGTGCTCAACTCGCTTTTCAAATCCGACACGATGGTGGGACGCGATGATCGCGTTGCGCCAGGTTTGCCGATAGAAGAAACGGTGGCGTTGATGAAGCGGTACGGACACACGGAAGTGCATTTGCCGTAAAGTGGTTTAAGGTTACAGGGTTTCATGTTTAACGTTAAACTCTGAAACTTGGAACCTGAAACTTGAGGTTTGGATGCGAATCGGAATTTTGACGATCAGCGACCGCGCATCGCAGGGCGTCTACGAAGATAAATCAGGTCCCGCCCTGCGCGCGATGATCGAAAAACATTTCGGCGAGGACGCTGACTTGATGCACATCGTCCCAGACGATTTCATGGAGATCAAGCGCGCGCTACTGAAATGGTGCGATGACGCGCATCTCGATTTGATTTTGACAACAGGCGGGACGGGTTTTGCGCCGCGCGACGTGACACCCGAAGCGACCAAGCAAGTGATCGATCGTGAAGCGCCGGGCTTGGTGCAAGCAATGATTGCATCGAGTTTGCTAAAGACGCCGCACGCGATGTTGACCCGAATGGTCGCGGGCATTCGCGCGCAAACGCTCATCGTCAACCTGCCGGGCAGTCCTCAAGCCGCGTGCGAAAATCTCGCCGTGATTCTTCCCGCGCTTCCGCACGCCATCGAATTATTGCGCGGCAAGTCCGGTGATCGGCACGCCTTTGATAATCCCATCGATGAAATAGAACGTAAGCGCGATGTAGGCAGCGACTGATTTGAGTATGGGAGTGTGGACGCGAAGCGTGGGAGTCACGCCCACACGCCCATGCCTCCATACTTTTCCACACAAGCCAAAGGAGGCGCACATGGCAACGTTAGCCACATCCCCCAAGAAGAAGTTGAGCGCGTTCCAGCAGGCGATGCTCTCGCTCTACTGGTTCTCCACCTCGCTCCACTGGGCGTTAATCCTGCTCGTTATCCTGCCGCTCCAAGCCACGTTCATCGCCGGCGATGAATTCAAAGGACGCGGACTCGGACTGATTCTTGCCGTCGGCGCGCTCGTCTCAATGATTGCCGCTCCGTTTCTGGGCGCGCTGAGCGACCGTATCAAGACCCGCTGGGGACGCCGCGTGCCCTTCATCGTCATCGGCGTCGCGATGAACATCCTGGGTCTGGTCGCGCTTGCCTACATTCCACGCGAAGGCGATCTCAACACTTTGTTTCCATACATTCTCGCTTTCATGTGGGTCGAGTTTTGGAACAATGTTGCTTCTGCGCCCTATTCTGCGCTCATCCCCGATATGGTTCCGCCTGAACAACATGGTAGTGCGTCGGGCTGGATGGGGATGATGACGATGCTCGGCAACACGATTGGCTTGCTCTTCGTCCTGTTGTTTGGCGCAACCGTTGGCATCGTAGGAATGTATTGGTTCATTATCGGCGTGATGATTTTAGGCGCAGCCGGCACAGTGATTTTTGTCAGAGAGCCGCCCGCGCCCGAACCTAAACCCTTCAATTATCGAAACCTCGTCGGCGTGATGGTCGTGTTCGGTTTTGCCGCGCTTGGTTCGATTGTGCTCAATGCGCTCGCCATGATTCGGGTCGCGCCCGCCGATTCGCTAGCGCAACTTTTCGGCACGGTTACTTGCTCCGAAGGATCGAAGCAAGTGTGCCTTGACGTTTCGCCTGCCTTTGCGATTGGGTTGACGATTGGCAGTCTACCGTTGGGCTTGATTCTGGTTGGGGCTGGCGCAAAACTGGCTGGCGTCTGGGAGCGTACCTGGGGAGCGACGCGCGCTTGGCTGCGCGAGTATAATGATTTTGTCTGGGTTTTCCTCACGCGTTTTCTGATCACGATGGGCGTTTACACCGTTCAAGAGTTTTTGCTCTATTATTTTCGCGATGCCGTTGCCGAAAATAAATCGGATTTCGTCTATCGGATTTTTGGGATGGCGATCACGACCAAAGCCGAAGAGGCGGTGCCATACTTTTTCTTTGCGCTGTTGGTCGGCGCCGTGGTGACCTCGCTGGTTGCCGGTGTTCTCTCCGATCGCTTTGGGCGCAAGGTCATGGTGTATGTATCGGGCGCATTGCAAGGGCTGGTCGCATTGATTCTGATTCCGTTCCACGATTACACCTTGGCGGTGATACTCGGCATTGTCTTTGGTCTCGGATACGGTGCGTATCAAAGCGTCGACTGGGCGCTCGCCGCCGATGTGCTGCCGTCGGAAGATTACGCCAAGGATATGGGTGTGTGGCACGTTGCCCAAGTTCTGCCGCAAATGATCGCGGTGCCGTTCGCGGGCTTTTTCCTCGACGCCTTCCAAAAGATTGGCAAAACGCCCTCCGTCAACCAGCCGACGTTAGGGTATACGGTGATCTTTATGATGTCGATCATCTACTTTGCGCTCGGTACGGTGTTCGTGTCAAAGATTAAAAAGGTGCGGTAAAAAACAATGTGCGACACACCTCGCGTAAGCGTGTGCGTCGCACATTTTCACAACTCTATCGTCTGCCGCCGCCAGCGGGTGGCATTCCACCTTGAGGCGCGCCCATTCCATTTGGCGCAACGCCTTGTCCGCCAAATCCATTGGGATTGCCCATCCCATTCGGCGGAACGCCGCGCCCACCAGGTCCGTTGCGTCCACCGCGCCCGTCCAACGGCAAGAGAAAGCGATTGAGATCGATGTTTTCGGGTTTGATATTCGCCTTCATCGTGTCGGCTTGCGCTTGTGTGAGCTTGCCATCCTTAACCGCTTGATCGATGGCGGCTTTTTCTGCGTCGGCAATCGCCGTGCGAAGTTTGGCGACGTCGACATTCTTTTCAGTCGCGACCTGGAGCAACGTCTTGGTCTTGAGTGTCGTCGTCAATTCGGTCGTGGTCATGCCCAGCGTTTTTGCCGCTGCGTCGAGTCGCGCTTTAGCGATAGAAATTTGCACGTCCCTGCCAAATTCGCGCTGCTGTATTTGATCGGCTTGCGCCTGAGTCAACAGACCTTGCTTGACCGCTTGAGCGGTCGAGTCGGTGCGCGCGCTCGTCATTGCTTGTTGCAGTTTGTCCACTGTCGTGCCGAGTTTTTGCGCGAGCGATGACAGGTACAGATTCTCAAGCGCGTTGCCCGTTCCGGTCGGGCCTTGCGCGAACGCAATCGTTCCGCCGATTCCTGCGACGAGCAGTGCAAACACGAGAATGCCTGCCACGATAAACTTGTTTTTGTTTTTCATTTTAACCGTCCTTTCGAGAAATTGAATTTTAGAGTTTGGATCTTTTCGGGTAACTGCTCACCCTGTCATTGCGACGAAGCCGCGAAGCGTCCCGAGTACTATGGGGATTGCTTCGCTCCGCTCGCAATGACACTAGTCGGAATCTTGTTTATGGGCGATAGACGAACCTCCTTCGAGGGAGCATTTATTCTTTCACCCTCATTCTAGCGGCGCGACATTAACCCATCCCAAGTCGATGCTGAAATTTTGCTGAGAATTGCGAAAATATTTCTCAGCATCCTCTCAGGATTGGCACAGCCCACTCTCAACTTGCTGTGATATAATCAGACTGATGGCTAAAATACTTATTGTCGACGATGATCCGAAATTGCTGGCGATGCTTCAACGCACGCTGACCTACGAAGGTTTTTTTGTGGTGACGGCAGCCGATGGCAATGCGGGCTTGCAACAAATTTTCGCGCAACACCCCGATCTTGTTGTGCTTGATTGGATGATGCCTGGGCTGAATGGAATCGATGTGGTCAAGCAATTGCGTAAGCAGGACGATGCGACCTTGATTCTGATGCTCACGGCGCGCGATGCAGTGGAGGATCGCGTGGAAGGGTTGGAGCATGGCGCGGATGATTATCTCGTCAAGCCGTTCGCGCCATCCGAACTGTTGGCGCGCATCCGCGCGTTGTTGCGCCGACCTGGGATTCCCAAAGAAGAAAAACTGATTTACGCCGATCTCTCGCTCGATCCGGTGACGCGCGAAACGCGGCGCGCTGGTCGCGTGTTTGAGTTGACCTCGAAAGAATTTGACTTGCTCCAATATTTGATGCGTTTCCCGCGCCAGGTTTTGCGGCGCGAGCAAATCTTGCAACAGGTGTGGGGTTATGACCTGGGCGATGATAATGTGCTCGAAGTCTACATCGGCTATTTGCGAAAAAAAACAGAGGCAGTCGGCGAGTCGCGCTTGATTCAAACGGTGCGCGCCGTCGGCTATGTGTTGCGCGAGGATTGACATGTCGATTCGATTGCGCTTAACGTTGCTGTACAGTTTCATCCTCGCCCTCACGTTGATCGTATTTGGCACAGTCATTTATTTTATCCAAAGCCAATCGACCTACAACGCGATCCAAGCTTCGCTCGTTCAACAAGCCAATGGCATCGCTAATAATGACCAGCGTATGCCGCGATTCCCTGAAGGTCCAATGTCTTTGCC
>Ga0334722_10007307_pt1 | contig 10728 bp, 11 predicted proteins | sample C3_bottom_MG_FD_207210 | JGI IMG/M metagenome (GOLD analysis project Ga0334722, IMG submission 207210) | Sediment microbial communities from Yellowstone Lake, YNP, Wyoming, USA - C3_bottom | ecosystem: Environmental > Aquatic > Freshwater > Lake > Sediment | place: USA: Wyoming | collected...
ACCTCGTGAAGGGTTCGATCGCGGCGGGCACGGCGTTCCTGATGCGCCGCGCCGGGATCGGCGCGGGGGATCTCGAGGCGGTGCATATCGCCGGTACGTTCGGCAGCTTCGTGCGGTTATCGTCTCTGCAGGCCATCGGCATGGTTCCCGCCATCGATCCCGAGCGCATCCGCTTCGCCGGCAACGCGGCCGGCGCCGGCACGCGGATGGCTCTCGTCGATGCCAGGGCGCGGCGGCGGACGCACGACATTGCCGGGCGCTGTGAGCACCTGGAACTGGCCGCGCAGCCGGACTACGAGGACGTCTTCTGCGCGGCGCTGCTGCTCGGAGAGCGCTGATGAGACCCGCCGACCACCACGCGGACCGTCTCCGGGGCCGGCGGGCGGAGGCAGAGTTCCGGGCCGTTCTCGCCGCTCTGGCGTCCGACGTCATCGCGCGGATCGACGAGCGCTGCCCGTACCGCGGGTGCGGCGACGTCTGCGTGTTCGCCGGCGGCTGTGTGAATCAGCGCCACGAACCGGCAGCGTCATCGGGCGGCGTGGCGTGCCGCGACGCTCCGGCGCTGACCGGCGGCCGGACGTGCGGCGGCGATGGCCGCCTGCGGGAGGCGCGCCGATGAACGGACGCCAGCGGATGGACGCCGCCATGCGCCTGGGCGTGCCCGACCGCGTGCCCGTCATGTGCCAGCTCGCGCTCGGGCACTACTTCCTGCACGCCGGCCTCGACCCCGTCGAGATCTGGCATGCGCCCGGCGCGTTTGCCGAGGCGTTAATCCGCCTGCAACAGCGCTACGGCTTCGACGGCATCCTCGTGAATCTCCCCGGCCGCGACCCGGACTGGCGCCGGGCCATCGCGGGCATCGAGACGCGCGGCGGCGAGCGCATCATCAGGTGGCGCAACGGCTGGTTCACGGCCGCGCCGGCCGACGACAACCCCCATGTCTACCGGGCGGATGGCACGCGCTTCTTTCCCTCGTTCGACGAGATCGATCCTGATCGGCTCTTCTACGTCGAGCCCCACGATGCGTCGGGCGTCACGTACCCGTATTCGTGGGGCTTCGATCCGGAGCCGGCGGCGCCAGGCCCGGGCTTCTTTCCGCCGTGGCACTACGACACCATCCGCGAGGTGGCGGCGCGCGCGGGCGAGGAGGTGTCGGTGCACGGCGAGGTGTTCTCGCCGTTCTCGCAGTTCATGGAACTGCTCGACTACACCGCGGGCCTCGTGGCGCTGATGGACGATCCGCAGAAGGTCACGGCCTGCCTCGATCGGCTCGCGGCGGGCGCGATCGAACTCGCGTGCGGGCAGGTGCGCGCCGGGGCCCACGCCGTGCTCGTCTCGTCGGCGTTCGCCGGCGGCGGCCTGATCTCCAGGGATCACTACGCCGCGTTCGTCCTGCCCTACGAGCGGCGGGTCGTGGACGGGATCCGGGCCGTTCACGACGTGCCGGTCTACACACACACCTGCGGCGCCATCGGCGACCGGCTCGACCTGATGGAGGCAACCCACACGCAAGGCATCGACACGCTGGATCCGCCCCCGCTCGGCACGGTGGAACTGGCGGACGCGAAGCAGCGGACGGCGGGCCGGCTCTTCATCAAGGGGAACCTCGACCCGGTAAACACGGTGTGGCTCGGCACACGCGAAGATGTGATCGCGGCGGCGCGCGACCGGCTGCGCATTGCCGCGCCGGGCGGCGGCTATATCCTCAGCACCGCGTGCTCAGTGCCGCCAGCGGCGCCCCCCGGGAACATCACGGCGCTCCGCGAAGCGGCTGAGGAGTGGGGACGATATGAAGGCCCGGCTGCTTGACGAAGTGCGCCGCGGCGCCGCGATTGTCGGCGACGGCGGAATGGGCACGGAACTGCAGCGTGCCGGGCTCGAACCCGGCGGGTGCGGCGACGAATGGAACCTCACGCACCCGGAACAGGTGTGGGACATCCAGCGGCGTTACGTGGACGCTGGCGCGCAGGTGCTCCTGACCAACACCTTCGGGACCAACCGCTTCGTCCTGTCCCGCTACGGCCTCGAGGGACGCGTCACGGAGGTCGCGCGCGCGGCCGCGTCAGGCGCACGCGCCGCTGCCGGCGGGCGCGCATGGGTGCTGGGCGACGTCGGGCCCAGCGGCGGATTCCTCGAACCGCTCGGGGAAGTTACTGAGGCCGGCCTGGAAGCGACGTGGCGCGACGCCATCGGGGCCATGCTCGACGCCGGCGTTGACGGAATCGTGTTCGAAACCATGACCGCGCTCGAGGAACTCCTGCTGGGGATACGCGTGGCGCGGGCGTGCGGCGCACCGCTCATCGTCGCATCGATGGCGTACGATGCGGTGCGAGGAGGCTACCGGACCATGATGGGAGTCGCGCCCGGAGACGCCGCGCGTGCGGCGGCGGACGCCGGCGCTCACATAGTCGGCGCCAACTGCGGCCGGCTGGAGCCGGAGGAGTTTGCGGGCGTCGCCGTGGCGATCCGGGCCGGGGCGGACCTGCCGATCATGTTGCAGCCCAATGCCGGGCAGCCCAGGCTCGAGGGCGGCACGATTGTGTATCCTCGAGATCCTGAGAGCCTGGCGCCCGCGCTGGGCGCGCTGACGGCCCACGCGTCCATCGTCGGCGGGTGCTGCGGCACGACGCCCGCGCACATCGAGGCGTTCAGCCGGCTCGTCAGGTGATCGTTGTCGCGCCGGGAGGCCACGCGCATGGGAACCTGCATCGCGCTCTTCAGGGGCATCAACGTCGGCGGGAAGAACGTCCTCCCGATGTGGGAACTGGTTGCGGTGCTGGAGGGGCTCGGCTGCTCCAACGTCCGGACATACATTCAGAGCGGGAATGCCGTGTTCGAGCACCCGGAGAAGGCCGCCGCGCGACTCGCCGCGGCGATTGCGGAGGCCATCGAGCAGCGCTTCGGGTTCGAACCGCACGTGCAGGTGCTGGCGCGTGAGGACCTGGATCAGGCCATTGCCGCGAATCCCTTTCCCGAGGCGGCCGCCGACCCGGGGAGATTGCATCTCGGATTCCTGGCCGCCGTGCCGACGCACCCGGACCTTGACGCGCTTGGCGCGCTGGCAGCCGCCGACGAGCGGTATCGTCTGATCGGCAGGGTGTTCTACCTCCACGCGCCACACGGCGTCGGCAATTCGAGACTCGCTTCGCGTGCCGAGAAGCTGCTCGGCGTCCCCATGACCGACCGGAACTGGAACACGGTTTCAAAGCTCCGACAGATGGCCGGCACGCCCACCGAGCCGGGCTTCCCGCGATGATGATGCGCGGCAACATGATTCTGCGCACCCACCGGCTCACGCTCGTCGCAGCCACCCGCGAACACGTTCTCGCCGAACTGACCAGCCGTGCCGCGCTGGCGGCGTTGCTCGCCGCGGAGGTGCCGGCATCCTGGCCGCCGGGCGAGTATGATGCTGACGCGCTGGAGTACTTCCGCGCGCGGCTCACAGAACGGCCGGACACCGCAGGCTGGTACGGCTGGTTCATTCTTGCCGACCGGCCTGACGAACCTGCCGCATGGCTGGTCGGCGGCGCGGGATTCCTTGGCCCGCCCGGCGAAGACGGAACCGTCGAGGTGGGCTACTCCGTCATACCCGAGGTCCAGGGACGGGGCTACACAACCGAGGCCGTGCGGGCCTTGATCGATTTCGCGTCCGGCAGCGGCGGGGTGAAGCGCGTCGTGGCTCATACCGACGCCACGAACGCCGCGTCGATTGCCGTTCTCGAGAAGTGCGGATTCGCCATGGTCGGAGCGGGGACGCAGGCAGGGACACAGCGGTACGAACGCCTGATCGGCGCCCCGGCGGCGACGGGACGGTAACGCAAGACGTGTGAGGGTTCATTCATGACTGACGTGCACACCGAAGGCCCCACTCCCAGGAAGCCTCTTCGCCTCTGGCCCGGCATCATCGTCGTTGCCTTGCAGTGGGTGCTCTGGCTCGTTCTCCCCCTTGTCGCACCCGACGCCGGGATGTACGGGACGATTGGCGGAGTCCTCTGCGGGCTGATTGTGGCCGTGTGGTGGCTGATCTTCAGCCGTGCGGCGTGGGTCGAGCGGCTTGGCGCCGTCGCGCTCATGGTGCTTGCACTCATCGCGACGAAACGCCTCGTCCACCCGTCCATTGCGAACGGGATGCTGGGCATGATGGTCTTCATCTATGCGATCCCGGCCCTGAGCCTGGCGCTCGTGCTGTGGGCGGTCGCGACGCGTCGACTGGCGGACGGGTGGCGGCGCGCTTCGATGGTGATCGCCATCCTGCTCGCGTGCGGCGTGTTCGCGCTGATCCGGACGGGCGGGGTCGCGGGCGGAGGCGCAGCGGATTTCCACTGGCGCTGGACGCCGACGCCGGAGGAGCGCCTGCTGTCGCAGGCCCGGCAGGAACAGCTGGCGCCCGTTCCATCCGCAGCCGCCGAGCCGGCGCATCCCGCGGCAGGTTCGGGTCTCACACCCGCTGCCGGCGAGAAGCCGGGCACAGCGGTTGCGGCGGCGGCGACGGCGCCCTCCACGCCGGTGCCGATGGCTCCGCCGCCAGCGTGGCCCGGCTTCCGCGGTCTCAATCGTGACGGCGTCGTCCGCGGTGTGGCCATCGAGACCGATTGGGCGAAGTTCCCGCCGGCCCCGATCTGGAGGAAGCCGGTCGGCCCGGGCTGGTCGTCGTTCGCGATTAGCGGCGACCTGTTCTACACGCAGGAGCAGCGCGGCGAATCCGAGCTCGTGTCCTGCTACCGCCTGTCGACCGGCGAACCGGTGTGGCGGCACAGCGATGCCGTGCGGTTCTACGAATCCAACGGCGGCGCCGGGCCGAGGGCGACGCCGACGCTGGACGGCGGCCGCGTCTACTCGTTCGGCGCGACCGGAATCCTGAACGCCCTCGACGCCGCGACGGGTGCCGTCGTGTGGTCGCGCGACGTGGCGTCGGACAGTGCCACCAAGGTCCCGATCTGGGGCTTTTCGAGTTCCCCGCTGGTGGTGGATGCCACCGTCATCGTGGCCGCTGCCGGGAAGCTGGCTGCCTACGATCTCGCCACGGGCAAGCCGCGATGGTTCGGTCCGGAGCATGGCGGCGGCTACAGCTCGCCGCAACTGGCGACGTTTGACGGCGCGGCCCAGGTGCTGCTGCTGAGTGATGCCGGCGCGACCAGCGTTGCGCCCGCCACCGGTGCCGTACTGTGGGAATACCCGTGGCCCGGCGCGGCTGTCGTGCAGCCCGCCAGCATCGCGGGCGGCGACGTCCTGGTCAGCACCGCCAGCGCCGCCGGCGGGATTGGCATGCGCCGACTCGCCATCGCGCACGGGTCTGGCGGATGGACAGTATCTGAACGCTGGACGTCAACCGGGTTGAAGCCCTACTTCAACGACTCTGTGGTGCACAAAGGCTTCGTTTACGGCTTCGACGGCGCCATCCTGTCATGCATCGACCTGGCGGACGGCACCAGGAAGTGGAAGGGCGGCCGGTACGGCAACGGGCAGATGGTGTTGTTGCCCGGGCAGGACGTGCTGCTGGTGATCTCCGAAGACGGCGACCTCGCCCTCGTCTCCGCGGCGCCGGACCAGTTCCGGGAGATCGCGCGCGTGCCCGTGCTCAACGGGAAGACCTGGAACCACCCCGCCGTGGCCGGCGACGTCCTGCTCGTGCGCAACGGCGAGGAGATGGCGGCGTTCAGGCTGAAGACGATCCGGCCTCAAGACTGATGCGCAACTGACCATCGGCGTGTCTCGGCTACCTTCAGCATCGTGATGCGCGATGCCGGGATTCGTGTCCAGGAGGAGAACATCGATGGTCAACTCCCATTCCGACAAGGTCGTGCTCGTCACCGGCGCCAATAACGGCATCGGCGCCGCCATCGTCCGCGCGTTTGCCGCCGAAGGCGCGCGCGTTGCGCTGCATTTCCTGGAAGTCCGTCCGCCGGATCCCGGCGGCGTGCAGATCGGCCACATCTTCACCGGGCGGGAAGGCGCCGAGGCCGTCGCCGGCGAGGCCGGCGCACGCGGTGGGCGCGTCGGGATCTTCCCGGCGGACCTCGGGGAGCCCGCGGCAATCGTGGCCCTGTTCGACGCGGTCGAGGCGTCGCTCGGCCCGGTCGACGTGCTGGTCAACAACGCCGCCCACTTCGAGAATCCAGACTCGGTGTTCGACGTGTCGGCGGGGACGTTCGACCGCTACTTCGCCGTCAACAGCCGGGCACCGGCGCTGCTGATGAAGGAGTTCGGCCTGCGGTACCGGGCGCGCAACGGCCGGTTCGGCCGGATTGTGAACATCAGCACCGACGCCGCGCGAGTCTTCGCGACGCAGATCGGATACGGCGCGTCGAAGTCGGCTCTCGAGGCACTCACGCGCAGCGTGGCCTGGGAACTCGGCCCCCTGGGCATCACCGTCAACGCCATCGCGCCAGGGCCGGTCCAGACCGGCTACATTACTCCCGGCATGGAGCGGGACCTGCTGCCGGCGATTCCCTTGCGCCGTCTCGGGACGCCGGCCGACATCGCGGACGTCGTGGTGATGGTGGCCAGCGAACAGGCTCGATGGATGACCGGCCAGGTGATCCAGGTGGCGGGAGGCCATGCCCTGTGAGCGGGGCGCGTCGGCATGGGCCGCCTGTTCCGTCAACCGGGTTACCATCGTCGAGTTGCTGAAGCAGCACGGTATCATCGGGTAGCCATCATGCTTGCCATCCGCGTCATCGCCGGCCTCGTGGCCGGGTTCCTCCTCGGCCTGATGCTTGCCGGCGGCTCCAGCCCGGCAGCCGCGACGGCCGTCGCCATCTGCGCGACCGTCGGCACGCTGTTCGTCAACCTGATCAGGATGACGGTGATTCCGCTGGTCGCCTCGATGCTCGTGGCAGGCGTGGCCGGCATCGCCTCGTCGGGGCATTTCGGGCGGGCCGGTGCCCGGATCGTGGCGGTGGCGCTCGGCCTGCTGGTGGCGGCGTCGATTGGCAGCATGATCGTGGCGATCCCGATTCTGGATCGCGTCCCGATCGATCAGGCGGCCGCGCTCGCGTTGCGCGGACCTGACACGGCGGCGGGCGGCGGCATTCCCGCCGGCGCGCCGACGCTCGCACAGTGGATTGTCGATCTCGTCCCGTCGAACGTGCTGAAGGCCGCCAGCGACGGCGCGATGATCCCCGTCATCGTGTTTGCGGCGCTGTTCGGGCTGGCGCTGTCTCGCGTCGCCGCGGCAAGACGGCGGGCCGTGATACAGCTCGCCGAAGGGGTGGCCGACGCCATGCAGCGGCTGATCGGCTGGATCATCGAGCTCGCCCCGCTCGGCGTGTTCGCATTGGCGGTGCCCCTGGCCGCCAAGCTGGGGTGGGCCGCAGCGGGAGCCGTTGGTGCCTATATCGCGCTCGTCGTGGGCACGACGGTCGCGGCGGCGGTGGTGTTGTTGTACCCGCTCGGCATCTGGGCTGGACCGATGTCGGCCCGTGCGTTTCTCTCGTATGCCGCGCCGGCCCAGGCGATTGCATTCGCGGCCCGGTCGTCGCTGGCCGCACTGCCGGTGGCGATAGAAGAGGCCGAACGCGCCGGCCTCCCGCCCTCCACGACGCGCCTCGTACTGCCGATGGCAACCGCCATCTTCCATTTCGGCGCGGCCGTCGCCCAGACGGTGGGCGTGCTCTTCCTGGCCCGGTTGTTCGGCGTGCCGTTGGGGCCGCTGCAATGCGCGTCGATCGTCGTCGCGGTGGTCTTCGCGTCATTCGCGGTGCCCGGGGTGCCGGGCGGCAGCATCATCGCGATGGTGCCCGTCCTCGCGGTTGCCCGCGTGCCGATCGAAGGCATCGGTATCCTGCTGGCGGTGGACACGATTCCGGACATGTTCCGGACCACGGCCAATCTCACCGGTGCGATGACGCTGGCGGCGGTGTTGCCGGCTCCACCGCGCCCGGCGCCAGAGGTTGTTCAGCGTAGCGATACGCGTTGACGACGCCACGAGCCCCTCGAGGAGGACGCAGCATGAACGCCGTTCAGACAACGCTTCGAAGGCTCCGGAACTGGTTCGTGGTGTGGTTCGTCGTGCAAGCCGTCATCGGCACAGCCGCCGCCGCATACGTGATCGAAGGGCTGGGGCGGCTCAACCTGTTCCGGGAAGCGCTGGGCCACGTGAGTCCAGGCTTTACCCTTGCGTCCGGGATTCTCGGTTCGGTGGTGATGCTCCTGCTGGCGCTGCTGGTGTTTGCGGCGCTGCTCGAACTGCGGCCCTGGGCCAGGATCTGTCTGCTGGTCGTCGGCTGGCTCACCGTCGTCAGCGCGGTCAGCGGCCTGGTCATCCCGCCGGGAATCGCGTCATTCGTCCAGGGGGAGGCTGGGGTGGCCGGGGCGGACTGGCAGAGGTTGGTCGCCGCCAACGTCCTTACCAAGGCCGTCGACCTGGCCTTCTGGGCGTGGGCGATCTACACGCTCCAGTTCAACGCGCTCGTGCGCGGCGCGTTCGTGGGCGGGAGCGGAGAAGAGACCCGGCCTGGCGGAACGGCAACGCCCGCGTAACTGAACGCCCCAGCCGCCCGGGTACCGCTACAATGGGCTGGTGGACGTCGGTCTTCTGGCGCGCCTGCAGTTTGCCCTGACGATCGGGTTCCACTATATCTATCCGCCGCTCTCCATCGGCCTCGCGATGATGCTGGTGGCCATCGAGGCGATGTGGCTCGCCACACGGAACCCGCTCTACCACCAGATGGCGCGGTTCTTCACCAGGGTGTTCGGTCTCGTGTTCGCCATTGGCGTGGCGACCGGCATCGTCATGGAATTCGAGTTCGGCACGAACTGGGCCGCCTACTCACGCTTTGTCGGTGACGTGTTCGGCAGCGCCCTGGCCGCCGAAGGCATCTTCGCTTTCTTCCTCGAGTCCGGCTTTCTCGCCGTGCTGCTGTTTGGATGGGACCGGATCGGCCCGCGGCTGCATTTCGTGTCCACCCTGGCCGTGTGTCTCGGCGCGCACTTCAGCGCGATCTGGATCATCGTCGCCAACTCGTGGATGCAGACACCGGCCGGCTATCACCTCGTCGTGGACCAGACTGGACACCTGCGGGCCGAGATCACGGACTTCTGGGCCGTGGTGTTCAGCCCGTCGAGCGCCGACCGCTTGCTGCACACGCTGGCCGGCGCCTGGGCCACCGGCGCCTTCTTCGTGCTTTCCATTGCGGCGTACTACCTCCTGAAGCGCCGGCACGAGGACTTCGCCCGCGCGTCGATGAAGCTCGGTCTCGCGCTGGCGGCGCTGGCGGCGTGTGCGGCCATCGCCACCGGGGACCGGTCGGTTCGCCTGGTCGCGCAGCACCAGCCGGAGAAGTTCGCCGCGATGGAAGGCGTGATGGAGGCGGCTGCGCCAGCCGGCCTGCACCTCCTCGGCTGGGTGGATGATGCGCGGCTGAGAGTGACGGGCGTGGAGGTGCCGGGCCTGCTGAGCAGGATGATCGCGGGAGACAACTCGGCGCCCATTGCCGGCGCGAAGGCGTTCCCGCCAGGCGACCGTCCTCCGCTCAATGTCACGTTCCAGCTGTTTCACGCGATGGTGGCCATCGGAACCTTGATGGCTGCGCTCGTGGTTGGCGGGATGGCCCTGCTGCCGAAGGGCCGGCTCTTCCGCACCCGATGGCTGCTCTGGATCTTCGTTGGCGCCGTCGCGGCGCCGCAGGTGGCCAATCAACTGGGATGGGCCACGGCCGAGATCGGCCGCCAGCCCTGGATCGTCTACAGGGTGATGCGCACGATCGACGGACTGTCGCCCGTGGTCGGTGCTCCCCAGGTGCTCTTCTCGCTCCTCCTGTTCACGCTGGTGTACGTGCTCCTGTTCGTCCTCTTCCTGTTCCTCCTCAACGAGAAGATCCAGCACGGTCCGCTGGCCGAGGATCGCCCGGGAAGCCGGGGACACAGGGCGTGAAGGGATCGGCATGATCCTCGACCTGAACACCATCTGGTTCCTGCTGATCGGCATCCTGCTGGCCGGATACGCCGTGCTCGACGGATTCGACCTGGGCGTCGGAGCGCTGCACCTGTTCGCAAAGACCGACGAGCAGCGACGGATCTTCCTCAACGCGATCGGGCCCGTCTGGGACGGCAACGAGGTGTGGCTCGTGACCGGCGGCGGCGCCTTGTTCGCGGCCTTTCCCGCGGTCTACGCAACGGTGTTCTCGGGCTTCTACCTGGCGATCGTCCTGTTGCTCGTCGGGCTCATCACCCGCGCCGTCGCCATCGAATTCCGCAGCAAGCAGCCAGGGGGTGCCTGGCGGCGGAACTGGGACCGCGCGTTCGCCGCCGCGTCGGTGACCTCCAGCGCGGTGATGGGCGTGGCGTTCGGCAACATCATCTGGGGCGTACCGATCGACGGAGCAGGGGAGTTCGCCGGGTCGTTCCTGTCCCTCGCACATCCGTACGCCCTGCTCACGGGCATCACCACCGTCGCGCTCTTCATGATGCACGGGGCCACCTACCTCATCGTGAAGACCGACGGCGACACGCAGCAGATGGTGAAAGGCTGGGTCGCCAACACGACCATCTTCTTCCTGATCTGCTACGCCGCGACGACGATGGCGACGCTGATCTTCAGGCCGGACATGACGGTGGCGATCCGGGCGAATCCGGTCCTGTTCGGCCTGCCGGTTCTGACGATGCTGGCGATCGCCAACGTGCCGCGGGCGATCCACCGCGCGCGGTTCGGGGAGGCCTTTCTGTCGTCCTCGTGCGGCGTGCTGGGCCTGTTCGGGCTGGTCGGCGTCGGCATGTTCCCGGCGCTCG
>Ga0334722_10007308_pt1 | contig 10727 bp, 13 predicted proteins | sample C3_bottom_MG_FD_207210 | JGI IMG/M metagenome (GOLD analysis project Ga0334722, IMG submission 207210) | Sediment microbial communities from Yellowstone Lake, YNP, Wyoming, USA - C3_bottom | ecosystem: Environmental > Aquatic > Freshwater > Lake > Sediment | place: USA: Wyoming | collected...
TCAGAGACTAACTCAGGATGCTAAACTTGAGGATTGTCAGATTCGAGGATATAATGGTTGGCGTTGGCATTGATGGCGCTTTCCTCCCCACGGCTAAAGCCGGGGGCTTCTCGCGCCAGTTTGGTGAAAAATGGTTAACAGTGGAGATCGAGTTTTGATTCATCGAGCACCTAGTGTTCGGGAGGATCCCGAGGAGGCTTGGAACCCAGAATTCGAAGAAATGATCGGAGAGCATGGAACAGTGGTCGAAGACGCTTTTCCCTACGCTCCTGATACCCAATACGTCTTGGTTGATGTTGATGGGTATGACAATTTTTTCCTTCCAATGCCAATTTTAATCAACTTAACGGAGGAGAACTAAATGAGTGTCTCTATTGTTACTGGCGCGAGTCGCGGTATTGGGAAAGCCATAGCCAAAAAGCTAGCCACAGATTCCCAAGTTCTTTTAATAGCTCGTGATGATGGAAAGCTTAAAGAAGTTTTAGCGGAAATTAAGGATTCTGGTGGAAGTGCGAATTTTTTAGTTGGAGATATTAAAGATCCAGAGCTTGTAAAAGAGGCAATAGCGCAAGCGCAGTCGATGGGGTCTTTGCAAAATCTGATCCTCAATGCTGGTATTTCTAAGAGCGGGGGAGCTGGTAGTTTCCCCGAAAATTCGCTTCGGGAATTATTCGAAACTAATTTCTTTGCTAATGTCAATTTTCTTAAAGAAGCCTTACCTATTCTTCCAAATAATGCAAATATTATCTTTTTAACGGGAGCAGCTGGCATTCAAGGTTATAGTTCGATGACAGGTTATTGTGCCAGCAAACATGCACTGGTTGGATATGCTCGTGCCTTGGCTTTAGAAGTTGCTAAGAAGGGCATTCAGGTTATTCCTCTTTGTCCAGGCCCCGTTGATACGGAAATGACTGGGTCTATCGTCAAATTTCTTGTTAACAAGGGGATGACAGAAGAAGCGGCTAAAACTAAAGTTGCTGAGAGTAGCGGACAAAAACGTTTGTTAACTGTCGAAGAAGTAGCTGAGGTTGTTTCCGAAATCTGTTCTCGGCAAACAGATCGTAATTTAACTGGAACTCCTTATTCGTTATTGGAATTAGTGGCTCAGTAATAATAACAAGAAATTAAGAATAGCATTTAATTCCGTCCATTATTTCATATTTTGCAATTACTCGATGACTAGAGTGATATGCTTTTCTGGCAGGGACCGAAACAATTTCCCAATCAGGAAGAACTACGGCAGTTAAAGCGTGGCCGAAGACGCAGCCAGTATCTACGCCTACAGCATATTCGGTAACCAAAGGCTTTTCTAAAACGGTGTGACCAAAGATGATTCTCTCTGGCCCTTTCCAATAATTAGTCCAAAATTTGTATCCGGGTGGGCTTTTGCTCGGCCAATGATGTTTCCGATCCGGAGGGCAGATGTTTTGGCAATGTAATAATATATTCTCAGGTTGATTTTCAATAGGGAGATCAGGTAAGACTCCCGCATGAACTACAATTGCATTGTATTCCGGCAATTTGATATAAATTGGTAAGCTTTCAAAATATTCGTAATCTTCTTCCGTTAATTCATCAGCCGTTTTTTTATGATCCTCTGACATTGGTATCTTTGGATTATTTCGATATATTAGATGCTTTTCTTCGTGATTTCCTAAGATACAATTATGTTGTTTTGCTAATTGAACACATTCCCATCGTTTAGGGCCTCTATCAACAATATCACCACTTAATATCAATTTATCATCTTTATCTAATTTTATTTTATCAATAAGTGTTAGTAATTCATCATAACAGCCGTGGACGTCTCCCACGATTATTGTTCTTTTTGACATATTTATTTGCCATAGTATATCATGAAATCGGATAAAGCCATCGATCTAAATACTGAAACAGAAATGAACTTTGTTATAATTTTATCATGAAATATTTATTCTTATTGATTGTTATGATAATGTCTGGAATCACTTGGGCTGATGATAAAGAGGATAAAAAACCCAAATCTCAGCAAGAAGACGATAAGGATAAAAAACCCAAATCTCAGGAAGAAGATTTAAGGAATGAAGAAAAAAATGCTAATTCTGATTCTAAAACGGAGGATGGGGTAAATCCAATTCAAGAACTCCGCAAAATCATTGATTTAATGAAAGAAATTGAATCTCGACTTAATGATAGTGATATTGATGATTATACTCAAGAATCACAAAAGAAAATTGTGGAGGCTATGAAATTCGGTTCTAAAGCTGAAACGGCTCTTGATGATCTAATTAAAAAATTAGAACAGGAGATGGAAAAATCTTCTCAACAACCTCAACAACAAACTTCTAATCTGAAAAACCAACAGCAAATTCAGCAGCAATCGAAGCAAACACAACCAAAAGATAGTAAATTTGATCAAAAACAATTAGAAAAGCAAAAGCAAGCTGAGTCTAAACAATCACGACCTAAAAGTAATAAGTCTGAAGACGCTGCTTCTAAGCAGCCAAATTCCAAAAAAGATAAGAAGGAAGATAAACCAACAACTGATAATCAAAACTCTAATCTTCCTAATGCTAAAAATGATGACAAATCACGATGGGGGAGTCTTCCACCTAAACTCCATCAAGATGCAACCAAAGTTCGCAGTGACGTGATTCCAGAACGGTGGCGAGATCAGCTTGAGAAGTATCGTGAAGCTTTGTCAAAATAGCTTATAATTGAATATGGCTAAATTAAAGAGGCCACAATATCAACGCAATTTGCGACTCAAAGAGGCCGCACTCAAGCTCAGAGTTTCAGCGGCTACTATCTGGCTCTGGATTAAAAAAGGTGCGCCACACGATGTTGTACCTAAGCCTTCCGGAGGTCTTCCTATAAATCTTGTTAATTTAGATGAACTTAAACTCTGGCTTCTGGCTCAGCAATTTCGAGGACAACGCGAAGGCCGAAAAGCTTTAAGAACATTAGTGCCAGTTGAAGAAGTTAAAAGTTTGATTCAAGAAGCCAGAAAAACTCTTGGTTGGACTAAATTAGAGTTAGCAGAATCCTTAGATATCACATCATCTAGATTGAATGGTTATTTGCATCCTCATCTTTTCAGAATTAAATTCGCACCCAAAAACCTTATTTCACAATTAACGCATTTGATTAAATATGGTGTACGGCACCGGCATCCTCATCAAATGCCTACGAAAGAAGAGGTTATTTCAGCCTTAAAAAAAAGTGGAGGGATTAAATCAGCAGCAGCTAGAAGATTAGCACTTCATGATAGCACCATCAATAAATTAATTAAAAAATATGATCTCTACACTTATTTACATCGATCTCTTGATGAGATTATTACTAAGAAACAACTTAAAGAGATTTTAATTGAATCTAAAGGTAACCTTGAGGAAGCTAGTAGAAAATTAAAAATTAGTTCAGAATCGGTAGAATCTTTAGCCAAGAAAGCTGGTTTTAGTAAGTTAATAATTATGTTTCGAAAAATTAAGAGCAGTGAGCGACGCCAGAAATATAATAGAATTAAAGAGGCCCTACGCTTGGCTCATGGGAATATTCATCGGGCATCTCGAAAGTCTGGTATTAAAATTGATTCAATTCGTGCTATCCTCAAGAGGAGTCGAGCACTCCGGCGTTTCAGAGCAAAATTGAAGTCTCATGAACAACAACAAATAACTGCTGCTTTAGTAGAAACCAAAGGAAATTTAACTAAGGCAGCTAGAAAATTGAAGATGATGGTCTCAGAACTCAAGCATTATCTTCGTTGGCATGGCCTAGGATAACTTTTCAAAAATGAGATAAACATTTCAAGATCCTTGATAGGACAAACTGCTATAATTACTAAGGTGCTAGATGCGATATTTGTCACTGCTTGTGTTAATGATAATTTTAACTGGACCTCTATATGCTCAAGATATTCCAGATGATCCCAAAACCCCACCGACTAAACCTGACGAGAAGTTAGAAAAAGATAAAAGCCCACCTGCACCTAAAGAAAAAACAATTTTTCTTAAAGAAATAGTCAAAGCTGAAAGTAGTCTTTCTAAAAGAATTTTCTTTGTCATTGATGTTTCCGGATCTATGACCGGTGAGGGTAAAATTGGCAAAGGCATTCAGTTTGTGCGATCGATTTGGCATAGTCCAGTTGATGAATTTGAGATTGCTGTGGCTGTTTTCAGTGATAAGTCAACTCGATGGGAAGGTTTTCCGAGCGCTAAGGATGACCCTAAACCTGCGCCAAAAGGATGGGCCAAATTACCGTCTAAAGATGCCGTTGATGCCGCTCAAAAATTCCTTAATCAATATCCTGGTGCTGGGAATACCTATCCAATGCCCGCTTTAGAAATGGCACTGAAAGAAGAGCGCTCCGATATTAGCATTGTTTTTGTTACAGATGGTGATTACAGTGATTCGACTCAGGAAGTATTGGATGGTATTAAAAAATTACAAGAGGAGCGGGAAAAAAAAGGGTGGGGAAAAGCAGTAATTGCTATTTTTGGTGTTGGAACTGCTGAAACCCAAAAAAATCTAAGTGAAATTGGGAAGGATTATAAAGGTGGCTTTTATGTTGAGAAACCTGAGGAAAAAAAACCACCGCAAAAAGATTCAAATGTAGATCCGCCGAAACAAGATCCGCCGAAACAAGATCCACCGAAACAAGATCCACCGAAACAAGATCCATCGATCCCGCCCAAATCCGATGAAGATCCATTTCAGGGATTTCCTCGTTAATATTACCTCATAGCCACATAGCCACAGGGACTTCGGGGGACCTCATAAACCTAGGAAAATAGTCTGAGGGAATCCAATTTCTGTTACAATTGAATTATGTTCATCAAAGGCGAGCGACCTTATCGAAACCTAGGCCAAACATCTGTTCCATCAAAACCACAATCTATAATTAGTTTGACAGAAGAGCAACGGATCCTTCAACAGACACTTCCGGCGCCACCCATTGTAGGTAGCTTTTTAAGCCGCAATGCAATGCCAATTTTCTTAGGAGGAACTGTCCTTTTAGTTGGTTTAATAGGTTTAGTATTAATGATTAAGGTTTAAAATGACTGATCCCTATGAAATTGCGCATTTGATTGATAGATTTTCGATGGGCGACGCTAGTGCTATTGAGCCCTTATGGCATCAAATGGAAGCAAGAGGTTTGGTATCGGAAAGTGCTCTCCAATTAATAGAATTATGTGGTGCCAATAATGATAATTTTAACTATATTTGTGGATGGATTAATTTACTTCGGGAATTGCATACCCAGGAAGCACACCCTTCTGCCTTCTATAATTTGGGATTGATTCCTGTATCTGAACTCTACTCAATTTTTATTGCTTATGCTAGTGCTTATGCCGTTCAAGAATACTATAGTAATGAATTGCAAAGATTAGATTCAATACCAACGCCTGAAGGTACTCATTATTCAGAAGGCGATGACATTAATTGGCGTGCAATTTTACATGCAGCGACAATTATCATTAATACATCATTACAAAGCAAACAACCGTCAAATCTAAGAGGGTGTACTGAATTACGTCAATATATAACTGATCGGTATGGTATTGGACCACTTTCTTCATATAGATCTAATAATTTACTGCTATTAGCTGAGGTTGGACGAAGTTATATAGCTAAAATATATCGGATTCAAAATACTATTCCAAAGGAGGAGAGGCCCTTTTTAAGACGGGCTGCTAAGTCCATTTGTGAGACTACTTATGCTTTGGTTAGAATGTTGATGGATAATAGCTTATCAGGGGAAACAGCAACTTTCTTTGATTTTGGCCGGGTTAGAATTCAAGATTTCGATGATGCCTCACTAATACCGCATCAACAAATTCCATTATACATCGACCAAGCCTTTGAATCGTATATTCATGCTATCAGTGCTTTCCAGGCTGGTCCTGCTGGAGTTCTTAATTACCAGGAACAAGATGCATTTGATATCATTTGGCGGCGATATTTGAAGGAATGCCTGCTCAAAGTAGAAATTGCCCGGTTTTCTTGACATTTTCCTAAAAAAGATATACTGAAAGTTATGACAACTCGACCGTAATACTTGTAGTTTAAATCTATGTCAAAGCGTAGATCATGCTTATGCCATCATTAAGGATGATTGCATTTATCGAGTTACCTTTAGCTATAGTTTAGCACAACATATTATAAGTTATTTAGATTCAAGCTATACTATTCAATTAATAAAATTTAAGGTTGGTAGTAGATTAAGCTCAGGCGAGGTAAGCCGCTCTGGGCTTTATGCTATTGTATCAATTAAAAATGATCGAATTCTTCGGATTAGCTTAATTCACGATGCGGCCCAAATGATGTGTGATTGGGATTCAAGATATTTGGCTGAATGTTGGCTAGAAAATGTCTCAAGTTAATAATTTAGTAATTAAAATTACTTGTGGAATATTATTCATAATTTATATTTGCCAGTATGGCATTACCAACTCTTGTAGTTCACAGAATTATCAGCCCACTTTATGATCAGCCTCTATATAATTCTCAAGTGGCTGAGCTAGGAATGACTTCTCTCACTTTTTTTAATAGTAAAGGCATTTCTCCTTCTAATTTGGAGCGTGGAGCTTTGCCCTACCCAATGCAGCAAACAATTAAAAGGATCGCTTTATTTAACTCCTGCTCTAACCTTCAAGGTTATCAGGAAATTATCCGGAAAGGGACTTTTTATTTAGATTTTGGGGTTTCACGAGTTCTAGAACTTCCTGCCGCCACTTTAGCTTGGGCCAATCTCAAAGAGATCAATGCGGTCCTCAAAAGCATTAGTAAGTTGCCCTCAGAACAGCAACTCTTGATTATTAAAAATCTACGCCTTGCCAATGGACATCCCTTAGAAAAAATATTAGAATTAGTCCCACAGCAGAACATTCGAGCCGTCTTGGATTTTGATTCTGTTAAACTATCCCGCCCCGTCGCAATAACTTGCATTCTGGGAGGAATACAGCAACGAGGAATAAGCTGTTAATGCGTGAATTTAAATTGATACATGTAAAATCAATTTCATTGATAATAATGATGTCTATGTCGGGTTTGATCTGAGTTCTGCCTGTTGTGAGAATTTTGGATGGTTCTATGGCCAAGAGATCCCAGAAACGATTCCACAAGAAAACTATAATTATCCGAAACCGAATCCACCTGCCGATTTGGCTGATTACAGCTTTGATCCACAATTCTTTATTCAAAAATCTGCGAATTATGGAGAAGGTTTGGCGATTTTTAAACTCCTGAAGGGTGAGCAAGCCGTCTCTGCCTTTACAATGACCATAATGGCTATTATTCTCATGGTTTTGAAGCCAAAGTTGGTGGGAAGGTCATTCAAGAAGGGAGGTTATGAGAGATTATGAGAGATAAGAGATGTTCCAAAACAATTTTTGATAATGAAAAACCTCAAGAAGAATCCTTTCGGCATAATGACCGAGCCCGATGCATCTATCAAGAAAATCATGAAATGCCTCATGGAGCAACGGGATTTGGCGACTGCGAACTTCATTCGGAAACTGAACCCAATGTGATTTGGTTCGATGAGCCTACTAAGGTTCGAAGATATTCGGCAGATTAGGGGATGAGGAATATGTCTCTAGTTGAGAACACGGAAATAGTTGAGAGCACGGAAACATTTTATGTCATCAAAATTGATGACGGTTTCGTAGCGAGTATTGAGTATGTTGGAGAGTTTGCCCTTCAGGTCACATGCACTGACAATTTATTAAATGCAGTAAGATTTATCTTCCTACATGAACATATTCTCAAGAATGCTCGTAAACACTATCCTTCCGCTCAGTTCTATAGTGTTGAAGCTTCATTCAAAGCAGTCCCGGCGAGCGCACCCTACCTGGACACCCCTGTTAGTCCAACATAATCTGATACTGGTATTTTGAAATTATCATTATGACTACTTCTGAGTTGCAGGATCAAATGCGATTGTTATACTCAAGATATGCGCCGAGATCTAGCCCGTGATTATAAATCTGAATTAGATAAGCTTCGCAAAGCTTTCAAGAAGCTTCGTCAAAGTTCTATCTATGCTCAAGCTCGCCCTATTGGAATTGATAGTAATAAATCGCAACAAGTAATTAAAAACGCGATGGACCAAGAACCTGATTTGCGCGGAGGAATTTACTGGTCTTCTGCTGCCGAACAAGAATTAGAAGAAACAACAATTTTACATTTAGGATTTATGCCTAGATCCGCTGAAACTCGGGAAGAGATGATGGCTGCGGCTCTTAAGATTGCTAAAGATGCTAATCAAGCCTTAATTGAGGCGGGTTTGGTGACAATTTGGAACGGCTGTGTTTGTAATACTATTGGTGTCGTGCTTTTAGATCGTGATTTGATTCAAGATGGTCTAGATCCAGAAGATTTAGCCTCTGCCAAAAAACCCTGTCGATGTGAAGAAATTTGGCAGATGCAATTCCAAGATTTTGCAGAACGAAAATTAGGGAATCTGAAAGGTCAAGATTCACAGAATAGTTGGGAGAATGATGAGATATAAATGCAGTCAATGTGGGGCCGATACTTACTATGATGGTCGATGTGGAGATCCACCTATTTTAATTTGTGGCTGTGATGAGATTGGTCCAACTTATTACGATGGCCGATGCGGTGATGGACCAATTGTTATCTCCGATGCTAAGCCCATGTCCAAATATCCAGAAGAATTGTCGTGAGCTTTGCAAACTTTAAAAATAGCTATACTATAGAAAGCAAAGGAAAGAGTGAGTGATGACAGCGTCTTCTAAAATTCCCAATGTGGCGATGCGTGGTCAGCCCCGCCCCGGAACACAAGCTCAAGATGTTGAGGAAGCAGGGAAAACATTGAACGAATCATGCCATGATGTATCTGTGTCGGGGAGGATCATAGGCTCTATTTCTGCTTCTCAGGTTGAAGATACTATTCCGTGTTGTAATCAACAACACGGGCTAACACCGACTACTATTTCATTTAAGCCAGAGCCCAAAGGACAGATATCTTCAGATGAGAAATCAACTAAATCAGAAAGTCCTGCTTGGAAGACTTACGCTAATGGGGCTCGCATCGAGACTTCAGAAGAAGCTCAAACTGTTTCTTCAGAGGAAGCTCGCACTGAGACCGTTCCTTCAGAGGAATCTGATGAAGTCGAAAAACAAAAGATGAAGACCCAACAAGCCAAACTTTTAGCCGCCGTGGTGCCTCTTGTTAGATCAGGACAAGCTTCAAATTTCATAACCTATTTGTCTAATGATAATATTTTATTGGTTGAAGAATTTAATTATCAGATGGAATTTCACATGGCCCAGGTTAATGATGAAGGCCAAATTGTAGTTTGTGGAATGGCCCTGGATCGTGACGAATTAAAGAGTCTTCGTGATGCTATCGCACGTGTTTTAAGCTAGGAACTAAACTTGACGACTGATTCTGATCGCGCTCTCCGAATTCTAGCAGATTCTGAGAGCCGAATTGCTAAACATCTCGAAAACCGAGATGCCCAAACTATTGAACAAGCGGCCAATTCTGAGCGTTTGATTCGACATTTAGGAACTAGGACCAATATTTCAAGTTATTGCCGGATTTATCCGGGATGGCGGCATGCTCTCATTGCCTATGCGATGGAAAAAATGCTGGCTAGCCATCCTGAATTTGAATTGATGGAAGAGATTGGGCATCATGATGGTTATAATGTTGGATTTGAACGAATCCAACGAGAAATCGGTTTCCAAAAGAAACATTTTTGCTATAGTAATGGGACTTTATTAATTCGGAAACGTGACGCAGATCCTAAAAAACCTGGAAAGCCTTTTGCTATTGCTTTCGATTGCTACCATTCGGATCAATTAACTGGAACTTTTGAGATTTGGGTCTTAACCGCCAGGACTTCAGGAATTGACGCTGTCATCGAAGAATTCTTCGCCCAAGTGGATGAGAAAATTAAAGAATGCAATTTTTACAAAAAAGCAGCCATCAGTGCTGACGGGGAATTTCTTGATATTGCCCACTTCGATTGGTCGGATTTAATTGTTGAAGATAAAATCAAACAACAATTGCAATCTAATATTGTTAAATTCATTGAAAAACAAAAGCTTTATATCAAATATAATATTCCAACTAAACGGGGAATTTTGATTAGTGGAAAACCAGGGTGTGGGAAGAGTCATTCGGGAAAGATTATTGCTAACCAAGTTGATGCTAGTTTCTTGTGGGTGACACCCAAATTCTTGACCAATATTGCGGGTGTCGATGGTGTTTTCAATTTTGCTCGGGAAATCGCCCCAACCATCGTTTATTTTGAAGATGTTGATCTGTTTGCGATGGATCGGGAATCGGAGGGTAATCGTTCTGCCATCTTAGGTGAAATTCTCAATAAGATGGATGGTATTGTTGCTAACGATTCGGTAATTACCATAATGACCACTAATTATCCAGAGAAATTAGAAAAAGCTCTTCGGGATCGTCCAGGCCGTTTTGATTGTCATATTGAATTCCCACTTCCTAATCCCAAAATGCGAATTAAAATGTACCAATATTTCACCCGAGATTGTATTACGGAAGGTGTCGATTGGAAAGCTTTAGCGACTAAGGGCGATGATTTTAGTGGCGCCCATCTCAATGAAGTCATCGTCTATGCGAAAACAATAGCCATTGAAAATAATAAGTTTAAAGATGGAAAGATTGTCCTCGATCAAGAAATTCTCAAGGATGCTGTCGAAACTGTTATTAAGTACTTTGATAAGATTAGTGAAACTTTAGGTTT
>Ga0334722_10007310_pt1 | contig 10726 bp, 6 predicted proteins | sample C3_bottom_MG_FD_207210 | JGI IMG/M metagenome (GOLD analysis project Ga0334722, IMG submission 207210) | Sediment microbial communities from Yellowstone Lake, YNP, Wyoming, USA - C3_bottom | ecosystem: Environmental > Aquatic > Freshwater > Lake > Sediment | place: USA: Wyoming | collected...
GCCTGTTCCACTCTTTTTAGAGAAGACTTGCAGATTTTTACTTAAAAAAGAAATAACGACGGAAACAATAATTGAAGCCGGGCAGATTGCTCAAACAGAAATTAATCCTATAAGCGATGCACGCGGTTCGGCAGAATATAAACGTTTATTACTGCGTCAACTTTTATCTGCTCATTTTATCAAACTCTTTCCGCAACAGATTGACCTGGAGAAATTGCTTTGAAAAATTACGATTCGATACGGCATACTCGCGGTGAATCTCTATTTGTTGATGATATCGTTTCTCCGGAAGGAACTTTATTCGGTTATGTTTTTTATTCTTCTGTTGCACACGGGAAAATATTAAATATTGATTTTAGCGATGCTTGGTACGTAGACGGAGTAAAAGGAATTTTTACCGCAAAAGATATTCCCGGTGAAAATCAGATTGGCGGAATTGTGCGTGACGAAAACCTTTTTGCCGAAGATACAGTTCATTTCATAGGTCATCCTATTGCATTAGTAGTTGCCGAAACTTTTCTTCAGGCGCATGAGGCAGCGAAGAAAATTAAATGCGAATATGAAAAATTGCCGGCAGTTTTTGATCCGCGGGAAGCGGCAGCTAAAGATCAGTTAATTATAAAACCTAGAATTTTTTCTCTGGGAAATGTTGACGATGCTTGGAGTAGTTGCGATTTCGTTTTTGAAGGGAGTGCTGAAAGCGGCGGACAAGAACATCTTTATCTTGAAACGCAGGCATCTTTGGCGTTTCCAATTGAAGGCGGCGGAATAAAAATTATCTCTTCAACTCAAGGACCAACCGCAGTTCAACGCACAGCCGCGCAAGTGCTTGCGCTTCCAATGCACAAAATTGAAGTTGATGTTATTCGTTTAGGCGGAGGATTTGGCGGTAAAGAAGATCAAGCAACACCTTGGGCTGTTATGTCAGCGCTGGCGGCTTTAAAATTGAACGCACCGGTTAAATTAATTTTGCCGCGTCAAGAAGATATTCGAATAACCGGCAAGCGACATCCGTATTCTTCCGATTTTAAAATTGGTCTTACAAAAGATGGAAAAATTCTCGCGTACGAAGCGACATATTATCAAAATGCAGGAGCCGCGGCAGATCTTTCGCCTGCAATTTTGGACCGTACACTTTTTCATTCTACAAATTCCTATTTCATTCCTAACGTTAAAGCAACTGCTTTAAGTTGCAAAACTAATCTTCCTCCGTTTACTGCGTTTAGAGGTTTTGGCGGACCGCAAGGTATATTTGTGATTGAATCCGCAATACACAAAGCCGCTCAAAAAATGGGTGTTGATCCTTCAGTGATTCAGAAAAAAAATCTTTTGAATGAAGGTGATGAATTCCCATACGGACAAAAGACTTTAGACTGTCACATAAAAAAATGTTATGATGAAGTTGAAACACGCTATAATCCAAAAGAAATTTATCAACGTATAATCGAGTTTAATAAAAAAAATAAATTAGTCAAAAAAGGAGCGGCGATTATTCCAGTTACATTTGGAATATCATTTACGACAACCTTTCTAAACCAAGCATCCGCTCTTGTCCATATTTATACTGATGGTAGTGTAAGTGTAAACAGCGCCGCCATTGAAATGGGGCAAGGTGTTAATGAAAAATTACGGCTGATTGCTGCTAATGAGCTTTCGATTAACACCGAGAGAATTAAAATAGAATCTACTAACACATCCCGTGTTTCAAATACATCTGCAACTGCGGCAAGTAAAGGAACTGATCTGAATGGATTTGCAGTAATTGATGCATGCAAGATTTTGTTGGAACGATTACGGAAAGTTGCCGCGGATGAATTAAAACAGAATGATCCGGAAAAAGTTGAAATCAAAAATGAAATTGTCTTTTATGCCGGAGAAGAAACCGGTTTGGCGTTTTCTAAGCTTGTTAGTTTAGCATACGCGAAAAGGATTAGCTTAACAGCGCAAGCGCATCATTCAACTCCTTATATTCATTTTGACACAAAAATAAATAAAGGCGAGCCGTTCGCTTATCACACTTACGGAACAGCGGTTGTTGAAGTAACGCTCGATTGTCTGCGCGGCACATATGAAGTTGATTCTGTTAAAGTTGTTCACGATTTCGGCGAGACAATAAGCCGCACCATAGACATTAGTCAAGCTGAAGGCGGAATCGTTCAGGGAATTGGCTGGATGACTTGCGAAGAATTGAAATGGAACGACGAAGGAAAACTTTTAACAGACGCGCTTTCTACTTACAAAGTGCCGGATATTCATGCCGCACCTAAAGAAATTAAAATTCATTTTCTTGAGAATGTTCCAAATCCATTCGGACCTAATAAATCTAAGGCAATTGGCGAGCCGCCGTTTATGTATGGTATAGGTGCTTACTTTGCTTTGGTAAATGCTATGAAAGCTTTCAATCCAAATTTTAATTTAGATTATTCCGCGCCGCTTACACCGGAAAAAGTTTTACTTACTCTTTATAATAAACAGAATAATTAGGAGAATAAATGTACAACTGGTCATGGCAAATTGAGAATGAAGAATATTTGAGAAAAACGATTCAAAGATGTAAAGAACAAAAAATATTTCTGCCGAAATTCAGTCAATTAAAAAACCCTGAAACCATTCCCCAAAACATCCAGAAGAAATTAGAGAAAGTGGGATTAGAAGAAATTAATCCACTTAACTTATTCAGGATAAATTGGCAAAACGATCCGGAGAACGGAAAAATTGGTGGAATTAATTTTTTAGAAATTCCAAGAGAGATCACCGGCATTAAAGCCCGCGTAGTTGGTTTAGTTGGAAAATTTTTTCCGACCGGTGCCCATAAAGTTGGCGCTACATACGGTTGCCTTGCGCCTTATCTTGTAACAGGAAGGTTTAATCCGGAATATCACAAAGCTGTTTGGCCATCAACGGGTAATTTCTGCAGAGGCGGAGCGTTTAACTCTGCATTGTTATCTGTTCATGCTGTTGCAATTCTTCCGGAAGAGATGAGCAAAGAAAGATTCGATTGGCTTAAAGAAATTGGCTCTGAAATTTTTGCTACTTACGGTTGCGAAAGTAACGTAAAAGAAATTTATGATAAGTGTCATGAACTTGTAGCTAAGAGCGATGAATATCTGATCTTCAATCAGTTCGAGCAATTCGGAAATCCCGTCTGGCATTATGAAGTAACCGGCGGAACATTGGAAAAACTTTTTAATCAAATAAAAAATTCCAACAGCAGATTTAGCGGATATGTAAGTGCTACTGGTTCGGGAGGAACTATCGGGGCAGGTGATTATTTACGGGAAAAATTTCCGCATATTAAAATTACAGCATCGGAAGCGCTTCAATGCCCAACCCTCTTAATGAATGGTTACGGCGCGCACAGAATTGAAGGTATTGGTGATAAACACATTCCTTGGATTCATAATGTTAAAAATACAGATGCGGTCTGCGCTATTGACGATGAAGATCCGTTGAGAATTTTAAGATTGTTTAACGAACCTGCCGGACAAGAATGGATGCGTAAAAATGGTATAAGCGAAGAAGTGATTTCTAAATTACCATGGCTTGGAATTTCTTCTATTAGCAATATGCTTAGCTCTATTAAACTTGCTAAATATTACGAAATGAACGAAGACGATATTATCTTTACAATTTTTACAGACTCAAAAGAAATGTACAACTCACGCTTAGACGAGATGAATCAAGATTGGGGCAAATATTCTGAACATCAATCTGAAGTTGATTGGACTGCTGTAGTTAAAAAACAAACTACAGATTATTTCCAAGAATTAAGTTATTACGACAAGAAACGAATTCATAACCTCAAATATTTTACTTGGGTTGAACAGCAAGGCAAATCAGTTGAAGAGCTTAACTCGCAATGGTATGACGAAAATTATTGGTCAGAGAGATTTGCAATTGCACCAAAGTGGGATGAGCTGATTGATAATTTTAATAAACAAGTTGGACTGAAATTAGACTAAAATGAAAAAAGCTACAATTACAATTGAAAATGCGTGGATTTGCCCGGTAATCGGAGAAGAGATAATACCGCTTTTTGCAGATATCACCATTGCAAATGGAATGATCTCTAAAATTCGTCCTAAAAATTTTCAAACATATTTGAAGAACCCGGAGAAAGTTGGAAAAGATTCATTCAATGCAAGCGGAAAAGTTATAACGCTGCCGTTAATTAATTTTCACGATCATATCTATTCACGGCTTGCAAAAGGACTTCCGCTAAAAGGAAAGTTCGACAACTTTCAAAATGTATTGCACAATTTATGGTGGAAATTAGACCGAACGCTTGATAATGAAATGATCAATACAAGCGCTCAAATGGCGGCGCTGGAATCTATAAGAAACGGCGTAACATATATTTTCGATCATCACTCGTCTCAAAATCAAATTAAAGGAAGTCTCGGTGTAATTCAGAAGGCATTAAATGCTTTTGACCTGCGAGGCGTTCTATGTTTTGAAAGCACTGACCGGAACGGGACAGAACAAGCATTAGCCGGATTGAACGAGAATAAAGATTTCTTTACATCTCAGCTTAACGGCGATTTTCATGGAATGCTAGGTCTTCATGCATCCTTTACACTTTCCGATGATCTGCTTTCTGAAGCGCACAAACTTCAAAAACAATTTGATCTAGGAATTCACATTCACGTGGCTGAAGATGAAAGCGACAACAAACTTAGCGTTGAATACGCCGGTTCTTTGCCTGTAAGCAGATTGAAGAAATACAAACTGATGAATGACAAAAGTATTTTAGTTCACGGTGTTCATCTAAAAGCAAAAGATTTTATAAAGATCAGCACTGCAGAAAGCGCTCTCGCATTTTGCCCAGATTCCAATCTTAATAATTCAGTAGGACTTCCGAAGTTCGGAGAAATTCCAAAGAACATTCCGTTTCTTGTGGGAACAGACGGAATGCACTCGAACATTGCACGGTCAATGAAACAGCTGTTTCTGCTTTCACGCGGACAAGAAAACAGTTTTGATGAAGCCACTGCAATTATCAAAAAAATATATTTTGATCAGCTGACGTTTGTTAAAAAATATTTTCCCGATTTTTCATCTCTGAATGAGGGCGATAGAGCTGACATGATCTTATGGGATTATGTTCCGCCAACGCCGATTAACAGAGAAAATTTTTGGGGACATTTTATTTATGGTATTTTGGAATATCCGGTTCACAGCGTTTTGCAGAAAGGCGAATTTCTGATGAAAGATTTTCAAATTATGAACGTGGATGAAAACAAGATTAAGAACGAGATTTATATTCAAGGCGAAAGATTGGTTAATAAACTAAAGTAGAATATTGATTTTTTTAGATCGGCAGAAATCATTATTATCGGCATTAATTAAAGACAAGAGAAAGGAATGAATAAAGAATTTTCAGTAGTAGGTTCAAGAGTAATTCGAGAGGATGGAGTTGATAAAGTAACCGGGCATGCAAAGTTTGCCGATGATTACAAGTTTGATGGAATGCTTCATTCGGTAATGTTAAGAATTCCGGAAACTCACGCAAAAATAAATTCAATTGATTTTTCCGAAATAGAAAATAACCAATCACTCTTTTCGATTATCACATCTGCCGATATTAAGGGCGCAAAAAAAGTCGGTATGATTAAAAATGATCAGCCGATATTCTGTGATGAAAAAGTTGTTACACCGGGCGATGTTCTTGCTATGCTTGTCGGTGAATCCGAATATGAATTAAAAACTCTTCTTAAAAAAATAAAAGTTGATTACACGCCTCTTCCAATCCTAAACGATCCAAAGAAATCATTAGACAAAGATGCAATTTTAATTCATCCGGAAACCGGAACCAATTTGATCTGCCATCATCCGCTTAGAAAAGGTGATGTTGAAAAGGGATTTGCAGAGAGCGATGAAATTCTCGAGCAGACTTATACAACTCAGTTAATAGAACATGGATACATCGAGCCGGAAGCAGTTATTGCAATTCCGCTCGGTTCTTCTCAAGGTGTTAAAGTAATTGGCAGTATTCAAAATCCATTTACTACGCGAAGGTTCGTAGCAAATGTTTTGGATTTACCCTTAAGCAAAGTAAGGATTGTTCAAGCGCATCTGGGAGGATCGTTCGGCGGAAAGGATGATACAATGTGTGTTCTTTCTGCACGCGCCGCTGTTGCCGCAATGAAAACCAACCGTCCGGTAAAAATTCGTTACACACGCGAAGAATCTATTCTCGAATCATATAAACGCCATCCGTACATTCTGAATTACAAAATCGGTTACGCTAAAAACGGCAAGATCAAAGCGGTGAAGATAGATATACTTGCCGATGGAGGCGCATATGTTTCGATGAGTCCATTCGTAACATGGCGAACGGTTGTTCAAGCTACCGGTCCTTACGAAATTGAAAATGTTCATACTGATGTGCGTGCCGTTTACACTAACAACCCATACACCGGTGCTATGCGCGGTTTCGGTTCGCCGCAGCCAATCTTCGCTCAGGAATCTTTGATGGATGAAATTGCAACACGATTACACATGACTCCAGATGAGATCAGAAGAATAAACGGATTAAAAGTTGGTTCCATTACCGCGACCGGACAAACTTTAAAAGACCACGAAGTTAACCTTGTCCGTGTTCTAGATGTTGCTTGCGGAAATACAGATTTTATTACTAAGTGGAAGAAAAATAAAAATGAAAAAACATACATTGCCGATTTAGATTTTAAATCGCCGGTCTTAAAAGATTCGCAGTTTATAAAACCGGATAATTTAATTAAGAAGGGAATTGGCTTAGCTCTAAGTTTCCGCGGATGTTCTTTAGGTGCGGAAGGGGTTGATGCCGCGTCTGCATATCTCTCAATTCAAAATGATGGAAGCGTTTATCTTGATTGCGGACTTGCGGAAAACGGGCAGGGTCTTAGAACAACATATTCTATAATCGCATCGGAAGTTTTAGGAATAACAACCGATAAAATTATTTATCTTGAACTGGATACGGGAATAACATCCGATGGCGGTCCTACAGTGGCATCGCGCGGAACAATTATGGGCGGAGGCGCGGTTAAAAAAGCTGCGGAAATTTTACTAGAACGATTAGAAAAATTTGTCAAAGATGAATTCAAATTAGGTGAAGATGATTTCGTATCGTTCAGAGAGAATTTAGTTTTTTCTAGAAGAAAAGGATTGATTTCAAAATTCCCGGAAGTTTGTAAACTCGCCTATTCAAAAGGTGTAAGTTTAGCTTCAATCGGTTGGTATAAAAGTCCAAATGTTCATTGGGATGAAGAGTTCGGGCAAGGCGATGCCTACTTCACTTATGTTTACGGATGTCAAGTTGCCGAAGTAAGTGTTAACATTGCAACCGGCGAAGTATATATAGATAAAGTTACCGCCGTTCACGATCCCGGGAAAGTAATTAACCGTCTTGGAGCGGAAGGACAGGTATATGGCGGAGTAACCCAAGGCGCCGGTTACGGAATTTTTGAAGAAGTTACTACAGATAAAGGATTCATTCGCGAATTGAATTTTGATACTTACACAATTCCAACCAGTAAAGACATTGATGATATCAAGCCGATTTTTATTGAAGGTAAAGATTCTTACGGACCATGGGGCGGAAAATCTTTAGGAGAACCAACATTAGAATTAACAGCCGCGGCAATTTCAAATGCGGTTTGTAATGCACTCGGAAAAAGATTTTTTAATCTGCCTCTCAATCTGGAAGAAGTTTTGCTTAGTAAAAAACTTCGTCCTGCTGACACAAAAAGAGGAAGTCTGTTATGATGCCTTCACTAGAAATTATCACTCCAAAAAATTTGAACGATGCGCTTAATCTTCTTTCCAGTAATGAAAAAAACATTCATATCATTGCCGGCGGCACAGATGTTGTCCCCGGCTTGAATCAAGAATCGAATCGTTTCAAAGATATTAGACTGCTGATAGATATTAACAGAATACCTGAAGTTAAAGGTATTCATTCTGATAAAGAAAAAATTTCTATTGGCGCCGCTGAAACTTTCTCCGACGTTCTTCAGAACGAAACCGTTGAGAAAAAATTTCCCTTACTTTGGAAAGCAGTAAGCACAATAGGAAGCGTTCAAATTCGTAACCGCGCAACAATCGCCGGCAACTTTGTAAACAATGCGCCATGCGCCGATACAGTTCCGGTTCTCCTTGTTTACAATGCTACAATAGAAATTGAATCGCAAAGTTCGAAGAGAGAAATTGGATTAAATGATTTTTTGAGCGCGCCTTATAAAACCAAACTTAACTCAGATGAAATTGTAACCCGGATAAATATTCCGTTTCCTTCAAATGAATTTAAAGGTGATTTTTATAAACTTGGAAGAAGAAGAGCCGTGGCAATCAGCAGAATTACGCTGGCTCTGCTGATGAATTCCAATGATAAAATTATAAATGAAATTAGAATTGCATCCGGTGCGGTTACACCTATAGGCACACGCTTTTTTGATTTGGAAAAATTTGCGAAAGGTAAAAAAGTTGACGATGAATTAATGAAACAATTATCCGGAAAATTAGGCGAGCAGATTATTCAAGTAACCGGATTGCGCTGGTCAAGCGAATATAAATTGCCGGTTGTACAACAAATGTTTTATCAACTATTAAAAGGAATAGAACGCTGATCTTAATGATCGCTTATGATTATTTATGATCCTAATAAAAATCCGCGTTCTAAAATAGAATTAATGATCGAAATAAAATTTACATTGAACAAAAAACATGTATCGGCTAAAATCGAATCGAACATTCGTTTAATAGATTTATTGCGTGATAAATTCAATCTCACCGGGACCAAAGAAGGATGTGGAGTTGGAGAATGCGGCGCGTGCACTGTTTTGATGAACGGACGGGCAGTTAATTCTTGTCTGGTTATTGCTGCTCAAGCCGATGGATCTGATATAGTTACGATTGAAGGAATTTCCAATGGCGATGTTCTAAATCCTCTTCAGAAAAATTTTCTTTCGCACGGTGCAGTTCAATGCGGCTTTTGTACGCCCGGGATGGTTCTATCGGCATCTGCTCTGTTGGATCAAAAACCTAATCCTACAGAAGAAGAAATTAAAGACGCAATAGCCGGCAACTTATGCCGCTGTACCGGTTACAAACAAATTATAGAAGCGGTCAAAGAAACTGCTAAGGAATTAAATCAAAAATAAAATTCATTGAATCAGAAATGTATATTCCTTCTGAACAGTTTTTATTAGTTCGACTAAACTCTCAATTCCGTCATTGTTTACAAACGAACTTTTAACATTTCCGACTTCATCAAAAAAGACTGTTCCATTTTTCTTCTGCCATCTTACGTCAACCGTTATCCTTTTGTCATTTTCACGTAAGTAGAATCCGTCATTACTTCCATTTTTGAATTCCTCTTCACTCCAGTATAAAGTAATTTTTTCTTTATACGGTGCGCTTTCATAAGGACAAAAAGTCTCGCAGTTGCCGCATTCGTTGCACAAAGCATCGAGATGAAGAATTTGATTTGCGTTATTGAACAATAACGAATTGGTCTTGATTACAATATTTGCGCGATTAGGGCAGACTTCCACGCATTTATTGCAGATAAAATTGCATCCCAAACATCTTCCGGCTTCTACAAAAAGATCGGAATGATTCTGTTCGATCACTAAACCTTTCCTTTTCCCGATATCGAAAGAAAGTGTTTGATCAATGGTTATGTAATTTTTTGCCGGCGGCTGCAAGTGATCGAGTTTCTCTTTTTTGATGATTGCTTCTGCTGTGATTTTCCCGTCGGCAATAGATTGAACAACAGTTGATGGTCCTCTTAGCGCATCACCGCCTATGAAAACATTCTCAATCATCGTTTCATTAGAATTGTTAACTCTTGCTTTATTTCTTTCGAGCGGAATTTTATTGTTAGTCAAAAACTTTGTGTCAACACTTTCACCAATAGCCGAGATAACGGAATCAATTTTAATCTTTTCAAACATACCTTCAACCGGCACAACGTTTCTTCTTCCGTCAGCGCCAATTTGATCAAGCACCATCTTCTGGCAAGTTAGAATGCCATCTTCAAATTTCACCGGTAAGAGCAATTCTTTTAATTCAACTTTATCTTCCAAAGCGGCATAGAGTTCTTCTTTGTCCGCAGGCATCTCTTCTTTTGTGCGGCGGTAGATGAGATAAACTTTACGAACTCCTTCGTGCCGTTTTGCGGCACGTGCGCTATCCATTGCAGAATTGCCGCCGCCTATTACGGCAACAGTTTCTCCGAGTTTACTGCTGGGAGATGTATTATAGTCATGCAAAAATTCTATTGCGTTGAATATATTTTTCCCATCACCTTCCAGCGGAATTTTATTCGATTCTTCTGCGCCTATTGCTATGTAAATATATTTGAATCCTTCTTTCTTTAGCTTTTCATTTGAAAAGTTCGGATCCATTCCAAAAATAAATCTGATTCCATGCTTCTCAATAAATTCAATATCTTTTTCAATTGCTTCTTTAGGCAGCCGGAATCTTGGCAAAACATTTTGAACAATTCCTCCGGCACTCATCTCTTTTTCAAAAATTGTAACATCAAATCCGGCTTTGGCTAGAAAGTAAGCAGCCGATAATCCGGAAGGTCCGGCTCCGATTATTGCCACCTTAATATTGTTCTGGTTCTTATAAAGTTCAGTTTTGAATTTACTTAGATATGATGAGTAACCTTTCTCAGCTGCTTCCTTTTTCAAATCTCTTATTAAAACCGGTTCATCATAATCCCAGCGGGTGCAAT
>Ga0334722_10007311_pt1 | contig 10725 bp, 10 predicted proteins | sample C3_bottom_MG_FD_207210 | JGI IMG/M metagenome (GOLD analysis project Ga0334722, IMG submission 207210) | Sediment microbial communities from Yellowstone Lake, YNP, Wyoming, USA - C3_bottom | ecosystem: Environmental > Aquatic > Freshwater > Lake > Sediment | place: USA: Wyoming | collected...
ATAGTCAACACCCAGGGCCTCCAGCACCTGAGCCTCGACGAAATGGCCGATGCGGCACTTGGCCATGACCGGGATGCTCACCGCCTCCATGATACGGAGTATCACTTCGGGATCGCTCATGCGAGCCACGCCGCCCGCAGCACGGATGTCGGCCGGGACCCGCTCCAGGGCCATGACCGCCACCGCTCCCGCGTCCTCGGCAATGCGGGCGTGCTCGGGCGTCACCACATCCATGATCACCCCGCCCTTGAGCATCTGCGCCAGACCCTTCTTCACCGTCCAGGTTGCTTGCTCCATCTTCTTGCCCTCCCGCGTCCAATGTGCGGCACAGTGTGGCTCCATAACCTACGCTGCGAAGTGGACTTCCGCAAGGTCCACTTCTGTGCGATTATATGGTGCCACATGGGAGGGTGGTGGGCATGGACCTGGCCGTAATGTTGGACGATGGCGCTCCAGAGCCACTCTATCGTCAGCTCTACGCCGGGCTCAGGGAGGCGATCCTGTCTGGGCGGCTCTCTCCCGGCGGAAAGCTGCCGTCAAGCCGCGGTCTGGCAAGACAGCTGAGGGTGTCCCGCAACACCGTAACCACGGCATACGCTGAGCTGGAGGCTGAGGGGTACGTCACCCCATCCAGAGGGTCGGGCACATACGTGTCCAGGAAGCTGCCCGAGGACCGACCAGCCGGTGCATCCAGCCGTGCCGGAGATACTCCGGGCCCGCCTCGGCGCCTCCCTCTGCCTTCTCGATGGAGGGGACTGGAGGAGGCACCGGGCCTCGACCCCTACGCGGCCGTTCCAAACGGTCTGCCCTACGATTTCCATCCAGGTCGAGGGGCTTGGGACATCTTCCCTGTCCGGATCTGGAGGCGCCTCCTGGCCCGGCACTGGCGACGTGGATGGCTGGAGACCATGGACTACGGTGACCCGGGGGGCTACCGCCCGCTGCGCCAGGAGGTGGCGGCCTTCCTCGGCCGAGCCCGGGCGGTGCGGTGCGATCCCGAGCAGGTGGTGATCGTGAACGGCACGCAGCAGGCGCTGGACCTGCTCTCGCGCCTGCTGCTCTCCCCGGGCCATCTGGCGGCCGTCGAGGAGCCCGGGTACCCCTCGGCCAGGCGGCTGTTCGCGGCTCATGGTGCCAGGCTGCTACCGATCCCCGTGGATCGTGACGGATTGATGGTGGAGCGGCTCCGCGGGAGCGGTGCCGTCCTGGCCCTGGTCTCACCCTCGCATCAGTTTCCCACTGGGAGCGTCCTGAGCCTCCCGCGCAGGCTGGCGTTGCTTTCGTGGGCGAGGTCGGAAGGGGCGATCGTCGTCGAGGACGACTACGACAGCGGCTTCAGGTATGAGGGGCGGCCGCTGGCCTCGCTTCAGGGGCTCGACGACTCCGGCTCCGTGGTATACCTGGGCAGCTTCTCGAAGCTACTGTTTCCATCCCTTCGGGTCGGATACGCGGTGCTGCCGCCGGACCTGGTCGGGCCTTTCCAGGATGCCAAGGAGCTGACGGACAGGCAAACCCCCATCTTGGAGCAGCTCCTGCTGGCCAGCTTTCTCGGTGAGGGCCACTTTGAGCGGCACCTGAGGAGGATGCGGGTGATCTACCGAGAGCGGCGCCGAGTGCTCGTGGAGACTCTCCAGGAGCAGCTTGCCGGGAGAGTGGAGGTGCTGGGAGCGGAGGCTGGAATGCATGTCATGGTGAGGCTGCTGGTGGACCTAGACGAGGCCGAGCTTGTGGCCAAGGCGGCGTCCCTGGGCGTGGCGGTGTACCCGGCGAGACCCTGCTACCTGGGGCCGAGCCCGTGGCCGGCTCTGGTCATCGGGTATGCCGGCATGTCCGAAGAGCAGATCCGGAAGGGTGTGGAGCTGCTGGGAAGGGCCATCGCCGAGGGGCGCCCGTCGAGTGCACGATTGGACGGGAGCGGCCAGGTGGGTTATAATCAGTCTACAGTCTAAGAGATTTTAGACAATCTGTGAGCTCGGAGTAGTCGACGGATTTATGGCGATTCAAACTGAGAGAGCGAGGCCGCGCCTGGTCGCTGACGAGCTTGTCAGCGTCACCATCGACGCCACCGACCTGAGCGCTACCTCCACCGATGCCTTGAGGAGCATCATCAGCCGTTACGGCCGTCCCATCTCCGCTCGCGCCTTTGCCGACTTCCAGCAGCCTGGTCTCTCCGATCTCTCCGTCCAGCTCTATCAGATGGGGTTCACTCTTGTCCACTGTCCAACCTGGCCCAATGGTGATGGCGTGCCCAAGCCGATCGTCTCCGATGTAATGGCTCAGGACCTGCGGGATCAGCTGGAGGAGCTGGAGGATGCCGAGACCTTCATCCTGGTGGCGACCAGCAGGGACTACATCGCTGTGGCCAACGCCATCCGCAGGCACGACCGGCGAGTGGTGGTGGTGGCTGAGGAGTCCAAGGTGTGTCGCGAGTTCCGGATGTGCGCCGATGAGTTCGTCCCGCTGCCGCCCAGCCGTGCCGAACGGCAGGAGACAGCCAGGACGGCCAGGTCCTCTGATGGCAGCCGAGCCAGCCGAGCTGCCGCGGCCAGAGGCGAGCGTGCCCTAGAGTCGGCCAAGGTCGAGCGGCCGGTGGAGCCGCCTCGCAGCGAGCGTCCCGCGGAGCCTGTGAGGGTTGAGCGCACGCCGGAGCCGGTGCGGGTCGAGGCCCAGGATCAAGCTCGGCTTCCTAGCGATGCCGAGGTGCTGGCTGAGGTGCGGAGGATCATCGCTGCGGAAGGGATCTGCACCCCTCGTCGCCTTGCCAGAGCCCTGTGCCCTGTGGATCGGACGCCCACTGGCGAGCTTCGATCGCGCATAGCCAACAGGATCCAGGCTCTGGTGGACTCGGGGAAGCTCCTTCGGGAGCGGCTGGTCGTGGGTGGGACATCGGTAGAGACCATACTCACCCGCGAGGATCGGGCGGCCAAGACTAGCGCGACCGCGGAGGCCCTGCCCCAGCAGGTCGCACCAGTCGGGCAGCTGCTCCACGATCAGGATGGGGACGCGACGGAACGGAACGAGGTGCCGGAGCCAGCGGTGATGGATGGCATGGTGCAGGGGGAACCCTTGCGGGAGCCAGTGTCTTTCGCCTCCGACGATGAGGGGGCAGAGAGGCTGAGCGTCTCGCCGGTCGCGGACCTGGACGCCTTCGTGGAATCGGTGCTGCGCGGGACTGAGCCGGTGTTCGGGAGATCCACCGCGGAGCTTGCGGTCGGGACGGACGCAGATCCCATTTCGGCGGAGCCGGTGGCCGACCCGGCGATGACTTCGTCTGAGGCTCCTGAGCGGCCAGCGCCCCAGAAGCGCACACGTTCCAGGCGGAGGTCCAGCTCCAAGGCAGCGGTTCCGTCGGAGTCCAACGGCGCGGAATAGGTGCAGCAGGCCAGGGGCGGCCGGGACTGCCGCCCCTCCCTGTCGTCGGTCAAGTGGACCCGAGCGGCCGTTCTATCAGGAACGAATGATGCTGGTGGTCTCGCGTATCCGTGTTTCACCATGCCAGAGTGGCTGGCGAAGCGGAGCAGGGATCGATGAGAGTGTTCACCTTTCTCCTGATGATGGCCGTGGCGTCCACCGGCATGCTGGTGGGTTATCGTCTGGTCACTGGCCGCGATCTTGTCACCCTGTCTGAGTTTGGGGTGGCTGGGCAGGCTGAGGTCCAGGTGATCTCGCCCGTGCTTAAGGGTACCACTTCCCCCACGCCATCCCCGACGCCTACTGCCCTGCCTTCGGCTACCCCGAGCCCCACCCCTGCTCCAGAGACGCAACGTTTCATGGTGATCGGCAACACCGATGGGCAGGGGGTCTACCTCAGGCGCACTCCGCGTATGGATGACAAGCTGCAGGCTTGGCCCGACAACACCCGTATGGAGCTGCTGGGCGAGGTTGTCCAAGGGGACGGGCGCACCTGGAGGAAGGTGCGGGCTCCCAACGGCGCAGAAGGGTACATTCCAGCGGAGTTCCTGGTCGCGGCACCCTGATCGGCCTGCCTGTAGCGGCAGGCTTGGCACGCCGCGTGCCTGAGCGGCGATCCCTGCGGGGGTCAGCCGCAAGATCGAGGTAGTCGTGGAGATGGCCATGCGCGAGATGCGAGAGACCCGGAACAACGTCACAGAGTACTTGGAGCGAGTACCGACGCAGGGCTACATTGGCCTCGCCGTTGGGAGTATTCTCGCTTCGGCGCTGCTCTACATCAGCGGCCGCCGGATAGCGGCACTGTTCGTCGGGCAGTGGCCTGCCACCTTCGCTACCCTGGGTCTGGTGTACAAGCTGCTCCGCCCCAGCCACGAGGAGGGAACCGAGCGTGTGGGGGAGGCAGGAGAGGATGTGCGAGAGGCAGGAGAGCGTGCGGGGGAGGCCGCTCGGGAGACTGCCCGCGAGATCAGGAGTCGGGCGGCTCGGTAACGCTCAGGTCTGCGCTTGTGATCTGCCTGAGCCCGAGGGAGCCCTCGGGCTCAGGCAGTCTTCTGCTGGCTCTCGAGCTCCTCTGCGATCCGTGGGTCCCATTCGTGTGGTAGCATAGTGGACAAAACACGCGAGGAGGGTTGCAGGTGATAAGCGCATCGAGGGCCGTGGAGAGGCTTGCGGGATCCCAACGGAACCTGGCCGACAAGCTGCCGAAGCCGAGAACCCCCAAGGTGATTGGGCTGCACCGGGGAGATCCATCCTTCGACACGCCTGAGTATATCGTCCAGGCAGCCATCAGGGCCATGCGCGATGGCTACACCCACTATCCCGCTCCGCAGGGCGACCCCGAGCTGCGGGAGGCCATAGCCTCGTACCAGTCAAAGCTCAGCGGGGTGCCTGTTTCGGCATCGGAGGTGGTGGTCACCAACGGCGGTACCGGGGCGGTCAGCGCGGCGATGATGGGCCTGCTAAACGAGGGCGACGAGGTGATCCTCCTGGATCCTACCTACTCGCTATATGCGGATGTGGCACGAGTGGTGGGGGCGAAGGTCGCTGCCGTGCCGCTTACGCCGGAGTTCGCCGTGGATGTCGACGCGGTCAAGGCTGCGGTCACACCCCGTACCAGGATGATGGTTCTGAACTTCCCGTCGAATCCCACGGGGCAGCAGATCGAGCAGCATGAGCTGGACGGACTGGCTGCAATCGCCACTGAGAACGATCTTGTCGTTCTCTCGGACGAGGTCTACGACCAGCTCAGCTTCAAAGGGCGGCACATCTCGGCCCTCGGGCACCCCGCGCTGACGAGCCGGACCGTTCTGGTCAACTCGTTCTCCAAGACCTACGCCATGACCGGCTGGCGGGTAGGCTGGGCGGCGGCCAAGGGCGACCTGCTGAAGCCTGTGTCCGCGATCAATCGGACGGCCATCGGGTATGTGAACAGCATCGCGCAGCGCGCCGCGCTGGCTGCTCTCACGGATGAGGCGGAGGACCGCAAGTGGCGATCCTGGATGCTGGACCAGTACGAGGCGCAGCGGCGGGCCATGTGGGAGCAGCTGGCGGAAATCCCCGGAGTCCACGTCTACGAGCCGGAAGCTGCTTTCTACGCCTGGGTTCGTTACGATGCGCCCCTTTCAGCAGTGGAGATGATGAAGTTCCTGTACGAGAGAGGGCTGAACGTCCGGCCTGGGACCGAGTTCGGCGCCATGGGTGAAAAGCACCTCCGCTTCACCTTTGCCCCATCGGTCGAGACCATCACCGCCGGGATCGCCATATTCAAGGCGGCCATGGAGGAGCTGAGGGCCGGCTGAAAGGCATGGCGGGAGGGGGAGCTTCTCCACAGCTCCCCCTCCCGCCATGTATCCTACTCTACGTGGGGAAGAGGGGGATCTCTGCGCTACCCAGGGCCTTCCGGCTGTAGCTGTGCTCCATGAGGGTTCCGTCACGGGTGACGGAGTACTGGACCACATTGCGGGACTCTCCGGCGGCGTAAAGAGCCGTGAGCACCCTCCGTTGGGCTCGGTCCAGCGCCAGCAGGTCCTGAGCGATCTCCCCTGCCGGTCCTCTCTTCCTCATCCAGATCCCCAGCAGAAGTCCTGTGATGCTGTCGGATTCCCATCCACGCTCCAGCAGGAAGCGAAGGGTCTCCGCGCTGGACTGGTGGCGAGACAGGTCCACGCTTTCCAGCACCTCCTCGGCTCCAGCCCAGCTCTGGTTGGACATCCCCTCGGCCTCGTCGAAATCGAGGAGCTGTATCCCCAACGACACGGCCACCGGCTGGTCGTGAGGCAGCAACTTCTTCTTCGGCACGCTCCACCCTCCGACTGCAAAGTGCTGTCCGTTCTTTCTCGTTCAGCCTTTACAACAGATGTCGTGCCAGGAGATATGCGGGGCCGAGTGGTTGCTAGCCAGCGACCTCCGCCAGCACCTCCTCGTATGTTCGAAGGGTATCAGAGGTAAAGAGAACGAAGGTCACCGACATGGGCAAACGACGCTGCCGGAAGTGCTCCACGACGGTGTGGAGAGCAATCCTGGCCGCCTCTCGTACGGGGTAACCGTATGCCCCGGTACTAATGGATGGGAAGGCGATGCTGGAAAGCCCATGCTCTTCGGCTAGTCGCAGCGACGAACTGTAGGCTGAGGCCAGCAGCTCGGCCTCGCTGTGGAACCCGCCTCGCCAGATGGGTCCCACGGCGTGGATCACATACCTGACTGGAAGCCTCCCGGCGCCGGTGATCCTGGCTTCTCCCGTCGGGCATCCTCCCAGTCGTCGGCATTCTTCAAGGACGGCAGGCCCCCCTGCTCGGTGGATGGCCCCATCCACGCCGCCACCACCCAGCAGGCTCTGGTTGGCCGCGTTCACAATGGCATCGCCACGGAAAGTGGTGATGTCCCCCTGGACGAGTCGCAGAACATGCCCATTGGTCTCGTACTCCCTCATCTTCTTTCGCCTCACGGTGGTGCTTCGGGTTCCAGGCCCTGACATTGTAGCGCGCCCCGCAAAGGGAGTCTGCTGGACGCAGCTGCCTGAAATGAGGCCACGCAGTGCCGCGCGACCATCGCGTAGAAACCTACGGACCACCGTACGGACACATGCATAGCGGCGGCAAGCGCGTGCGCCTTCAAGCTGGCGCTGGCGCACTCCATGGTGGTTCACGGGCGCGCGCCTGTCCGCTTCATCCAGCAAGATGTCCAGCCTGTCGGATCGATCCTGTCAAGATTAACATGGTACATATTATGCATGACTATCAATTCGCAGTGCCCGGTGTTGCCTTGGTGGCGTTCAGCGTTTGAGTGGAGGTAATCATGGAACCGTCTGAGGGAAACCCTGGTGCCGGAGGCTCGGCCACGGCGGGGGGCGGTCTCGCTCCCAATGTGGCCGGTGCGCTCTGCTATCTTCTTGGACTGATCACGGGTGTCGTCTTTCTGCTGGTGGATCACAACCGCTTCGTGAGGTTTCACGCCTACCAGTCTATCCTATTGTCGGTCGCGTGGATCGTTCTATGGGTTGTCCTCAACCTGGTCACCAGCATCGTTGGCGCTATTCCGGGCCTTGGTCTGCTCGTCATTCTGCTCGGTCTGCTGATAAGCCTGGGGCTGAGTCTCGGGGGTTTCCTGCTCTGGATCGCGCTCATGGTGCGCGCCTACCAAGGGCACAGCTGGAGGCTTCCATACATGGGCGCCATGGCCGAGCGATACGCGCGGTCCTCGCCCGCGGAGTCCGTCTAGACGGCCGCGGCCGCGGGAGGGTCGGCCGACCCTCCCGCGGCGTGGATCCAGCTCGCCCGCTTGGACCTCCGGGGACGCATACCAGAAGGACGCCGTCTCCGTCTCATAGCCGTCTCGGACCACCATCCAGTCCAGCCGGGCGAGCCCCTTCCGCACGAGACCGGCGTTGTGGCCACCCACTGCCGGGTTCTGGCCCAGGACTATGAACCCCTTGATCTCCCCGTCAGCGATGGACAGCAGCATCGGCAGCTGGGAATAGTCACGGTCTATCAGTGGGAGGTGGTCGTAACAGAAGTTGTTCTCAGGGGTGGCCGCATCTCCGTACCAGGCCTTGAGGAGGCTAATCAGAAACTTGGGCTCATCGTGCCAGAAGCCGAAGGTGGGGGTCTCCGTGTCCAGATAGTCCTTCAGGGTGAAGTGTCGGTCCTGGGTGTTGGGCTGGGCCAGGTAGCCTGGAAGGAGATTGTAGAGGGTTGGGATGTCGGTGGAGCCCTGGATGGAGGCGTGGCCGCGCAACGCCAGGTTCCCTCCCCCTGGCCTGCCGGCGTTGCCCAGCAGCAGCTGGAGGATGCCGGCGGCACGTATGATCTGACATCCGGTGGTGTGCTGAGTCCAGCCCACGGCGTAGCAGATGGCGCTGGTGCGCTCTCGGCCGGAGTTCTGCGGCAGGATACGAGCCACCTGCACCAGCTGCTCGGGCGTGCACCCGCAGATGGACGCCACCATCTCCGGCGTGTACCTGGAGTAATGGCGCTTCAGGATCTGAAAGACGCAGAGTGGATCCTGGAGACTGAAGTCACGCTCCTCCCTGAGCACGCTGATCCGCCTGGTATTGGCGCTCTGCGGCTCGGTGTTCTGGATGCGGTGCTCCGACAGCATAGACTCCACGGACTCGCCCCTGTACTGCCAGGACGACCGTTCGTAGATTCGACCCGCTCGATTGAGCCCGGAGAAGATGCCGTCCAGATCCTCCGTGTCCCGGAAATCCTCTCTGATCAGCTGAGGGGCGTTGGTGTAGCTGAGCACGTACTCCCTGAACCATAGGTCGTTCTGCAGGACGTAGTTGATCACCCCCCAAGGAAGGCTATGTCGGTCCCCGCGCGGATCTGTACGTGAAGGTCGGACATGGCGGAGGTGCGGGTGTAGCGGGGGTCGACGTGGATGACCTTGGCGCCATTGCGGCGAGCCTTCATGACGAAGCGGAACGCAACAGGGTGGCACTCCGCCATGTCGGACCCCATGATCATGACTGCGTCCGCGTTGGCCAAGTCCCACTGGTTGGTGGTGGCAGCCCCTCGGCCGAAGGTGGCGCCCAGACCGGGCACCGAGGAGCTGTGTCAAACCCGCGCCTGGTTCTCTATCCAGACGATCCCCAGCCCGCCGTTGAACAGCTTCTTGATGAGGTAGTTCTCCTCGTTGTCCAGGGTGGCACCGCCCAAAGAGGCTATGGCCGTGGTGTGCCTGACCGTCTCTCCTCCCTGGTTCGTCTCCTGCCAGTGGCTATCGCGGGTCTCCTTGATGAGGTGAGCTATCCTATCCATGGCCCAATCGAGGGGGCGATCCTCCCAGTGGTCGCTGTAGGGGGCACGGTATCTGACAGTGGTCCAGCGGTTCGGGTTGTTCAGCAGCTCGTAGGTTGCCGCACCCTTTGGGCAGAGGGTGCCTTGGTTGATGGGCGAATCCGGGTTTCCCTCGATGTCGATGATCTTGCCGTTCCTGACATAGATCAGCTGGCTACAGCCGACCGCGCAGTAGGGGCAGACGCTGACAACCTTGCGGTCAGCATCCAGGATGCGGGCTTGCCATCGGCGAGTGTGCTCGCTGATGGCCTCCGGCCCCATCCCCAGGTTGGCGATCTCTCTGAGTACCGGCCATTTCGCGATGCGGTGCAGAAGAGTTGTCCTCGCTTCTCCATCAGGTCTCATATCCTGCTCCTTAGAGTGCGAGCCGCATGGTTGTGCAGTTCCACCGGAGGCGCGTGCGCCATCCGTGGAAGTTAGCACCTCGGGCTCAACACTTGCCTCAACAGCTTATTCCGTTTTCTGCTGTGATCTCTCCAGTATGGCCGCAGCCTGGTGGTCGTCCACTTCGAGGTCGATCTGGTTCTTCGTCAGAAACTCCACCTGATCCCTTGTCAGGATCCCCACCTTACCCAGAAACCTCACTCGCAGGGGGTAGCTGCTTTCATCCTCCAATATGAGCTGGCACTGGACCGGACTCATTTCTGAGTATTTCATGGCCTCTCCTGCACCACGCCTGCGGGTCGCAAGTAGGGAGCCGCACGGGGTCTGGACACCTCGTACTGATCGCGGTTGATAGGGTTCCTTGCCGCGGCCTCCCCCAGGAACCATGCCAGGGTTATCACATGCCACCGCTGGGTCTCGGTCAGCTGGGAATAGGCCGGCATGACCGTCTTGGCCACTCCATCGCTGACCCACCAGAAGACGTAGTCCTGGTGGTCGCGGAACGCGGCCAGGAGTGGTGGCGCCGCAAAGCTCGGAGGCATGGGCTCCATGCGGGGCCAGAGGGGGCCGTCGCCCTGTCCACCGAGTCCGTGGCAGCTGGCGCAGCTGGGCTTGTAAGAGCTGTAGAGCCTGCTGCCTTCCGCCAGGGCAGCCGGGTCGGCAAAGGAGAAGGGGTTGCGGACACCTCTGTAGCGGGCAGGGATCTGTCCATCGATGTAGCCGGGTGGCTCTCCCTCGCCCACCAACGGATGGGGCTGCAAGGGGATGTGCTGGCACGAGGTGAGAAGGAGCAACATCATGATGGCAACGACCGGAGCCCATCCCTGGAAGTCCTTACGCGGCCTATCGGAGCGGCGAGGACCACTCGTGGCCGGCCGTGTCCGCACCCGGCCGCCGTGGCCTCGCCCTTCGACCGCGATCTCGGCGCTGCGAGCCACCCATCGCGAGCCGCTGATGGAGCGCTTGGGCGCAGCAAGATGGGAGGCTACGGGGGTACGCTTGCAGGACAGGAGATGCTGGAAGCTCATGGTGTCGGCTCCTTCAGCTTCGTGGCGCCAGTGTTCCCGCTCGAGATCGCGCCGGGCGAGCCGTTGGGCGAACTGGACGTGGAGATGGGCGTTGGCTGGGTGAA
>Ga0334722_10007312_pt1 | contig 10722 bp, 5 predicted proteins | sample C3_bottom_MG_FD_207210 | JGI IMG/M metagenome (GOLD analysis project Ga0334722, IMG submission 207210) | Sediment microbial communities from Yellowstone Lake, YNP, Wyoming, USA - C3_bottom | ecosystem: Environmental > Aquatic > Freshwater > Lake > Sediment | place: USA: Wyoming | collected...
AATAGATTAAGGATACCTGAAAACGGTGTATTGATAATATCTGCAGCCATGTCCAGAATTTATAAAAAGGGACTATTTTTGAGTTCCAAGCTTTGCATATAACACGCGCCATATTTTCTTTCATCCGGGACGCATTACTGCTCATATTTGAGCTATGTTTCCGGATTTTAACAAGGGCTTCGGGGCTCAGATATATTTTAAATTTTTGCGCAATACGGATCCACATATCCCTGTCTTCTGAACTCCTTAGGGATGTGTCAAAACAACCGCAAGCATCAAAAGCAGATTTCTTAACAACCACAGAAGATGGCGCAAAGCGGGTCATCAGTAAAATATCAGAAGCGGAAATTTCTCCACACAAGTAATAATAAAAATCTTTCTGCTTAATCAGATTCCCTTTTGAATCAATGTACTTTGACAGGCATGCAACAATTGCAAAATCCGGTGGCAATTCTGCAAATCTTTTCATTGCCGATTCAACCATATTCGGTTCCAGTTCATCATCAGCATCTAAAAAAACAAGATAATCGAATTTTGCCTCTCTTATCCCAGTGTTCCTTGCAGCAGATAAACCGGCATTTTTCTGATAAATATATCTAACTTTCTCACCATAACCTGCCACGACTTCTGCAGTATTATCCGTCGAACCATCATCAATGATTATTATTTCAACAGGAGAATAAGTCTGATTCAGTGACGAATCTATCGCAAATGGCAAATAATGGGCATAGTTATAGGCAGGTATTATGATGGAAACACCCGGATTTTCGGATTGGTTGTTTTGAGCAAGCTTTTCTTTTTTAAAATCAGAAATTTCTTCAATCTTTTGCCGTTCAAGGCTCATGAATCTGGAGACTTTTTACAGAAAAATCATACTCCCTTTAATTCCTTTTGCTTGTCTCTGTAGCTATAATAATAATTATAGGAATAATAATAATAGTTGTAATAGTTGTAATAATTTGAGAAGCCTGAAAGGTCGAGCCTGTTCAGGACAAATCCGTAAATATTCGCACCATTTGAAATCAGATTGTCAACGGCAGACCGGAAATAACGGATTGGCGTCCTTCCACTCCATACCACAAAGACTACTCCGTCAACAGTTTGCTGTAACATCGCAGATTCGCTCAGACCAAGTACCGGCGGCGTATCAATAATAATCCTCTGGAAATTCTGACGCAATTCCTCCATGAGTTTGTTGAATATCGGTGTCCCCACCATTTCGGTAGCACCCTCTAAATGCTTACCACAGGAAATCAGGTATAAATTTTCATGGTCGGTTTGCCTGCAAGCCTCCTGCCATGGGATTTTGTCAATCAGAATATTACTTAGTCCCGGAGACGAACGAAGGTCGAATAGCCTGTGGATTTTTCCACGACGCAGGTCACCATCTATTATAAGTGTCTTTTCTCCCATGTGGGCAAAAGAAACTGCAAGATTGACAGCAACCATTGTTTTGCCTTCTTCAGGCATTGCGCTTGCAATAGAAACAATCTGTGGATTTTTTGTTTTTGCTCCCACTGACAACAAGTTTGTTCTAATAACCCTGAAGTTTTCCACAAGGTGTCTATCGCCAGTACCATCGGCGCTGATTATCGGATATCCGGCAAGCCCTAACGTCTCAACTCGAGGAACAATACCAAGTCCCCGAATCCGGTACATCTGTTCAACTTCTTCAACGTCCGACACAGTATGGTCAAGGAACTCAATCAAAAACGGCATACCGATTGCCAGCATCATCCCGAATACAAGGCATGTCAAAATGATCTTCATTTTATTTGGGGATACAGGTATTTCATCTCGCAATTCCAGATGTCCCAAAAATTGCAATTGCACCCTTTCTTTATCAGCGCCGAAATCAATCATACTAATCTTTTTTGCCATCTCAGCATAAATCGTATTCCAGCCAAGTTTACCTGCCTCGTTGACCGACAAATCCTGAAGATATTTTTCGTTATCCTGCACTGCCTTTTCATATTCCGGCAGCTTCGCCATCAGTTCCTTCCGTTTCTCAAGGAGCTTATTGTACTCGAGATTATAACGGTTTTGCGCAACAGTTAATTCAGCTTGAAGGTTTTTATTAATTTCATCCAGTCTGCGAAGCAATTCTGCCATCTTCGGGTGTGCCGGAAGATATTTCTTTTCTGCCTCTGAAATATCCAGTTTAAGTTTATCCCGTTCTTTCTGTAATTTCGCCCAATCCTGAGACGTAGGAGTAGAAATCATATCCGGAACGACAACAATCGTCCTGGATTTATTATCATTACCATCCGTTGTTGTTACAACATCACCTACACGTACCGTGCTTTCTTTCTCGAGCGTCGATAAAAGAGAAAGTTTTTCAACTGCGTCGAGCGTAGGATCTGCCAGCGTCGCTCTTATCCTGTCCAATTCTGACAATCTCTTGGATGTCTCAGTAATCTCGCGTGGCAAATCTTTTAGCTGTTCAAGCTTCAACAAAATTTCTGTCCTCTTTTTTTCATCCTGAAACTGATATTTCGATTTTAATGCCTCATCCATCTTTTTGGTGACCTCTTTCATTTCATCAGTATAGGACTTGATAATAGATTCTCGGTATTGATAGCGTTTTTCATCTCGGTAAGCTAAATATTCATTAACCATTACTTCTGTCCAGTTTCTGACCAGGTTCTTGTCATAAGAATAAAGGTCAACTTCGAGATTTTTTTCGGAATTAAACTTTACCTGAATAGATTTAATATACTTGGCATAGATCATTTTATAAGGCTCGTTGATTCCGAACCTTTTTGCTGTCCTTTGAATAATATGAGGTGCGGTCAGTTGAGCAATGATATCTCTTTCTGTACCTTCCTTAAAAACAGTTGCAGCATCAACAGGCCGTTCAACAGAGGTAAATCTTATTAGGGATTTTGCGTAATAAACCGGGCGCGCATAAACATAATAAAACAAACCAACCGTTAACGATAAACACATCAGCAAGACCATCAGGCGAAAATGCTTCATTAAAATTGCAATATAAAGCATTATATCGCCAAATGTTAAACTGCGCTTTTTTACACCAGGTATCATATCTCAGTTTAAATATTTTACTATTTAAAGGCTTTTATAACAAGGCAATAAATTCAAATTTTTTAAATAAAAAGTTTTCTATACAGTTAAAAGAAACTATCTATATACTAAAAAAGCCAGGGTTTTCGATGCCCTGGCTTTTTATTTTAAACATAAGTTGTCAGAAGCTGAAGAATTTTTCAGGAACAACAACGATATCTTTGCCTTGCAAAATCACATCCGGTATTTTACCCTGTTGAACCATTTTGATATTCACAGGTATGCGGGTCTTCTCACCGTTCCCGCGATCTCTTAAAACATAAACGCCAGTAAGTTTTGCAAACCTTGCGAAACCACCGCACCGGAGAATTGCCGCATAAGCAGTCAATTCTTCATCCGGACTCAATTGAATCACACCTGGTTTTACAACATTACCTGTTACATACACCACAGGAGCATAAGCAGGAACAACAATGATGTCTCCCGGATTCAATTCAAGGTCAGATTGTAACCCGGCGCCTTCCATTATTGCCTGAACATTCACTTCTTCAACAAGGCTATTCCCAGATTCAAGACGGAGCAATTTGACTCTTGTTAAATCTGCATTTTCGGTAAGACCACCAGAGCGAAGGATTGTTGTGACCAAAGTAGGTTTCACACCAGCAGGTATCTTCAATGGACCAGTGGTTTTGAACTCGCCTGCGAGATAAATAACATCGGTTGCTCCTTCGCCATACACGCCGGGAGATCTCTCAATTAAAACTGTCGCTTGTTTCAATTGTGTCGCTTCAAGGGCTTCTTTAATTGCCTTCTGCGCCTCGTTTATATCCTTGCCGACCACTGAAACACGACCAACATGTGGCAAAATAATGTAGCCTCCATTCCTGACCTGATATAACCCATTGAAGGAATCGTCTTCTAATACAAATAATTGAAGAACCTCACCCGGCAAGATTAATTTTGATTCGAGCGGTTCCATCAGGGCTTTCTTATAATTTTCAATTGCTGCACGCAATTGCTCCTCGCATTTGGCAAGGTCCTGCTGTGTTTGTTTAATTAATGCCTGATAATAATCGACACTTCTTTGAGCCCTGTCTACGAAACCCTTATCAGGCGGGGTAATTGCTTGGGCTGTTTTCAAATTCCTCAGTGCACTTTGAAAAGAAGTGTTGGCATAATCTAATTGTCTCTGGAGCGATGCCCTCTGCTTACTTAATGTATCAACCTGTTGCTGGAGTTCCGATACATTAAATTTCATCTCTTTGACAACTTTTTCCGCTTCCTTCCATTGTTTGATTCCAGAAAGGAATTCATCGGCGGCTTTTTTGTCTGCCTGCTGTGCTTGAACTGCTGCTGTTATAAATGCAACAGACACAGCAACACCAACTATTCTTAATATCGTTGTTTTCATTTTCTTACCATGTTTTTGGTTTTTTGGGCTTCTGACAACCTGACAAAAATAAATCTTTATTACATGCAAATCTCTTTCAAATATAGTAATCTAAAACATTTTATTAAAATTTGTAAAGTATTTTTTTAAATTTTAAATAATTAAATTAAACCAAACCAAACTTTTAAATGTCCTTCGTCAAAGTAATCATAATTAAGTTTTCATCATATTCCAGTGCCGAACGCCATCTCTCGAATTGATACAATAATTTACTGTAAAATGTCTTTGTGTGATTGATTCTAAGTTCCAGCCTTGCAGTATAAACATCAAGGTCCTTATGTATTGGATCATCGTATTCAATAAGTCTGTAATAACCACCCAATCTGCTTGAAAGTCTTTGGGACATATTCCAAGTAAACCGGACTCCCGTTCTCCATTCTGTGCTATTTCTTCGTTCTGAATTCAAATCATCTGAATCCAAATATTTATACCTCGAACGGTCAAAAACAAACTCTCCGTCAATGTCTTTGGTTATAACCTGATGTAAATGATAGAAAATACCTGTCCTCTCATACCTTTCAGGGTATGTTAACTGTCTTGCCCAATCAATTGCATGCCAAGTAAAAGGTCCAATCCTGTGAGTTAATCTCAATGTCCACAAATGTGTGGTTACGGGACTTCTGCCTGAATCAAAATAACCAAATTCACCAAGAAAATCTATTTGCTTTGTAACCGGTCCTTCTAAACCTGCGTATGCAATCTGGTCCCATTCCCCAGATGGATGACTTGATGTGTTAACAACCCTATAGTCAGCAAACGGCTTAAACCTCATATTTTCCCTTTCGGATTTAGCCGCTATGTAAATCTGGTCCATACGGGAATCTTTGATCTGCTTTACATCCCCCGCATACCAATTATTGTGATGAAAACCTCCTGCAGTAAGTCTTGTCTCAGTCGGGAAAACCCTGCTAATGGACGCTCCTACACGATTTTGGTAATAAATACTTTCAAACTGGTCATATCTTGAAAGGTGCGTATCCGGGTCTTCTGGTGTTCTATAAATATACCTTCCAGCACGGTCAAACTCATCTGTATTCGTATCAAAAAGGTCAAACGCCTCCCCCCTCCTGAATCCCCCCGAACGTATCGTGAACGAATCAAAAGCCTGTATATCCGTATCACCTACAGGAATATCATACACTAAGCGTGCCATGAATAACGGAGTAACAGTTCCTGACAAGACTTCCAAAGGGTCACCATATCCAATCTTCCCCTGAAACGGCAGATATCCAATTCTACCACCCAGAGAGAGCTGGAAATTTTCTTCTACCTGAAGTATCCCAACGAGTCCCACACCTATAATACTTATTGCGTCATCTTCCTTCCTGCGGTTATCTCGCCAGATGTTATCACTCCATAGAACTGTGCCGTAAAGATGCTTAAAATCGAGATAAAAATTGCCAATCTTGATATCCGCATCTTCAGGTCTTGTTCTAAATTCAGCAAGTGGAAGAGTAAAATTTGGACGCAACCTTAAACTTAAACCAACTTCGCCTTCCCCAACACCAGCCCTAACAGGGTCTCTCACACCTGTTTGAATAGTTTTAAAAACTGTGTCATACGCCGCTTCAGTTTCTTTAATTGCGCCCGGTTCAACTGTTCCCATACCACCTGCGTAACCTGGCTCGCCCGCCTCCTGTTTCCATACCCGGGGTTCTTTGCCTTTTCCGGCCTTATCTACAATAGGTTCGGGCAAATAACCATCTCTAACAGTCTGCGCAAAAATCCCTTCAATAAATAATAGAAAGATTATCGCCAGGACTATCGGTAATCTGAAAATCTGTTTCTCTGGCATTTTTCCCCTTCCAACCATATTGTTGTCGTCTATTTTAAGCACACATTAAAAAATGTAAATCATTAAAACTCAAAAAACTGCCAGTTCACATCATGCTATTTCCTGCCAAACAAAACAATGATTCTATACTTGTAACGATTTCTGGTTGTTAATACCGATTAATTATTACAAACTTTAAATATTTGTCGATAAAAAAATTAAAATTATTTTGATTTTCTTAATAATGCTAAAGATGGGTATGATTCAATCCTGAACGAAAACGGCAAATAGAGCAACACCCCAACAAGCGGCAACGCAGTAACTACTATCAGCCAGAAAATACGCTGCTTTGAGGTAAACGGCTGCTTGTTAATACTCGAGAGCGTACATAACCAGACAAGAAACCAAATAATTGCCATGCAGGCAATTATCTGGCTGTTCATTTTCATCGCATCAACACTAAATCTGTTCAGGATTTCGCCCATATTTTGATTGTTGGGTGACAGTATTTATATCATTTATTTTAACAGAATACCTAAAATTTTTAATTTATTCAAGAAAAATATTTTCATATTCAAAAATTTATCGGGCTTGAAGTTTTATTAGAAAGTTCGAAAAATTGATAAATGACATCCACTATATTAAAATTCTTGTTAATATTATCTGCTATTTATCCAATTTACGCTGAAGCTCAGGACATTGTATTTCCTTCAACAAGATGGGATCATTATACCCCTAAACAGGCGGGTATGGACGAGGACTTTCTTGACTCAGCGCGTTCTTATGCAGAAAAAGCTGGCGGTTCTGGAATAATCATCAGGTTCGGAAGGGTTGTAACCCAATGGGGGGACATCAAAAAAACTTACGACCTGAAATCTTCTACAAAATCAATTGGCTCAATTATGCTTGGACTCGCACTCAAAGACGGAAAAATTAGCCTGAACGATAAAGCCGTAAAATATCTTCCATCTTTTGGAGTGCCACCGGAATCTAATCTCACAAACGACTGGCTTGAACACATTACAATCCTCCATCTTGCCTCTCAAACAGCAGGATTTGAAAAACCGGGAGGCTTTACTCCGTTGCTTTTTAAACCCGGTTCAATGTGGGATTACAGCGATTCAGGTCCAAACTGGCTCGCGGATATCATCACTACAATCTATAAACGCGACCTTTCTGAAGTTATGTTTGAAAGAGTTTTTACTACGCTCGGAATTTCTACCTCTGACCTTTATTGGCGTAAAAACGCCCATCGTCCCCAAACTCTTAACGGAATTCCAAGAAGGGAATTCGGCGCAGGCATACATGCAAATGTTGATGCGATGGCGAGGATTGGACTGTTGATGCTCAGGAAAGGAAAATGGAAAAATCAGCAAATTTTAGACCCAGATTACATTCGTTTCTCCACAAGAGTACCCGAAGGCAACGAAAAATTAAAAGTCCTACATCCTGATATTTATGGTAATGCTTCATCTCATTATGGTCTGCTCTGGTGGAACAACCAGGATGGAACAATCCCAGACTTTCCACGCGATGCATTTTGGTCGTGGGGACTTTACGACAGTCTAATTCTCGTAATTCCGTCGCTTGACATTGTTGTCGCGCGCGCCGGCAATTCATTCCAGAGAACCGATAAAGAACATTATTCTGTTTTAAAACCATTTTTTATTCCCATCGCCCAATCTGTGCTTTCAAATATAAAAATCAAGGAAATCATCCGGGAAAACCCTAATTCTGTAATTAAGAGAGTAAATGTTGCAGTTAGAAAGGCAACGATAATTTTAAGAGACGACAAAATGAAATAAAGACACCTACTATTTAACCTGAAAACCTCGTGTCTTATTTTCTAAAAAATATAAACCATACAATTACCAGCATCGGCAGCATGTAAGGAACTGTATATTTAATGATATATCCTAAAAATGTGGGAGTATGAATTTTCTGTTGGTCTGCAATTGATTTAACCATAAAGTTTGGACCATTCCCGATATATGTGCATGCACCGAAAAATACTGCGCCAACGCTAATGGCTACAATAAAATCATTATAAGCTGTATTTCCTATCAAATACGCTATTTCAATTTCGTCAACCGTTACAGTTCCATTTGCTATATGAGCAGCATGATATTTCTGCAAAGCCAGATATGTCTGCCTGATTGGCTCTGAAACATTAGAAAGATCAGCACCACCATTTTGAATAAGTTGTTGAACCGCTGCAACTGTATCCTGATTAATCACCGCGCCAAACACCGAACTAAGAAATGTTAAATAAGTCGGCGCATTATCAAGAAAGCTAGACAAACACCCTGTTGCCCAGAAATAGAATGCCGGTGTTGGCTTCCCAAGTTCCCCGGCATGTAATTTCAGCCAGTCCAAAGCCGGCATCATCGTCGAGAATATCCCGAAAAACAGCACGGCAACCTCGATAATCGGATGGAAATTGAAGTAGTTTGCCTCGTGGATTTGCTTCTTTGTGGTAAAGTACGAGGCTACCGCAGCAGCAACCATGATTATCTCTCTTACAAAAGGCGGGTCGTTAATGAATACTGCCCCCAGAATCATAATCAGAAAAATAATGTTATGTAATCCCTGAAACCTGAAGACATCAGGGGGTTCTGCAACTGTTTCGCGAACGGGCTTCGGCGTTTTGATGTAATTTTGCCTGTCAACTATGTAAAACATCAAAAGGAGGATACCAACACCAACTACCCATATAGGAAAGCAATGTTCTGCCACCCACCAAAAAGAAATCCCCTTTAAATACCCAAGAAAAAGAGGAGGATCACCTATAGGTGTGAGACACCCGCCAACGTTTGAAACTATAAAGATAAAAAAAACGATATGATAACCAGTAATTCTATATTTGTTCATTCGTATCCATGGGCGTATTAACAACATCGAAGCACCCGTTGTCCCTATTAAATTTGCTATCACAGCACCGGTCAGGAGAAAAAGGACGTTCTCACCCGGCTTTGACTCGCCTCTAACAGAAATATGAATTCCTCCTGAGACCACAAAAAGAGAGCCTATTAACGCAATAAAACTTATGTATTCATGTCCTGTGTGGAGAACAGTATGCCTCGCTGGGTGTGGCAGAAAAAAAAGGTAATACGATAATGTAATAAAAGCAAAAATTACTGCGACTTTGGGATAATGCTTTGTCCACCAGTTTGGACAAACAAGCGGCGCAAGGGCTATTGTCCCCAGAAGCCCCACAAACGGCAAAATCATCCATGCACTCGGCTCATATAACATAGATTTTTAAAATAAATGCGAAATTCATCTCCGGTCAATCATAATTCAATAAATGTTAAATCTCCCTGTTCGACATGATTCAGTGAATTAGACCACCTTCAATATTTTACTTGATATTTTTGCCTTAAAAATGTTGAATAAAGCATAGTCGATAAAGTCCCAAACAAGATTAATCTTATGGCAATGTTAAGCTGTCCAAAATGCAATGAACTTACCAAACGTGGTGGGTTCAGGTGGTGGCAGTATTTATTGTCGATAATATTTTTCCCTGTCGGTCTGTTAAGCCTTCTGGCAGGCAGAAAACCTACAGTGTGCCATAAATGTGGATATACGTGGCAAGCATAATTCAATCATCCATTCGGCAATAAATATTGTACTGTTTTATAAGGGTGGTTCGATAAATCACTCGTTTATATATTGATGCATTATTTCAATTAAATAAGAAAACCATTAAACCAACTCAAATATTCCAAAACTCGCTAATATGTGAAAACCACTCTTGCTACATCAATTCAAAAAATAACATAGGTCTTTTACGATAAAAGTTCCGGCTAATATAGCAGAAACAAGTAATATTAATTTCAAAAATGTTAATTTTATTCCTGATTTTGGTGAATTGTGTCCCTTCAGAAGTTATTTCACTAAAAAGGCGTACTTTCTAAAAATAATTCTCAACCCCGCCGTTTATGTCTTAATCTATCGAGGGCAACTGCAGTGATAATAATTAAGCCAGTGAGAATTTCTTGAACCCAGTTTGGCAATCCCATCTGCGAACAACCTGAACGGATGACCGACATTATCAGTGCGCCAACAATGCTCCCAAGGACAGAACCTTCGCCACCTGATAAACTGCCCCCGCCAATCACCACTGCGGCAATTACATCAAGTTCAAGTCCCACTGCCACAGTCGGGTCGCCTACTGTGAGTCTCGAAAACTGCATGACACCAGCCAGCCCGGCAAACAGACCGCAAATCGTATAAATGTAAATTTTTACCCGATTTACCATGACACCGCAGAGCATTGCGGTCTGTTCATTCGAACCAATAGCAACCGTATGTCTGCCCAAACGGGTATATTTCAGCATGATTGCAACTGCAACCGCCATGATTATCAATACCCACACTCCAGCAGGCACAAGCATCCATCTCTGTTCCGGCGAAAGTGACGCCAGTAATTCGTTTAGCCATGTCTCAGGAGCATCAACTTTCTGTTCCCTTG
>Ga0334722_10007313_pt1 | contig 10722 bp, 10 predicted proteins | sample C3_bottom_MG_FD_207210 | JGI IMG/M metagenome (GOLD analysis project Ga0334722, IMG submission 207210) | Sediment microbial communities from Yellowstone Lake, YNP, Wyoming, USA - C3_bottom | ecosystem: Environmental > Aquatic > Freshwater > Lake > Sediment | place: USA: Wyoming | collected...
CGTCAGGGGTATTACGAGGGCAAGGAAGATGCGCTTTTGATGGAAAAATCACTGCAAGGAGACCACTAAATGCAGTTTACGTCCATGATCCTTTCCAATGCGGAGGTCTCGCCCGGCTACTGGCGCATGCGCATGACCGCCCCGCAGGAGTTCGCCGCCGCCCGCCCCGGCCAGTTCGTCATGGTGCGGGTCAACGGCGCCATCGACCCGCTCTTGCGCCGCCCCTTCGGCGTCTTTGACGTGGGGGTGCATGTGCCGGCCCAGAGCGGCGCCAATCCCCAGCCCTATCTGGAGATGCTCTACCGGGTGGTGGGGAAGGGTACCGCCATGCTGGCCACCCTGCACGAAACCGATCTGCTGGATGTGCTGGGTCCGTTGGGGGCGGGATTCGACCTGGGTGCCCCGGGCGAGGAAAAACTGATCGTCGGCGGCGGGGTCGGCCTGGCGCCGCTGTACCTGCTGGCCAAAGAGCTGGTCAAGGCGTCTCCGGTGCGGCTCTTTGCCGGCGGCCGGACCCGGGACGACGTGCTTTGCATCACCGAGTTCGAGCGGCTGGGGGTGGAGTGCTACACCGCCACCGAGGACGGCTCCCTGGGCGAACGCGGCCTGGTTACCTCGGTGCTGGAGCAGCGCCTGGACGCCATCGGCAACCGCGGCACCATCTTTGCCTGTGGACCCCACGGCATGCTCAATGCCGTGGCCCTCATCGCCAAGGCTCGCGGCATCTCCTGCCAGGTATCCCTGGAAGGGTACATGGCCTGCGGTGTCGGCGCCTGCCTGGGATGCGTCGCGCCGGGGAACGGCCATTCAGCCGAGACCCCCGATTTCCGCTGCGTCTGTGTGGATGGACCGGTCTTCGAAGCCGGCGAACTGAAGTGGAGGGAGTAGCATGAAACCTGATATGAGTGTCGCCATCGCCGGCATCAAACTGCGCAACCCGGTCATGACCGCTTCCGGCACCTTCGGCTATGGCGAGGAGTTCTCCCGCTACGTGGATCTGGAATCCATCGGCGCCTTTGTCACCAAGGGGCTGTCGCTCCGCCCGCGGGCCGGCAATCCGACCCCGCGCATCGTGGAGACCCCCGGCGGCATGCTCAACGCCATCGGCCTGCAGAATGTGGGCATCGAGGCGTTCATCGCCAAGAAGACTTCGTTTCTGCGCTCGGTCAACACACCTGCCATCGCCAACTTCTTCGGCAACACCATCGACGAGTATGCCGAACTGGCCGGCCGTCTGGACGCCGTGCCCGAGGTCGCCGGCCTGGAGGTGAATATTTCCTGCCCCAATGTCAAGCAGGGGGGGATCGTCTTCGGCACCGACCCGAAATGTGCCGCCGACGTGGTCTCGGCCTGCCGCGAGGCCACGAAAAAACCGCTGATCGTCAAGCTTTCCCCCAATGTCACCGACGTGGTGGCCATGGCCAAGGCGTGCGTGGATGCCGGTGCCGATGCCCTGTCGCTGATCAATACCCTGACCGGCATGGCCATCGACCTGGACCGCCGCAGACCGGTGCTGGCCAACATCACCGGCGGATTGTCCGGCCCGGCCATCAAACCGGTGGCCCTGCGCATGGTCTGGCAGGTATCCCGCGCCGTGTCCGTGCCGGTAATCGGCATCGGCGGCATCATGAATGCCCGCGATGCCCTGGAATTCATTCTGGCCGGGGCGACGGCGGTTCAGGTCGGCACCGCCAGCTTCATCAATCCCGGTGCGGCCGGCGAAATCGCCGCCGGCATGGAGGCCTGGCTGGCCGACAACGGCGTGGCTGACGTCAGGAGCCTGATCGGCGCCCTGGAAGCCTGATGCTGGAGATCTGGCTGGCCTTCTCGGCCGGAGTGGCCGGCAGCGGCCATTGCCTGGGCATGTGCGGCGGCATCGTCGCCGCCCTGGCGGTGGCGGGGCCGGGAACGACGGCAGGGGCACGGCTCGGCTTCTCCCTGGGCTATCACGCCGGAAGAATCACCACCTACACGCTGCTCGGCCTGCTGGCCGGGCTGGCCTCCCAGGCTGAAGCCATCGGCACCCTGCGCCCAGCGCTGCAGTGGCTGTTTCTGGCGGCCAATCTGTTCGTGGTGCTGATCGGGCTGGCCACGGCCTGCGGCTTGCAACGCATCGGTATCGCGGCCTTGGACAGGAGTGGCCGGGGGGTCCTGCAGCGGGCCCTGACCCGTGCCGCCGGCCGCTCTACGGCTGCTGCGGCCTTTCCGGCGGGGCTGGCCATGGGACTTTTGCCCTGCGGCCTGGTGTACGGCATCCTGATCAGCGCCGCCACCAGCGGTTCCTGGCTGACCGGAGCCGGCATGCTGCTGGCCTTTGGTCTGGGGACCCTGCCGGCGCTTGTGGCCTACGGCCAGGTAGCCGCCGCCCTGACCGGCCTGGGAAGCGGCCTGTTCCAGCGGTTCATGGGGCTGGCCGTGGCGTTTCTGGGGCTGGCCGGGGTTTGGAAGGCGCTGGTCAAGCTCGGTCTTCATCACTGAATCTCCAAGGGAGTGTACCGCTATGTCCGCTCTGGCACATGCTGCCGATGCCGCTGCCACTGCACCGGTTGCGGCGCTGATCGACGTCAACTACATCCTGATCAACCGCATCTTCGTGCTGACCCTGACCCTGGCGGTCTTCACGGCCGTGTTTGTCCTGCGCCGCATGCGGGGACAGGAGATCCATCCCCGGATCACTACCCCGATCAAGCTCTCCCTGCTCGGTTTCCTGTTCCTGTACGCCGAAATGGCCATGGCCGGCATCCCCAGCTACCGCACGCTGCTGGAGGGGGTGCAGACGGTCATCGTACTCTTCTGTCTGGCCAAGCTGCTGATCTATCTGATCGTGGATCTGTACCTGCACCTGCACACCCAGCGGGAAGTCCCCTCGTTTCTGCGGGATACGGTCCGGCTGGTGGTGTATCTGGCGGTGGGCATCCTGGCCTTGCGGCTGGTGCTCAAGATCGATCTGTCGGCGATCGTCACCACTACCACGGTCATTACCGCCACCATCGCCTTTGCCATGCAAAGCACCCTGTCCAACGCCCTGTCCGGCTTCTCCATCCAGAGCGACAAGCTGCTGGAACGCCAGAACTGGATCGCCATCAAGGAGAAGGGCCTGTTCGGCGAGATCGTCAACGTCGGCTTCCGCTACATCACCCTGCGCTGCCTGGACAACACCCTGGTGATGGTCCCCAACTCGGTCATCATGCAGAACGTGGTCACCTATTACGGCAACCAGGAGTCGCCGGAGAAGCGGGAGCAGCAGGTGGATGTCATGCTCGGCTACGACATGCCGCCGGAGCGGGCCAAAGCCTTGCTCGTGCAGGCGATGCGGGACGAACAGGAAATATTGCCGGAACCGGAGCCGACGGTGCGCCTGATGGCGCTCAACGACAGCGGCATCACCTATCAGCTCAAATTCCGCCTCGATGACCCGTCACGCAAGGTGCCGGTGCAGGATGCCCTCTACAGCCGCGCCTGGTATGCGGTCACCCGCGCCGGCTACAGCTTCCCCTTTCCCCATCGCCAGATCATTACGAGCGAACCGACGCCCCCCTTTGTTTTTCACCGCGAGCAGGTGGCTGCGGACCTGCGGGAGTCGGAGCTGTTCGCCATGCTGGATGCCGCGGCCGTGGATGCCCTGGCGGCCCAGGCGCCGGTCCGGGTCTATGGCCCGGGTGAGGTGGTCGTGGCCCAGGGGGCGGAGGGGAGTTCCCTGTTCATCGTGTTGAAAGGGTCGCTGGAAGTCGCGGTGGATGGCACGGCGGTGGGCACCATCCGCCAGGATTCGTTTTTCGGCGAGATGTCGCTCTTGACCGGCGAACCGCGCCGGGCCACGGTGCGGGCCGTGTGCGAGGTCTGGCTGGCGGAGGTGACCAAGGAGTTGATGGAGCCGCTGTTGCGGGGTAATCCGGCCATCATGGACACCCTGAGCAGCATCCTGGCCGAACGGGCCCAGCGCAACAGCGAAAGCGCCCGGAAGGCGGGCGAGGCTGCCGGAGAACGGCCGCGGCGGGAGGACTACCTGCAGCGGCTCAAGAGTTTTTTCAAACTCTGACGATCGGGTTTTTCCCTGAATACGCGATGAGGCGTCACGCATTCAGGTCTTTGCGCAACATCCCTGTCTTTCCCTGCTTGACATGGCTGCCGGATTGCTGTTAGGTTACTATTAAGTAACCATATGGTGATTGTCAGGAGCCGTCCATGGTATCACTTACCCCTCGCCAGCAGCAGGTGCTGGACGTTATCACTGCCCATATCGACCGCAACGGCTATCCCCCAAGCCTGCAGGAAATCGCTGCCGAACTCGGCGTGAACGGCAATCTGGGGGTCATCAAACATCTTGATGCCCTGGAGCGCAAGGGATGCCTGGTGCGCCGTCACGGCAGCTCGCGCGGCATCAGCCTGCCCCGGGCCGGCCGGAGCATCTCCCTGCCGGTGGTGGGCCGGATCCGGGCCGGGCAGCTGCACCCCGCCACGGAAGACATCAGCGGTCATCTTGCCCTTGACTGCAGCCTGGTCAAAGGAGAGGAGTGCTTCTTCCTGCGGGTGGAGGGGGACTCCATGATCAACCGGGGCATCCTGCCGGGGGACATGGCCCTGATCCGGCCCCAAACGGTGGCGGAGAACGGCGAGATCGTGGCGGTTATGGTCGACGGCGACGCCACCCTGAAGCAGTTCTTTCGCGAACCGGGCCGCATCGTGCTGCAGCCGGCCAATCCCAACTACGCGCCGATCATCGTCCGCCCCGGCGAGGGGGATGTGGCCATCGTCGGGAAGATGATCGGCCTGTACCGTACCATGGCATGACCCATGGAGCGGATCAGGCGTCCCATACGGGTGGCGGTGGTGTTCGAGCCGGGCAACCGGATCGTGCCCAAATGGTTCGAGCTCGACCGGTGCAAACATGAGGTCTGCGAAACCACCTACCAATGGCGAGACTGGGCCGGCAAGGCACTCCGGCTGCATTTCGCCGTGAGTGACGGCCAGGCCCTCTATGAGCTGGTCTACCATACGGGTGACCAGAGCTGGAGCCTTGTGGCAATGGAGGCGACCTGATGCAGCGGGTCATCCTCCACATCGATATGAACGCCTTTTTCGCCTCGGTGGAGCAGGCGGTCAACCCGAAGCTGCGTGGCAAGCCCATTGCCGTTGTCGGCGGCGGTCACCGGACGGTCATCACCACCAGTTCCTACGAGGCCAGGGCCAAGGGTGTCAAGACCGGGATGGCTATCTGGGAAGGCAAGCGGATGTGCCCGGAACTGATCATCGTGGTCGGTGACAACCGCAAATACACCCACACCTCGTCCGAAATCATGGCCATGATGCAGGACTACACCCCCGAGGTGGAGGTGTTTTCCATCGACGAAGCCTTCTTGGACGTGACCGCCTCCCTCTCCCTGTTCGGCAGTGCCGAAACCATCGCCTACCAGATCAAGGCGCGCATCCGCCACCGGTTCGGCATTACCTGCTCCATCGGCATTGCCCCCAACAAGCTCCTGGCCAAGCTGGCCAGCGACATGCAGAAACCGGACGGTCTGACCATCATCCGGCCGGAAGATGTCGAGCGGGTCATGGAGCGGTTGCCGGTCCGGGAACTGTGCGGCATCGGCCGCAACGTGGAGCGTCGCCTGCTCTTGATGGGGATCCGTACCTGCGGCGAACTGGGGCGCTGCGACGAGGCGCGTCTGACCCGGGCCTTCGGCATTGTCGGCCCGCGTTTGAAGCTCATGGGGCAGGGGGGGGACACCGCCGCGGTGATCCCGTTCGGCCAGGAGGATGAGGTCAAATCGGTGGGGCACAGCATGACCCTGGCGCGGGATATCGAACGGCGCGAGGAGATCCTCCGCTTCCTGCTGCAGCTGTCCGAGATGGTCGGCCGTCGGGCACGGCGCTATCGGGTGGCCGGCCGCACCGTGGCGCTGTATGTGCGCTACGCCGACTTCTTTACCAGCTTCGGCCGGCAGCAGACCCTTCCGCGCCCTGTCAACCTGAGCGCCGACATCTACCGGGCCGCCACGGACATCCTCGACGGCGTCGTGCTGGAGCAGCCGGTCCGGCTCATGGGGGTCACTCTGTCCAACCTCTGCCACCACGCCGAACAGCTGCCGCTGTTCGAGGAGGAACGCAAGCGGGAGTGTGTCACGCGGGCAATGGACGACCTGAACAGCTGCTACGGAGAATTCACCGTTGCCTACGGCAGTTTGCTGGCGGACCGGCACAAGAACGGATCGTTCGTCATCTCGCCGGCTTGGCGGCCGGCCGGCATCAGGCATGTGGATGTGAGCTGAAACGGCAGCCAAAATCAAACAGAAATAACATCTGAAAACAACGCATAAACATCAAATAGCACTTGCTGATATTCCGTCGACATAGTAATAATAAAACGATGTGCTGGAAGCACGACGGTCGCTGGTGGGCCGCCCGGTCTTCAAAACCGGTGGGGGGGATGAGAAATCTCCCCGGTGGGTTCGATTCCCATGTGCTTCCGCCATTTTCTCTCCTGTCCGTGTACGATAACCACTGTTTTTGATGGCACACCGTCGCAGAGATGCTACGGGGTGTGAGTGAGGGCCTGCCAGTAGTGCCAAACGGCAATCTCGTCATAATCGGGGCTTCAACGGGGGGGCTCAAGGTGCTGGAAGTTCTGTTTCCGCGTCTGCCGGTCTTGAACGCTGCGGTGGTTATCGTGCAGCATATCACTCCCGTCATCGACCAAGCTTTTGTGTCATCTCTCTCCCGAGTCTCCAAAATGCCGGTAACCCTTGCCGTCGACGGCCAGATGCTGCAGCATGGCCAAACCTACCTGGCGCCGGGCGGGATGCACCTGGCCCTGGTCAACAACCAGAAAATCAGATTGTTTCACGGGGAAAAGGTCAACTCGGTCTGTCCGGCCATCGATGTGGCCATGACGTCGGCTACCCCTCCCGTCGGCGGGAAGCTGGTGGGTGTGATCCTGACCGGCATGGGATGCGACGGCGCCGCAGGGATCGCTCACATCAAGCGGCTGGGCGGCATCACCATTGCCCAGGACCAGAAGACCAGCGTCATCTACGGCATGCCCAAGGCCGCCCTGGAAACCGGCGCCATCGATTTCGTACTCCCCACGGAGGGCATCGCCGACAAACTCCGTGACCTTTTATCGAAATAGGAAAACACGACAAACAAGGAGAGAAGGCATGCAATTCAAACGATTCAAACATTGGTGCATTCAGTACAAAATCATGTTCATTACGATTGTCAGTGTGGTGTTCATGCTGGCGGGGCTGTTTTTTTATCTGTTGCCGGTTGTCGAAAGAAACATCATGCAGGAAAAGCAGAATGCCCTGCGGCATATCGTCGAAGTGGCCATGGGGATTGTCGAACAGGGGGATGCCGATGTCAAGGCGGGCAAGATGCCGCTGGAAGCTGCCCAGAAGGACGCTGTCGAGCAAATTGCCAAGTTGCGCTATGAAAAGAAGGAATACATCTGGATCAATGATCTGGGCAGACCGTATCCGAAAATGATCATGCATCCGACCGTACCGGCTCTGAACGGCAAGATGCTGGATGACGCCAAGTTCAACAAGGCTACCAGTATGCGGGAGGGTATCGACGGCGAGTTTCAGAAGTTAGACAACAAAAATTTGTTCGTTTCCTTCGTAGATGTGGTCGCCAAGAACGGTCAGGGCTTTGTTACCTACGAATGGCCGAAACCCAAGGAGGGGGGTGGGGTAACCACGGAGCTCTTCACCAAGCTCTCCTATGTCAAAGTCTATCAACCGTGGGGCTGGGTCCTGGGTACCGGGATTTACATCGATGATGTCAAACGACAGGTCAACACCATCAAATGGGCATTCCTGGGGCTGAACCTCTTTGTGGCGCTCTTTAGTCTCATCCTGGCCTATTCGGTCAGTCGCGGCATTACCAAGACACTTGGCTATGTGGCCAAGAATCTGGATGAGATGGCCAGCGGCGATGGCGACCTGACCCGCCGCCTGCATGTGGAACGTAACGACGAATCCGGCTCCCTGGCCACGTCGTTCAATCGCTTCCTCGATAATCTGAAGGAAATCGTCGTGCGCATCAACCAGAATGCGGTGGAAGTGGCGTCTTCGGCCGACCAGCTCAATACCACGTCGTCGAATATCGCCAAGGGCACGGAAAAGGCCGCCTCGCAATCGACCTCCGTGGCCATTGCCTGCGAGGAGATGGCGGCCACCTCGGCCGAGATCGCCCAGAACTGCGTCAGAACCGTCGAGATTTCCAACCGCGCCACCCAGACCGCCATGAACGGCTCGGAAATTGTCAGCCATGCGGTCCAGAGTATTCAGCGCATCGCCGTCAAGGTGCAGGAGAGCGCCAAGACGGTCGAGTCTCTGGGCACACGCTCCGATCAGATCGGTGCCATTGTGGCGACCATCGAGGATATCGCCGACCAGACCAATCTGCTGGCCCTTAATGCCGCCATTGAGGCTGCCCGTGCCGGTGAACAGGGGCGCGGATTTGCGGTTGTGGCCGACGAGGTGCGGGCCCTGGCGGAGCGCACCACCAAGGCGACCCGTGAAATCGGAGAAATGATCAAGACCATCCAGCAGGAGACCAAATCGGCGGTTTCGGCCATGGAGGATGGGGTCAAAGAAGTTGAACGCGGCACCGAGGACGCCTCACGTTCCGGTAGGGCTCTGGAGGAAATTCTGGAACAAGTCGGTGATGTGACCAGCCAGATCAACCAGATTGCAACGGCTGCCGAACAGCAGACCGCCACCACCCATGAGATCAGCAAGAGCATGCACGAGATAACCGGGGTGGTCAGTGCCGCCTCCAATAGCTCCCAGGATACGGCCGCAGCAGCAGGTCAGTTGGCGCGCATGGCCGATGAGCTGAAGAAAATAGTTGCCCAGTTCCGCATGTAGGCTGACGTAGAGACGGTGGTGCATATGTAGTGGATGTCTGGCGAACCGGTGAGGTCAGGTATGGCTGTTCCCAAGCTGCGATATAAACGGTGCGATGCTGCCGAGCCGTCGGACAGGGCAGAACATATTCGACCAGTTGTCGAAACAGAGAACTCTGGCGCGGCCGATCAACAGATAGTCGCCGAACTGGATGTTTTGTGTGAGGCTTTGGAAGCCTTGTGCCAGGGCGATACCTCGCACCGGTTGTCAGAGACGTCGTTATCGCCTGTTTACACCAGGTTGCATGGCCAGATTAACCGCCTGTCGGAAAACATGCAGGAGATCATCGACAACAGCCATGAAATGGCCATCGGACTCTGCGAGCATTACGAAACGCTGCTGCGGATTTCCCGTGGCGATTTCAGCGCGCGCGCTGCTGAAGACTCGAAAAACGAGCTGATCGCCAAGCTGGGAACACTCGTCAACATGGAGGCGTCAACCCTGACGGGGGTGATCGAACGACTGAAGGTAGCCGAAGACAAGGCCAAGAGCGCATATCAGCAGGTGCTGGATATTGTGGAGTTCCTTCCTGATGCCACTTTTGTCATCGACAGCGACAAAAAGGTGATTGCCTGGAACAGGGCGATCGAGGAGTTGACCGGGGTACCCAAAAGCGAGGTGCTTGGTCTTGGGGATTATGCCTATGCCATCCCCTTTTACGGCGAAAAACGACCGATTTTGATCGATATGCTGGATGAAGATGTCGATGTGATCGACCGGAAATACCTCTACATCAAACGTCACGGCCGGACGCTGTTTGCCGAAGCCCGCATTCCGCAAATCATGAATCGCGGGATGCATTATCTCTGGGCCACCGCATCGCCGCTGTTCGATCGCAACGGCAACCGGGTCGGCGGCATCGAGTCGGTGCGCGATATCACCGATTACAAGCATGCCGAAGAAGAAAAATCCCGCCTGGAGACCCAGCTGAACCATTCCCGGCTGATGGAATCGTTCATGATTCAGTTGGGGCACGATTTGAAAACACCGCTGACCCCTCTCTTTGCTGTCCTCCCCCTCTTGAGGGAGCGGATGTCGGACCCAGAACTCAAGCTGATGGCTGATATCTGTTGCCGAAATGTCGAAAAAATTAAAGATTTGACCGAAAAGACCCTTAAATTGGTCCAGTTGTCTTCACCGGTGGCCCGGAGCTCGAAGCAACGAGTGAATTTGGCGAATTTTCTGGCCGCCCTGATCCATGACAATGCAGACCTGCGCCGGAGGCGTGATGTCTCCTGCCAACTTGATATTGACGACATTCTTGTCAACGTGATTCCCGAGCAATTCAAGGAGCTGATCGACAATCTTTTCTCCAACGCCTTGCGGTACTCGCCGGAGCAGTCATGCATCCATATTTCGGCTGAGGCATTGCATCAGATGGTTGTGCTGAAATTTCGTGACGAGGGTGAAGGCATCGAAGCGCAGCATGTGGAAAATATCTTCGATGAGTTTTACAAGGCGGATGAGTCTCGCCACGACCTGGGCACTTCTGGCCTCGGCCTGTCGATCTGCAAGAGGATCATGCTTAATCACCATGGCAGCATCCATGCGGAAAGTCCCGGCAAAGGGTTTGGAGCGACGTTCGTGATTACCCTGCCGCTCGAAGATCAGTTGACATAGCATTATCACAGCAGTACAGGAGCAAACGTTATGGACATCAACGTAATGCTGGTTGACGATAATGGTGATATCCGGGAATCAGTGGACCTGTTGTTTCAGAGCGTCGATATGAAGATCATCACTGCCGTTGGCGGGGTGGAGTGTCTTTCGTATCTCAAGGCGGGGTTCAAGGGACTGATACTCATGG
>Ga0334722_10007314_pt1 | contig 10721 bp, 15 predicted proteins | sample C3_bottom_MG_FD_207210 | JGI IMG/M metagenome (GOLD analysis project Ga0334722, IMG submission 207210) | Sediment microbial communities from Yellowstone Lake, YNP, Wyoming, USA - C3_bottom | ecosystem: Environmental > Aquatic > Freshwater > Lake > Sediment | place: USA: Wyoming | collected...
TGTCGAACGTTCGTTGGCCTTCTATGAGGCGGCCCTGAAGCCGATTGATATCAAATTCTTCATGCCGTATAAGGGCGAAGACGGTCATCCTGATCTGTGGGGATTTGGTGATGGCAAAAGGGCGTTCTTCTGGATAAAGCAAGGGAAGCCCGATCCAGCGGCTATTCATTGGGGGTTCGTGGCAGCAAATGAGAATAGGGTCGATGAGTTCTACAAAGCCGCAATGTCCGCTGGCGCCAAGGACAACATTTCGCCCCGCGCACGACTGGAGTACTATCCGGGATACTACGCCGCTGATGTATTCGACCCAGATGGATATTCATTCGAGGTCGTCCATAAAAGCTAATGATGGAACAGCACATCACTAGGGTGGACGCTGCCTTCTAAGCGTATCATCAAATCCCTCCAGCCAGCCGAGGACTGGGGGTGGTGTTATGCTGATGACATATTCATCGAACCGGAAGATGTGAAGCGCGCGAACAAGAGAACGCTTACGAAGGGTAGCCAATGACGCCATCGGCGAAGGCCCATGACTCTGTTGTGCCGCGAGACCCGAAAGAACCGATCAGGTTCTTGGTGTTCTCCGCGTCGCGACGGACCGCGTCCCTCAATACCCGGCTGGCAAAGATTGCCGCCGGCATCATCGAGCAGCACGGGGGCCGCGTGGACCTGGGGACGATGGAGGAATTCGACGCTCCGTCGTTTGACGAAGACGTCGTGGGCAGTGAAGGATTTCCGCGCGGCGCAGAGGAGTTTCGCCGGCGCCTCGAGGCCAACGATGCTTTCGTGATCGCGTCCCCCGAGTACAATTTCTCCATGCCGGGGGTGCTCAAGAACGCGATAGACTGGGTATCCCGTTATCGTCCGCAACCCTTCAACGAGCGGCACGGGCTGCTGCTTTCTGCCTCGCCGTCGATGGCAGGCGGCAACCGAGGCCTGTGGGCGCTGCGCGTACCGCTGGAGCACCTCGGGGCACGGGTGTTCCCCGACATGTTCTCACTCGCCCAGGCGCACCAGGCGTTTGATACCGACGGGCGGATCGCCAACAAGCAGCTCAGCGGCTGGTTCGAGCGCAACATTGTGGCGTTCATGGATCTCGCCGAGGCGGCGAAGCACTACCCCTGCGCCAAGAAGGCGTGGGTCGAGTTTCTTGGGGAGCACCCGAACGCGGCCACAGCGCGCGTCGAGTAACAGCGGAGCGAGCGAGTTGTGCAGATCGTAGCTATCGTCGTGTCGTTGCTCTTCATCTTTGGCGTCCTCTGGGACGCGTTCGAGACAGTGGTCCTCCCCCGACGGGTCTCGCGGCGCCTGCGGCTCGTCGTGTTTACGTTCGTCCCCGCGTGGCGCGTGTACTCTGCGCTCATGCGCCGGATCCCGCCCGGCGGCCGGCGGGAGACCTATCTCGGGTATTTTGGTCCGCTCTCGATCATCGGGCTCCTCGTGCTGTGGGCGGTCGGACTGGTTCTTGGCTTTGGCCTTCTGCTGTGGGGACTGGGCTCGCACATGATGAGTCTCGACGGGGTCTCGACGCTGGCCACCGACCTGTATTTCAGCGGGACGACGTTCTTTACGCTCGGGCTTGGGGACGTGATTCCGAGCACCGCCGGGGGGCGGCTGGTGGCGATCACCGAGGCCGGCGTTGGTTTCGGTTTCCTGGCGTTGGTCATCTCCTATCTGCCGGTGCTGTACCAGGTGTTCTCTCGGCGCGAAATCCAGATCACCTCGCTTGATGCCTGGGCCGGCTCCCCGCCCGCGGGCGTCGAACTCTTACGGCGAGTGGGCGCCTACGATCATCTGTCCGAGTTTGGATCCTTCCTCAGAGAGTGGGAGCATTGGGCGGCTGAGCTCTTGGAATCGCACATCGCCTATCCAAACCTCAGCTATTTTCGGTCTCAGCACGACAACCAGTCCTGGCTCTCGGCCCTGACCACCCTCCTCGATGCGTGCGCGCTCGTCATGGTTGGCCTCGAGGGGGTGCCGTCTCGCGGCGCTGCGCTGACCTTTGCCATGGCCCGGCATGTCATGGTGGACATCAGTCAGATTCTGAACACGCCGCCGCGGCCGCCCGAGGTCGATCGTCTCCCGGCAGCAGATGTGGCGCGAGTCCGCAAGATCCTTGCAGAGGCCGGCATCCCGTTGCGAGATGGCACGGAGGCTGACGCGCGGCTCGCCGAGCTGCGGCGGATGTACGAGCCGTACGTGAACGCGCTCTCCGACCACTTGATCATGCCGCTCCCGTTGTGGATCCCCCCTGCCGGCGCTAGGGATAACTGGCAGAAGTCGAGGTGGAAGTGACAGTGCGGTTGGTTGAAGTCTAAGGCGCGGCGTCGTACAATAGACAGGTAATCTAATCGCATACGGTAGGCTGGGGGAGCCCGGACGACAGGGCTGAGAGTGCAGAATCCTGTTCGCGCAGGATGACCGCAGACCCCTACGACCCGATCCAGGTCATACTGGCGTGGGGAAGCGTTCGAGCAAGCCACCCGACTGGATGGGTGGCTTGATTGCTTTGTGGGAGGGTAGGGCCTGAGTGCGCGCCTTGATCATCGCCAACGGTACGGGCAGATCGCGCCGGCAACTGCAGCGGCTGGCGCGCTCTGCCGACCTGGTGATTGCCGCCGACGGGGGCGCCGAGGTCGCGGCGCGGGCCGGCGTCGACCCTCACATCCTCATCGGCGACATGGATTCCGTGACCCTGGCGACCCGAGCCCGCCTGGAGGCTCATGGCACGGACGTCCGCGCGGTGCCTCCCGAGAAAGACCAGACCGATGCGGAGCTTGCGCTCGAGATCGCAGCCGGGCGAGGAGCGTCGGAGGTCTGGTTGGCTGCGGCGTGGGGTGGTAGGGTCGATCATGCTGTCGCCAACCTGCTGTTGGTGTTCCTCGCGCGGCAGTTGGGAGTGCGGTTGTGTCTCATCGACGGCCGCTCAGAGGCCTACCTGACGGATGGTCCGTTCGTCGTGGACGCACGCGTCGGCCACCTTGTGTCCCTGATTCCTCTTTCGCCGGTTGTCGAGGGAATCACCACGGTCGGGCTCCGGTATCCGCTGCGGGACGAGTCACTCGTACGCGGCGCCACCCGCGGCATCAGCAATGTGGTCGTCACCAGCCCCGCCGGCCTGTCCGCAGTAGGCGCGGGGGATCTCTTGTTGGTTCATACGCGCCAGCGTCTGCGGGCTGGAGGGTGAGATGATCGGATGCCGGTTTGCCATCTATCCGATGACCGATGACTTTGTCGACGTGATCCTCGGAGCCGTTCGCGCGATCGACACCGGCGGGATGACCGTTAAGACCGACAGCCTCGGCACGCTGTTCATCGGAGAAGAAGAGAAAGTGCTCAGCGCGGTGCAGGCCGCTTTCGAAGCGGCGTCGCGACACGCGGGCCACGTGGTGATGACGCTCCATCTCTCCCGGGGCTGCCCCGGAGAGCCGGAGGACTATTGTGATCCCACGGGCCGGCCGATGGACTAGATCGAGAGGGGGGCGCGAACACCATGCGGGTCGAGTGTCTCTTTGCCCTGTATCCGTTAGGGCGCCAAACACATATGGACGCGATCTACGGCAGCATCGAGCGCGCCCGGGCTGATGGGCGCGTGACCGTCACCCCGGTCCATTTTGCCACGCGTCTCGATGGGGATCTTGGGGACGTGCTCAACGTCATCCGCACGGCGTTTGACGAGGCCGGCGCCGGGCACGTGGTCGTCCATGCCACGATTTCGAAGGGGAGTCCCTCAAAGGAGAGCCAGTCATGACGGTGCAGCAGCGTACGGCGCCGTGGTCGCTGCGGGACTTTGTGGTCCTCGGGGCGATCGCGGTCGTCTTCGGATTTCTCTTCCTTCAATGGATACCCGTGTGGCTGGCCGTGCGCGCGTTCGGGCCGGTCGCGCAGGAGCTCATGTTCGGATTCTGGTTCGTTGGCGGCATCCTGAGCGCGCTCATCATCCGCAAGCCCGGAGCGGCCGTGTTGGGAGAGTTCGCGGCGGCGATGGCCGAGGTGCTCTTCGGAAGCCCCGTTGGGATCCCGCTGCTTGTCACGGGTCTGGTGCAGGGGCTTGGGGCCGAACTGGTCTTTGCCCTGTATCGTTACAAGCGATACACGCTCTGGACTGCGGTGCTCGCCGGAACTGTCGCGGCCGTCGTGGCGCTCCCCTGGAACTGGTGGCGCCTCGCCTACTTCGCCCTCGCCCCCGGCCTGCAACTGGTCCTGCTGTGCGCGCGCGTGGTGAGCGGCGCGGTCTTGGGCGGCGTGGGGTCCCACATCCTAGCGCAGGCCCTGGCGCGGACGGGCGTCTTGGCAAACTTCCCGATCGGCCGGTCTCATACGCCCTGAATTGCTCCGCGTCACCGACCTGACCGCCCGGTACCCGGGCCGGCCCCTCCCTGCCCTCTCGGCCGTCTCCCTGGCCCTCGATCGGGGAGACCGCGTGCTCCTGCTCGGTCCCAGCGGATCGGGCAAGACGACCCTCGTCCTGGCCCTGGCCGGGATCATCCCTCATGTGCTGCCCGCCGAGCTCGAGGGCACCGTCACCGTGGACGGCGTGGATACACGCGCGGCCCTCCCAGCGATTCTGGCGCGTCACATCGGCGTGGTCTTTCAGGATCCCGACGCCCAGATCTGCATGTCGACGGTCGAGGAAGAAGTCGCCTTTGGCCTGGAGAACCTGGGCGTCCCACCTGAAGCCATGGACACCCGCATTTCGGCGGCGCTCGAAGCGGTGGGGATGGCGCCACGACGAACCTCCCGCACGGACCGTCTCTCGGGGGGGCTCCGTCAACGTCTCGTGCTGGCCGCGGTGTTGGCCATGGGGGCGCCGATGTTGGTGCTGGATGAGCCTACCGCGCACCTGGATCCGCAGGGGACGCGTGAGTTCTTCGCCGTGCTCGCGCGTCTGAATCCCCCCGGCTGCCTCTTGATCGAGCACAAGCTGGAACACGCCGTGCCGCTGATGACACGCGTGGTGGCGCTGGGGTCCGATGGACGGGTGCTGGTGGAAGGGGACCCGGGCACTGTCTTCGGCCGGCACGCCCGTCTCCTCGACGCTCAGGGCATCTGGCTGCCGCCCGCGACGCGCGTCGCGCGTGCCGCGGGGTTGGACGATGAGGCCCTCACGCTGGATGACCTGACGGCACTCGCCGCGAGTCGTCCCTCGGTCGCCGAGCGGCTCATGCAGGCCCTGCCGGTCCCACGGCATCCGGTGCTCGACGGACCGACGGCGATCGACATCCGCCGCCTGAGTCACACGTATCCTCGCGGTGCGGCCGCGCTGCGCGAGGTGAGCCTGAGCGTTCCCGAGGGCGACTTCCTGGCGCTTGTGGGATCAAACGGCTCGGGTAAGACGACGCTCGCGCTGCATCTGGCGGGGATCCTGCCGCCGCCACCCGGCCGGGTCTTCATCCTCGGCCGCGACATGGCGGAGGCGCCGGCGCGCGAGGTGGCCGGGCTGATCGGATACGTCTTTCAGAATCCGGAGCACCAGTTCGTGACCGAGAGCGTCCTCGATGAGGCGCGGTATACCCCGCGTGTCCGGGGCATGGGGGACCGGGAATCGCTGGCGCTCGCGCGAGAGATGCTGGAACGCTTTGGCCTGGCGGCGGCCGCCGATCGTCATCCCTACCAGCTGAGCCAGGGGGAGAAGCGCCGGTTGAGCGTCGCCACGGTTCTCATCGCCGCGCCGCGCGTCGTGGTGCTGGATGAGCCGACGTTTGGCCAGGACGCCCGGACGAATCACGATCTGCTGGCGCACATGGTGCGGCTGAACGAGCAGGGCGTGACCATCCTGATGATCACGCATGACATGGAGGCCGTCTGGCAGTTCGCCCGTTCGGTGGCGATCATGCATGAAGGACAGATCGTCCACCAGGGGACCGTCGCCGATTTGCCGCAGTATCGCGAACGCCTGCGGGCGGCGGGGCTGGATCTCCCGTTCGCGGTCCGCTGCCGAGACGCGCTGAGCCGTCTGCGCCCCGTCGCATCATGATAGACCGCGTGCTCTCCCACTACGAGACGCCGTCACCGCTGGCGCGGTGGAACCCTTCGCTCAAGGCCATCGCCGTGCTGATCGTGTCATTCATGCTGACGATGATCTTCGATCCGCTCACGCCGCTTGTGCTGCTCGTCGTGTCGCTCCTCGTGACCCGGATCTTTGGCCGTGTGCCGTTCGTGGTGTTGGTGTCAGGCCTGGGGCCAGCGGTCGTACTGGCCGCCGGTCTCGTATGGACCAACGTGCTGTTTGCCCGCCCGGCGGGGGACGTGTGGTGGCGGTGGGGACCGCTCGCCGTCTCTCAATCGAGCCTGATGATCGGGTTGTCGCTCGGCCTGCGCGTGCTCTGCTTTGCGTCGTACTCCTTGATGTTCATCACGACGACGGAGCCGTCGCGGTTCGTCCTGAGCCTCATCCTCCATCTGCGGGTGCCGTACCGGTTCGGGTATGCTATGCTGGCCGTCTCTCGATTTCTGCCGATCCTCGCCTCCGAGTCGCTCCTCATCCGTGGCGCCCTGCGCATCCGGGGCGTGGGAGAGGGACGGGGCCTGGGCGGATGGTCGCAACGGATCTTCCGCTATACCGTGCCGCTGCTCGCCTCGGCGATCCGCAGGGCGGAGCGGGTGGCCATCGCGATGGAGGCGCGGGGCCTCGGTCCCGGCATCCAGCGGACCTACTATCGGCGTCCGGCGCTGGGACCCCGCGACTTCGTCGCCGCCGCGGCGCTGATCGGCGTCAACGCCCTCGTCCTAGCCGTCTCGTGGCGGCTGGGGTTCCTACGGGTGTGGCGCGGCCAGTTGTACTGACGGTACTAGGCTTCGACGATAGCCTTGAACCCGCCGTACACCATGCGTTTCATGTCGAAGGGCATCGGTTTGTCCTTGTAGGCCGGATCGTTCATGAGCGGGTCTTTCATTACCCCGGCGTTGACGCGGTCACGATGCGCACGCGACTTGAAGACGATGAAGGAGAAGATCACCGTCTCGCTGGGTTTGGCTCTCACCGTTTGCGGGAACGTGATCCCCGCCCACTTTGGATTGAGGTCGTCGCCGACACACTCAAAGTACTCGAGGGCGCCGTACTTTCGCCAGACTTTCGCCGCCTTCTGCGCCATCTGGCGGTAGGCTCGCAGGTTCCTCTTTCTTACGGCTAAGATATATCCGTCGACGTATCGCATGTGGACTCCCTTATCTATGGTATTAGCGTTGTTCCGTGGCGAGCCTGATGCCGAATGCGATCAGAATGCAGCCGGTGAGCCATTCGAAGGCGGTCTTCACACGCGGCGTGCCGAGAAAGTGACCGGCTCTGCTCACGAGGAGTGCATAGCCGGAGAGCCAGAGCAGGCCCATGGCGTTGAAGATAACGCCAAGCAGGAGCACTCGCGCAAAGACGGAGTCGCCGGGTGCGATGAACTGCGGGATGAAACTCGTGAAGAACACGCCGATCTTTGGGTTGAACAGGTTGCTCAGGAGACCCTGCCGGAAGGGGGCTCCTTCGCCGGCGGGGCTCGGCGCGTGCGCGGCAGCGATCTCGCTCTGCGGCTTGCCGCGGCTCTGGAAGAACCCGAACGCCTGCAATCCGAGGTAGATGAGGTACACGCTCCCAAGGATCTTGAGCGCCATGAATGCCGGGGCCGAAGCGCGCAGGATGGTCGCCACGCCAAGAGCGGCGGCCACCGTCCAAACGGCGATGCCCGCATTGACACCGAGCGCCGTGAAGACTGCGGCGGCACGACCACGGAGGAAGGCATTCTTCGTCACGAGCGCCATGTCAGGACCTGGGGTGATGACCAGCAGGGTCGCAAGCGCGATGAAGGCGGCGAGTCCGTGTAACATGGTGGCGATCTTATCACGATAACACTGGACGCGAAAGGCGCCATGGGGCTCAAGAGGATTCCTTATCAAACGGCCGCACTCTTGATTGAAGCCTTCCTATCCACTGAGGAAGGCGACGAAACTGTGGACCTGATTCGACGACTACGCCCGGTGCGGGCGCGCGGTTATCTCACACGGGGCGAGTTGGAAGCGGTCTGCCGGTGGAAGTCGGCGCGGGCGATTCACCATATCAGAAGCAACAGCGCGTCGCAGATCCGCGCCGCCACACGGCGAGCTTTCTCGACGACAAGCGAGCGCCGTCGTCTTGAGGAGCTCATGGCGCTGCGAGGTGTTTCGGTGCCGATGGCCTCGTCGATTCTGACGCTCGTCAATCCGCGGCGTTATGGCGTCATCGACATTCGCGTCTGGCAGCTCCTTCATGCGATTGGTGCGGTGACGAGGAAGCCCGCGGGCATCGGCTTCGATTTCAACGACTGGCATGAATTTCTGACGATCCTTCGGTATTTCGCGAAGAAGTTCACCGTTAACGCAAGAGATATCGAACGGGCTCTGTTCGGCGCGCACCAGAGATACCAGAAGGGTCGTCTGTACGCGACGCGGACGGCACCCCCACGGGGCTAACTTTCGGGAAGGTGATAGCCTTGATGCGAAGAGACGAGAGTGTATGGATCTTCGCATCAAGGCGGTAGGGGGTGACGCGCCGGATTCGCTCGAGCAGGCGGCCGTGCTGCTTCGCGACGCGTTTCGACACAGAACGCGGGACTGGCAGGATCTCGACTCCGCCAGGCAGGAAGTGCTCGAATCGCTCTCGCCAGACCGAATCAGCCGAGTCGCTCTCGACGCTTCCGAAAGGGTGCTCGGCTGGATTGGCGGCATCCCTACGTACGGCGGTATGGTGCGGGAGCTTCATCCGCTCGTGGTCGCGGCACGGCATCGTCGGCAGGGGATTGGGCGGGCGCTGGTCCGGGACCTTGAGCGGCGGCTCGGGGCGCGCTGACACTGTGGTTGGGCAGCGACGACGAGAATGATGAAACGACCCTCAGCAGCATCGATCTCTACGCGGACATCCCGGGCGCGATTCGTGGTCTTAAGAAGCTCAGAGGCGACCACCCGTATGAGTTCTACCTGCGTCTAGGCTTTCGCGTCACCGGCGTCATGCCGGATGCCAACGGGCGGGGTAAACCCGATATTTTCTTCGCCAAACGCATTGGGACGTCAACATGAAGATCCAGAAGAACGCACTGCATCCAGAGCCTACGGGGAGTCACGCGATGCGAAAAGTGATTATGTGGAACATGATGACGCTTGACGGCTTCTTTGAAGGGGCGAAGAGCTGGGACATCGACTGGCACGAGTATGTCTGGGGCGAGGAATTGGAGCAGCTGTCAATCGAGCAGTTGAAATCCACCGGCGGTCTCCTATTCGGCCGAGTGACTTATGAGGGCATGGCCGGCTATTGGACGTCCGCGACGGGCGAAGTCGCCAACTTCATGAACGATCTTCCCAAAGTCGTCTTCTCGAGGACGCTGGACCGAGCCGACTGGCACAATACGCGGCTGGTGAAGGGGAATGCCGAAGAGGAAGTCCCAAAACTGAAGCAGCAACCCGGTAAGGATATGTTCATCTTCGGCAGCGCCAATCTGTCCGCGACGCTCACGCGGCACGGCCTGATTGACGAGTACCGTCTTGCGCTCAATCCGCTCATTCTGGGCGGCGGGAGTCCCTTGTTCAAGACGGGTTCAGACCGCCTGAAACTCAGGCTCTTGGAGGCACGACCGTTGAAGTCGGGGGTCGTGATTCTTCGCTACCAGCCTGCATGAGTCGCGAAGGATGCGAGTGCGGCGCTGAGGAGGAACCCGCGTGAAGGTTTCTGATGGTCACCAAACCCGTCCTGTGGGGGTAAAAGAAATGGCAACGGTGAGATATCTCGTCAAGGACGTGGATCGTGCGATCGCGTTCTACACGCAACACCTTGACTTTGTCCCGAAGCGGCAAATGGGTCCCGCCTTCGCCATCGTGTCACGCGATGACCTCATTCTGTGGCTCAGCGGGCCGCAGAGTTCGGCGGCTCGCCCGATGCCCGACGGACGCCGGCCCGAACCGGGCGGGTGGAACCGGCTTGTCCTCGAGGTGAAGGACTTGCCCTCTCGAGTTGCCAGCATGAAACAGGCGGGCCTCCGGTTTCGCAACGACATCGTTGTCGGTCCTGGAGGGAAGCAGATCCTAGTGGAAGACCCTGACGGCAATCCTGTGGAGCTGTTTGAGCCGGCCGGATAGCCGACGTTTCAACCTGCTTGACATATTCCTATATAGGAATATGATTAGACAGCGATGCCAAGAGCAGCGACCACGACGGATGTTTTCAATGCGATTGCCGAGCCCCGGCGGCGCGAGATCATTGGCGTACTCGCCGGCGGCAGGGCGCACGCAGTCGGGGCGTTGGTCAAGGCCCTGCGGATGCCCCAACCGGCGGTGTCGAAGCACCTCGGGGTGCTGCGCAAGGTCGGGATCGTGTCGGTGAACCGGCACGGCCGGCACCGATTGTATCGGCTTAACGCACAGGAGCTGAAGCCCGTGCACGACTGGGTGAAGACCTATGAGCGCTTTTGGACCCACCAGCTCGACCGCATCAAGGAACGGGCCGAGCGCAAGGTGAGAGAACGAGCTAGAGACCTGGAGGAGGGACGATCGTGACACGCACCGCAGAACAAGCGATTCAGGCTTTCGAGTTCACGAGCGAACAGGAGATCGCGGCGCCGATCGAGGTCGTGTTCGAGACGCTGCTGGAGAACCTCGGGCCGCTCCACGAAACATCCCCGGAGTCGCCACTGCCGATGAAGCTCGAACCGTGGCCGGGTGGCCGCTGGTACCGGGACCTTGGGAACAACACCGGGCACTTTTGGGGG
>Ga0334722_10007316_pt1 | contig 10720 bp, 9 predicted proteins | sample C3_bottom_MG_FD_207210 | JGI IMG/M metagenome (GOLD analysis project Ga0334722, IMG submission 207210) | Sediment microbial communities from Yellowstone Lake, YNP, Wyoming, USA - C3_bottom | ecosystem: Environmental > Aquatic > Freshwater > Lake > Sediment | place: USA: Wyoming | collected...
GGGCTCGTGGCCCGCATCGGCGACCAGCTGATCGACGGAAGCACGCGGATGCGGCTGTTGGCGCTGAAACGACGGCTCGAAGCCGGGGGCAGGGGGTGAAGGGGGATGTTGGATGTTGGACGCGGTGCCGATGCGGCCGGGCTGAGATGAGAAACGACACACACCCGGAGGAGTAGAGATGGCAATCCGATCGGAAGAGATCGCCAGCATCATCCGGCAGCAGATCGAGCAGTTCGGCGCGGAGACGCAGACGGTGAACGTCGGCACCGTCGTGCAGGCGGGCGACGGGATCGCGCGGGTGCACGGGCTGTCGAACGTGGCTTCGAGCGAGCTGGTGGAGTTCTCGAACGGCGTGTTGGGGCTGGCGCTGAACCTGGAAGAGGAGAGCGTCGGCGTGATGATCCTGGGCGACTACGACCAGATCAAGGAAGGCGACGAGGTGCGGGCGACGGGCCGGATCGCGCAGGTGCCCGTCGGCGACGCCTTGCTTGGCCGCGTCGTGAACGCGCTCGGTGAACCGGTCGATGGCAAGGGTCCGATCGCGACGTCGAAGTCGCGGCCGGTCGAGCGGATCGCGCCGGACCTGACGACGCGGGAGTCGGTGAATACGCCGGTGCAGACGGGGATCAAGGCGATCGACGGCATGATCCCGGTCGGCCGCGGGCAGCGAGAGTTGATCATCGGGGACCGCAGCACGGGCAAGACGGCGATCGCGATCGACGCGATCATCAACCAGAAGGGGGGCGACCTCCTCTGCATTTATGTGGGCATCGGCCAGAAGACCGCGAACATGGCGCAGACGATGGCGAACCTGGAGCGGTTCGGGGCACTCGAGCACACGGTGATCGTAGCGGCGACGGCGTCGGAGTCGGCGGCCCTGCAGTACCTGGCGCCGTACGCGGGCTGCGCGATGGCGGAGGAGTGGATGGAGCAGGGCAAGGACGTCCTGATCGTCTACGACGACCTCTCGAAGCACTCGTGGGCATACCGGCAGGTGTCGCTCCTGCTGCGGCGGCCGCCGGGGCGCGAGGCGTACCCGGGCGACGTGTTCTACCTGCACAGCCGGCTGCTGGAGCGGGCTGCGAAGCTGAACAAGGAGAACGGCGGTGGCTCGATCACGGCGCTGCCAATCATCGAGACGCAGGCGAACGACGTATCGGCGTACATCCCGACGAACGTGATCTCGATCACGGACGGGCAGATCTACCTGGAGAGCGACCTGTTCAACGCCGGCATCCGGCCGGCGATCAACGCGGGGATCTCGGTGTCGCGCGTGGGGACGGCGGCGCAGCGGAAGGCGATGAAGCAGGTGGCGGGGCAGCTGCGCATCGACATGGCGCAGTACCGTGAGCTGCAGGCGTTCGCGCAGTTCGGGACGAGCGACCTCGATGCGGCGACGCGGCGCCAGCTCGAGCGCGGGCAGCGCGCGCAGGAGATCCTGAAGCAACCACAGTACCGCCCGCTGTCCATGGGCGAGCAGGTGGAGATCTTCTGGGCGCTGAACAACGGGTTCCTCGATGACGTCCCCGTCGAGAAGGTGCAGTCGTTCGAGCACGCGTTTCACAAGTTCATGGAGAGCAACAAGCCGGAGATCACGGCGAAGATCATGGACGAGAAGACGATCACGGACGACATTGCGGGAACGTTGAAGCAGGCGTTGACGGACTTCAAGAACACAGTGCCGTACTGATCTGGAGGTTGGAGGTTGGAGGTTGGAGGTTGGACGTTGGACGTTGGAAGAGTGGATCTGCGGCCGCGAACACCGGGGCCGCGTGAGAGCGAATCAATGGCCAACGACCAATGACCATGACTAACGACTGATGGCGACGGTACGACAGATCCGCAGGCGCGTCCGCTCGGTGACTTCGATCGCGAAGGTGACGAAGGCGATGGAGCTTGTCGCCGGGTCGAAGATGCGCCGCTCGCAGGCGCGGGCGTTGCAGGCGCGCCCGTACGCCGAGAAGATGATGGAGGTGCTGGGCGACCTGGCGAAGCAGCGCGGGGACGAAGACGACACGCATCCGTTCCTGGTGGCGCGCCCGGCGCAGCACACGCTGATCGTGTTCCTGGGGCCCAACCGGGGCCTCGCGGGCGGGCTGCCATCGAACCTGGCGCGGCGGGCGGCGTCGTTCGCGCTGGAGCAGGATACGCCGGTGTCGTTCGTGACGACGGGGAAGAAGGCGCGGGACTTCGTGGTGCGGGCGGGTCAGCCGCTGGTGGCCGAGTTCACGATGCCGGACTACCCGGAGCTGGCCAACACGCTGGTCGTGACGCGGGTGCTGGTAGACGAGTACGAATCGCGTCGGGCGGATCGGGTGTTCCTGCTGTACCCGCGGTTCGTGAACACGGCGGTGCAGCTCCCTTCGGTGCGGCAGCTGCTGCCGGTCGAGCCGCAGGAGATCGAGGACCGCACCGCGGCAGACATCGACTACATCTACGAGCCGAGCGCGGCCGGCGTGCTGTCCGAGCTGCTGCCGCGCTACATCGAGATGACCGTGTACCAGGCGATCCTGGAGACCGAGGCGAGCGAGCTTTCGGCGCGAATGGTGGCGATGCGGAACGCGACCGATGCCGCGGACGAGATGATCGAGACGCTGACGCTGATCTACAACAAGGCGCGCCAGGAGCAGATCACGAAGGAACTGCTCGACATCGTCGGCGGCGTCGAGGCGATGAACGCGTAGGGTCGGGGTCGGGGTTTGGCGTTGGTCATCAGGGGCGAACGTCGTTGGTCGCGGGGACGACAACGAATACTGGAGGCAGCATGACAACGGCGGTATCAGCGGGGCAGGGCAAGGTCGTGCAGGTTATCGGCACGGTGGTGGACGTGGAATTCCCGCAGGGAGTGCTGCCGGAGTTGTACAACGCGTTGCAGATCCGGGCCGAGGGCGGGACGATCGTGGCGGAGGTGGAGCAGCACCTGGGGAACAACTGGGTGCGCTGCCTGGCGATGAACTCGACCGACGGGCTGCGGCGGGGCACGGTGGTGGTCGACACGGGGGCGCCGATCACAGTGCCGGTGGGGCCACTGACGCTGGGGCGGCTGTTCAACGTGCTGGGCGAGCCGCTGGACAAGCGCGGGGCGATGGAGGGCGCGGGCAGCGCATCGATCCACCGGAAGCCTCCGGGCTTCGACGAGCAGGAGACGCAGGTGCAGACCCTCGAGACGGGCATCAAGGTCATCGACCTGATCGCACCGCTCGTGCGCGGCGGCAAGGCTGGACTCTACGGGGGCGCCGGCGTCGGCAAGACGGTGGTGATCAAGGAGCTGATCCGAAACATCGCCGCGGAGCACTCCGGCATCTCGGTGTTCACCGGCGTGGGCGAGCGCTCGCGCGAGGGCAACGACCTCTGGGTGGAGATGGAAGAGTCGGGCGTACTCGACAAGACGGTGCTCGTCTTCGGACAGATGAACGAGCCGCCCGGCGTGCGCCTGCGCGTCGGGCTGACGGGCCTGACGATGGCGGAGTACTTCCGTGACGAGTCGGGGCAGGACGTGCTGCTGTTCATCGACAACATCTACCGCTACACGCTGGCGGGGATGGAGGTGTCGGCGCTGCTGGGACGGATGCCTTCGGCTGTGGGCTACCAGCCGACGCTGGCGACGGAGATGGGCGAGCTGGAGGAGCGCATCACGACGACGAAGAAGGGCGCTATCACATCGTTCCAGGCGATCTACGTGCCGGCGGACGACTACACCGACCCGGGCGTCGCCACGACGTTCGGCCACCTCGACGCCGTCGTAGCGCTGGAGCGGGTGATCTTCGAGAAGGCGATCTACCCGGCGATGGACCCGCTGGCGTCGTTCTCCCGAGCGCTCGACCCGCTTGTGGTGGGGCAGGAGCACTTCGACGTGGCGCGGGGGGTGCAGCGGGTGCTGCAGCGGTACAAGGACCTGCAGGACATCATCGCCATTCTGGGCGTCGAGGAGCTGTCGGACGAGGACAAGCAGACGGTGGGGCGAGCGCGGCGCATCGAGCGGTTCCTGGGGCAGGCGATGTACATGGGCGAGGTGTTCACGGGGATCCCGGGGCAGTACGTGCCGGTCCGGGAGACGGTGCGCGGGTTCAAGGAGATCCTGGAGGGTCAGCACGACGCGCTGCCGGAGCAGGCGTTCGTGAACGTGGGGACGGTGGACGAGGCGGTCGCGAAGGCGCAGAAGATCGCGTCGGAGTAGGTTGTCGGTGGTAGGTTGTAGGTTGTAGGGGCCGGGAGTCAGGATGCCGCTGTCTGTCGAGATCGTGACGGTGGAACGAACGGTGCTGGAGGAATCCGGCATCGACGAGGTGATCGCGCCCGGGGTGGAGGGGGAGCTGGCGGTGCTGCCGCAGCATGCGGCGTTCATGACGATGCTCCGGCCGGGCGAGCTGATCCTGAAGAAGGGCGCGGACGAGATCCCGTTCGCGGTGACGGGCGGGTTCTTCGAGGTGCTAAAGGACCGGGTGATCGTGCTGGCCGACGCCGCGGAGCGGGCGGAGGAGATCGACGTGACGCGTGCGGAGCAGGCGCGCGAGCGGGCGCGGCTGGCGCTGGAGCGGCGGGAGACGACGGAGGACCTGGCGATGGCGCAGGCGGCGCTGCAGCGCGCGCTGATCCGGCTGCGGGTGGCGGAGAGCCGGCGGCGGAGGACGAGCGCGACGCGGCGCTAGGGGCGGTGTTCGGTGTTCGGTGTCCGGTGTTCGGGTGTTCGGTGTTCGGTGTTCGCTGAGGATCGTGGTTCGTGCAAGAGCTGTCTTGCCCGCACCTGACGTCTTTTGCAGTCGCGCACTACTCGCAGACCGTTCCGTCGCTCGGAAGCACAAGGTCGACTAGATACGCTGTGACCGCCGCATCGATGCACTGGCTGAGACTCGGACTGTGGAACGAAACCGTGTGTCTGTGCCCTTGCCAGGTCAGCAAGTGGCCAGCCCTAAGTTGGCGCGCGAGCGATTGCGACCACTCGTAGGGGGCCAGGGGATCACCTGTCGTTCCGATCACAAGAATTGGCGCGGAGCCCACGGCGTGCAGCTCATGAGGCTGCCGAGTCGCTTCGAACGGCCAGCCGTCGCACGTCGTGAGTGCGGAGGGGCTGACGAAATGGGGCGCCTCCGCCCTTAGCCGTTCGGCCAGTTGACTCAGAGCGTCGCGATTCGGAGTTGGCGCATCCAGGCAATTCGTTGCTATCGTCGCGGCAGCGGTAGTGATTCCTCTCGCCGCGCCACTGCCGCTCTGTAAGAGCTTGACTATCGCAGTTCCGTCTTGTCGAATTTGCACATCGGCGAGCGCTTGCGCGAGTGTGTTCCAGGCGCCTCTGATCAGGGCCTGATAGACGGCGTCGACGAACTTTGTGCCGTCGATCCTGGTTGAGTCGCCGGAGGTTGCCGGCACAAGAAGGGGCCTGATGTCGAGGGCGCGGCGGAGTTCGTCGAACCGCACGCCTGGGTCGCCGTTGTTGTAGAGCGAGCAGGCCGGGCGGACCGCGCAGTCTGACAAGAAGGCTTGCAGCGATCGTTCCGCGGCAACTGCCTGTCCTTCGACTTGCGCCTTGGCACTCAGTGCGGGATCGACGCCGCCATCGAGCACGAACGCGCGCACGCTTGACGGGTACAGATCGGCGTACTGCGTGCCAAGGAACGTGCCGTACGAGTATGCGATGTACGAGATGGCGCTCTCTCGCAGCGCGATGCGAATTCGCTCGATGTCTCTCGCACCGCTAGTCGTGTCGATGAATCCAAGCTCGTCGCCCGTGTTGCGCAGGCACGCCTCGCCGAGCGCGGCTAACGCTTCGACTTGCGGATCGCGCGCGGAGTTCTGATCGGGCGTCGGGGTAACGGGCGGCGTGGCCGGCACGGTTGCGTCCTGGCACAAGACAGGCGAACTCTGACCGACCCCGCGCGGATCCCAGCCGATGATGTCGAACTTTGCTCATCTCGCCCGGGAACGCAGTGGCTGCGAAGTGCGCCAGACCGATCCCGGATGCACCGGGGCCTCCAGGGTTCACCAGCAGGACGCCTATGCGTTGCGAGGGATCGGCCGCGGCGAGGCGCGTGAGCGCGAGCCTGATCTTCTTGCCGTCAGGGTGGTCGTAGTCCATCGGAACGTCGAGCTTGGCGCAGTCAAAGTGGTCGCCGCAATCGGCCCAAACGAGCGTCTGCGTCGACGCGCTACCGCCTCGGTTCCAACACGCATACCCGGCGGCAGACGCCAGGAAGGCCGTCGCGATGATGCCCATGATCCCGGCGTGAACCGACGGTCTCACGATCTCCGAACTGCCATGGCTCCGTGCACTTCTCTTCATCCTGGTGAATCGAACCGAGCTGTTGTCTCAAGTTCATACATTCCCGGGATCAATGATCGTTAGGCGCCGCTCAATGGCCGCTTCGCCCGGCAACCTGACCCAAACGTGACGGCGAGTCAGTCCGGCTCTGACGCTGGAGCGATCGTGCGCCGGTACTCCTCGGGCGTCGCGTTGTGCGGACGCGCGTGCGTACGATCGCGATTGTACTCGACAGGCAAGATACGACGCGCGGCATCACCGATCGTCGTGACCCGTCACAGGGCGGGAACACGGCAAGCGGGAGGTGCGCGCAGCCGGCGTTAGCCGCGGTGGGGGCGGCGGGAGACGCGGGTGGCGAGCCGGGTGGCGGCGGGCGAGGCCGACGACGGCGGTGAGGTGGCGGTCCGGCGGCCGGCGCCTTCTTGCGCGCGTGCCAGCTCGGCGGCCTCGAAGAAGAGGAGCGTGAGCATCGCGGCGGCGACGGGCATCAACGCGACGAAGACGAAGGCGGTGACACCGGCGGATGCTGCGCCGAAGCCGGCGGCCATGCCGATCAGCGCGACGGCGCAGGCGGGCGCGAGCACGAGCCCCCACGCCGACAGGACGCGCCCTGGGGCGCGGCGGAACAGCTCGCCGGCGACGGCCTGGGCCTGGGCGTCGGACATCTGCTGCGTGAGCAGGACGGCCACGTAGTAGCTGCGCGGGAGCGAGTAGAGCGCCGGCCAGACGACGAGCAGCAGCACGAAGCCGACGGCGGACCAGCTCCCCAACCAGCGGGTGGCAAGGCCAAGGCCGAGCGCGCCGGCGAACATCGCCGCGGACAGGAACAGCCACGGTTGCAGCAGCGCTGCCGCGCGGGTGGCCGTCAACGTCATGGCGCCGCCGGCGTCGGGATGCAGGTTCTGGGCGGCGCGGGCGAAGGCGATCGTGGCGGCGGCCATCGTGAGCAGGGCGATGCCGAACACGGCGGGGGCGATCGTGGCATCGGCGATGGGGTTGCGGGTGAGGCGGAGGATGGCGGCGACGAAGAGCGCGGCGGTGGCGCCGACGAAGCCGATGAAGGCGTACTCAGACGCGTCCTGGATGAGCCTGGTGATGGCATCTTCGACGACCGCTCCCAGCGAGCGGCCGGGGCGTGTTTCGGCGCGAGGCGTAGCCATAGTGCGGACCCCTTCTGCTCCCTATGGGAATCGTCGGCAGGAGCGGGGCGGACTGGTGGGGGTAGTAGGGGGTAGGTGGTAGGTGGTAGGTAGGGCGATGGGTCAGCGGGGGTGGCGCTCGCCGAGGGCGCGCATCGGCTTCGGGGAAAGGCGAAGCGAGAACTTCTCGATGGCCAGGCGGCGGATGTGGTCGATCGCCTCGTCGACGCTGTCGGTGAGGAGCAGGTGCTGGAGGTCGGCGGCGGAGATCGTGTGGTGGGCGAGCAGGGTGTCCTGGAGGAACGCCATGAGCGGCGCCCAGTAGTCGAGGCCGACGAGGACGACGGGAAAGCCATCGACCTTGCCCGTCTGGATGAGGGTGGCGATCTCGAAGGTCTCATCGAGCGTGCCGAAGCCGCCGGGCATGGCGACGAAGGCGTAGGAGTACTTGACCAGCATGACCTTGCGGACGAAGAAGTGACGGAAGGTGATCCAGGCGTCGAGGTAGCGGTTCGGCTGCTGCTCGTGCGGCAACATGATGTTCGCGCCGACAGAGCGTCCGCCGGCCTCTTTCGCGCCGCGGTTGGCGGCCTCCATGAGGCCGGGCCCGCCTCCGGTCATCACGGTGAAGCCCTCGCGGGCGAGGCGCGCGCCCACCTGGCGGGCGAGGTCGTAGTAGGGATGCCCTTCGGCGAAGCGGGCCGAGCCGAACACCGTTGCGCAGGGGCCGACGAAGTGGAGGGTGCGAAATCCGCGGATGAACTCGAAGAAGATCTGGAGGGCGTTCCAGAAGTCCCGCTCTCGCCGCTGCGGGCCGGCGAGGAAGACGCGCTCATCGGGCGCGGTGGTGGTCTTGCCCCAGCGAGCGTCGGCCGGGCGCGCGGCGTCAGGGTCGCCCTCGTGTCGGTCTGCGGGCATCGGCGCACCTCCTCGGTATGGAGGCTACCGGACGGGCGGGCGGGGCGGGTTCGATGCGAGAACCAGGAGCCGGGACCGTCGGCGGCGGGCCGGGCGGGGAGATCCTTCGCGGCGCTCAGGATGACAGGGAATGGCGGCGGGGTAGAACGCAGCGGGGGGATGGCGGATACTGGCGATCGATTCCACACGGGAGGCGCCATGTTCGAGATCGCAGCGGAGAACGCCGGATTCGCAGCGGGGAGGCTGGAGCGGATCACGGAACATCTCCAGCGCAGCTACATCGAGCCGGGGAAGATCGCGGGGTGCCAGGTGCTCGTCGCGCGGCACGGCCAGGTGGCGTACTTCCGCTCGCTCGGCGAGATGGACCGCGAGCGGCAGCGGCCGATGGCGGATGACGCGATCTTCCGGATCTTCTCGATGACCAAGCCGATCACCTCGGTCGCGCTGATGACGTTGTACGAGCGGGGCTATTTCCAGCTCAACGACCCGCTGCACCGCGTGATGCCGGAATGGCGCGACATGCAGGTGTATGTGTCCGGCGAGGGCGAGCGGATGCAGACGCGACCGCCGGCGCGTCCGATGACGTTCCGGCACATCCTGAGCCACCAGAGCGGGCTTTCGTATGGCGGGGGTCTCGCACAACTGGTGGGCGCCAACGTGCCCGTGCACCCGGCCGATGCGGTGTACGTCGCTGCGGGTGTGCAGCGCGGCGGCGAGGAGACGCTCGCGAGCTTCGTGCGGAAGCTCTCGCACGTGCCGCTGCGCTTCGACCCGGGCGACCGCTGGATGTACTCGTACTCGACGGACGTGTGCGGGTATCTCGTGGAGGCGCTGTCCGGCAAGCCGTTCGACACGTACCTGCGGGAGGCGATCTTCGAGCCGCTGGGCATGCGTGATACGTCGTTCTTTGTGGCGGAGGAGAAGGCGCCGCGCCTGGCGGCGAACTACCGGCGCGCGGCAGACAAGTCGCTGCGCCTGATGGACGATCCGGCGCGCAGCGCGTACCTGCGACGGCCGTCGTTCCTCTCGGGCGGCGGCGGGCTCACGAGCACGATGGCGGACTACTTCCGCTTCTGCGAGATGCTGCGGCGCGGCGGCGAGCTGGACGGAGCGCGGATCCTGGGGCCGCGCACGCTGCGGCTGATGACGCGCAATCACCTCACGGGCGGCCGCGATCTGTCGCAGACGGCGGAGGGCGCCTTTTCGGAGACGGCGTACGAGGGCGTGGGGTTCGGCCTGGGCTTCGCGATGACGCTGGACGACGTGGCGGCGGGATCGATCGCCGCGGGAGACTACTACTGGGGCGGCGCGGCCTCGACGATCTTCTGGGTGGACCCGGGCGAAGACCTGGTGGCGATCTTCATGACGCAGCTGATGCCTTCGGCCACGTTCAACTTCCGCGGGCAGCTGAAGAGCATCATCTACTCGTCGCTGGTGGACTGACGCACCGACGCTACGGCGCTCCGCGTTCGAGGACCTCGGCGTTCTCCTCTTCGCGGCGGGCGGCGGCGAGCAAGGCCGCGCGAGCCACGGCGTCGCTCTCGTCGGAGGCGAACGTCCGGTAGAGCGCGGCGCCGGCGCGTTCGAGCTGGGCGAGGAGCGCCTTCTGCTCGTCGAGGGTCTTGCCGGCGAAGAGCGACGCAAGCACGTCCTGCTCCGCCGGGCGGCCTTCGAGGACGATCTGCGTCTGGGTGACGAGGGCGACGAGCCGCCCGTCGGGGGAGGTGACGCGCGTGTGCCAGACCATCGTGCGACGGCCGCGGTGGAGGGCGACGCACTCGCCGCGGATGGTCTCGCCGGCGCGAGCCGGCGCGAAGAAGTTGGTCTTCGACTCGATGGTCGTGGTGCCGGCGCCGGGCGGGAGGTTGAGGCTCGTTGCGGAGCCGCCAAGCGTGTCGGCAAACGCCATGATGGCACCGCCGTGCATAATGCCGGGGATGGTACACAGCTCGTCGCGCACGGCGATCTCGGCGACGACGCGCTCCGCTGACACTTCGAGGAAGCGGATGCCGAGCAGTCCCCCGAACAGACCCCTGTGGGCCGCCTGCAGGCGGTCGACGTCCGTGGCCATCAGCGTACTCCCGAAGGCGCGCTTCTCTCTACGCCCTGCGTTCCATACGATAGCTCACCGGGCCATCGGCGGCGATGCGCAGTGCGAGGAGCGCAACATGAACCGCAGCGACATCGAGGTCAAGCTCAACACAGACCGGGCCTGGCTGCTGGAGACGTACGCGAAGCTGTCCCCGGCGGAACTGGCGGCAGGCGTCACGCGCAGCGAACACGACCCTTCCAGCATGTGGTCGCCGAAGGACCACCTGGCGCACCTGGCGGGGATCGAGAAGAACTTCGTGCGGATGGTGCGCCGCCACCTGGCCGGGGACGGCAATCCGGTGGGACTGGCCACCGG